>Ga0197143_1000081_pt1 | contig 100765 bp, 92 predicted proteins | sample GBS70_MetaG_FD_148603 | JGI IMG/M metagenome (GOLD analysis project Ga0197143, IMG submission 148603) | Sediment microbial communities from Great Boiling Springs, Gerlach, Nevada, United States - GBS 70_MetaG | ecosystem: Environmental > Aquatic > Thermal springs > Hot (42-90C) > Sediment... | reverse complement strand
AGAATAAGCGCCATCACCATCTCCTCCGCCAAAGGTTTTTGCCCACTCAATATTACCATTAGAAGATAATTTTATAACTAAAAAATCAACGTCGCCTGCACCAAATGACTCTGTATATCCTGCAACTATGTATCCACCATCACTTGTTTGCTGAATAGAATAAGCGAAATCAGTATCTCCTCCGCCAAAGGTTTTTGCGAAACTTATTGCCCCTATTTGATTTGGTAAACCTATAAGAAGGCCTGCTATTATTATGTTTGATATATACTTCATATTTTACCTCCCTTTTAATTTTAAATATTATGCATTATATTGTTTTTTTTGTCAAATATCAAGGAGCTGTATAATGCCATAGTATTTTGGAGTTTTTATTTATTTTTTATTTGTTGTTTAAATATAAATTCAAGGGGGAAAAATTTTTAAGGGCAGAGTTTTGGTCCAAATCAGAAAAGGGGCATTAAAGTCAAAATCTTTTTGAAATTTTTCAAAAAGTTAGCTTTTATTAATTTTAAAGTAATTTGAACTCTGCTGTAAAATGTCTTAAATAAGGGCTTTCTTTTACAATTTTTACTCCTTTCCACCTTTCTTTATTTTTTATAACTTCCCCTGAAACTTCAGCCACATATCTTAAATGGGATTCTGTGTAGACTCTTCTCGGTATTGCATATCTTACAAACTCAAAATGTGCGTCCCCCCCATGCATTAAGGAGCCTATCTCCACTGTTCTTATTCCTCCTTCAAGATAAAGGGCAATTGCAAATACATGTCCAGGGAAATACTCTCTTTTTATATGAGGAAAAGCTTTCTCAGCGAGAACATAAACACCATGTCCACCAAAAGGTTTGTAAACAGGAATTCCTTTTTTCTCCATTTCCTCTCCCAGAAACTTTACCTGGTTTATCCTATATTCAAGGTATTTTTCATCAATTACTTCCTTTAAACCCTGTGCCACTGCTTCAAGGTCTCTTCCTGATAATCCGCCATAAGTGGGAAAACCTTCCCAGAGGATTAAAAGCATTGATAGTTCCTCATAGAGAGCTTTATCTCTTAGGGCAATAAATCCTCCTATATTGGAAATTCCATCCTTTTTTGCACTCATGTAGCAGACATCTGCGTAGGAAAGTATTTCTTTTATTATTTTTTTTACACTTTCCTTTTTTTTCTCTCTCTTTTTAATAAAATAAGCATTCTCAGCAATTCTTGAAATATCAAACCACAAAGGTATATTGAACCTGTCACATATTTCTTTTGTTATTTTTATATTCTCAAGGGAAACAGGCTGAGCCGCCATTGAGTTATTTGTAAGAACCATGAATACAGCAGGTATTTTTTTATAATTTCTCTTTAAAAGTTTCTTTAGATTATCCGTATCCATATTCCCCTTAAAGGGATGATATATTTCAGGATCTAAAGCTTCCGGAATCACAAGATCAATAGTTTTTGCTCCTTTGTATCTTAAGTTTGCCTTTGTGGTATCAAAATGTGTATTTGAAGGAACAATTGCTTTTATTATTTTTTTTGAAAAATATTCTGCAAATATTCTTTCAGCACCTCTCCCCTGATGAACTGGTAATACATAGGGCATTCCTGTAAATTCCTTTACAGATTCTAAAAATCTCTCAAAACTTTCAGCACCTGCGTAGGATTCATCTGCTTCCATTATTCTTGACCATTGATGCTCACTCATTGCGTTTGTTCCTGAATCTGTGAGAAGGTCTATTAATACTTTGTTAGAAGGTATTTTAAAGAGATTGTATCTAACTTTTTGAAGTATTTTTTCTCTTTGTTTTTTCGTTGTAAAAGAGATATTTTCAATCGTTTTTATTTTGAAGGGTTCAAAAAACATTTAAATTAAGAATGCCGGGGGCGGGACTTGAACCCGCACGGGATTAACTCCCGCATGGCCCTCAACCATGTGCGTCTGCCAATTCCGCCACCCCGGCAGAGAGAGAAATATTAATATTAAAATATTCATTTAAGAAAATTCAACTACTATTTCCTTATTATTTAAATTATGTATTTTGGCGAAAAACAGACAGAGAATACTGAATTCAGAATAAAAATAAAAAAGATTCTTTTTAGGAAAAAATCAAGGTTTCAAAAAATTGAGATATTTGAAAGTTTTGACTGGGGTAAGGTTTTTGCCCTTGATTCCCTTTTTATGGTTACAGAGAGAGATGAATTTTTTTACCATGAATCCCTTGTTCATCCTCTACTTTCATCAATTAAAAATCCAGAGAAGGTCCTCATAATAGGTGGAGGAGACGGAGGAACTCTGAGGGAAGTTCTAAAACACCCTGTAAGAGAAGTAATCCATGTAGAAATAGATGAAGAGGTGGTTAAGGCATGCAAAAGATTTTTCCCTTGGACCTCTAAAAGTTTCAAAGATAAAAGAGTAAAACTTATCTTTGAAGATGGGAGTATTTTTATAAAAAACACAGAGGATAAATTTGATGTTATAATTCTTGATACCTCAGATCCTGTTGGCCCTGCAAAGGTTTTTTATAAAAAAGAGTTTTATAAGAATTTGAAAAAGATTTTAAAAAAAGGGGGAGGACTCTCAACACAGGCAGAATCTCCAGTTCATCATTTAAAAACAATAAAAAATCTTTATAAAATTTTAAAAGAGGAATTTAAAAGTGTTTTTCCTTATCTTTCTCCCATGCCCACATATCCAGGAGGTTTGTGGCTTTATTTCTTTGTTTTTAACAAAAAAATAAAAGGTTTGAAACCCTTAAGAATACCTCAAAAGACAAAATATTATAACAGAGATATACATTTTGCAGGTTTTAAAATGCCTGAATTTTTAAAAAAGGAGTTGAATTTAGGTGAAGATTAAATTTCTTAAAATTGAGGGAACAGGAAATGATTTTATTCTACCTTTAAAGGTAAAGCCCGAAAAAATTTTGAAGTTTATACCTTTTTTATGTGACAGAAGAAGGGGAATCGGAGCTGATGGTGTTCTTTTTTCTATAGATGACAAAAATTATGACTTTAGGATGCTTTACTTCAATGCTGATGGCTCAAGAGCAGAGTTCTGTGCTAATGGTGCAAGATGTCTTATATACTATAATTATATTAAAACAGGAAAAAGGGAATTTAAATTTATTGCTGATGATGGAGAACACAAGGGAAGTGTTCTCAAAAGTAACCTTGTCATGCTTAAAATGGTTGACCCCAAAAAGATAAAGGATATTTCAATTGATGGAGAAAAATTTACCCTTTTGGATTCAGGTGTCCCCCATCTTATAAAGGAAACCTTTGACCTTGAGAATGTCCCTGTTGTTGAAAAGGGCAGATATCTGAGATTCCATGAAATGTTTAAACCTAAAGGCACAAATGTGGATTTTATAAAAATTGAAGGTAACAAAATTTTTATAAGAACATATGAAAGAGGTATAGAGAATGAGGTTCTTTCCTGTGGAACAGGGGTGGTTGCCTCTGCCTTTTATACAAAGTTAAAAAGTGATTTTGAAAAATTCGAAGTTCATACAAGAGGTGGTGATATTCTTTATGTAGAATTTAATGAAAATGGAACATTTCTTTTAGGTCCTGTAAGATTGGTCTTTGAAGGTTTAATTGAGTTAAAATTTTAACTATAGATAAAGAATATGATATTATTTCTTTTCCTTAAAATCTATTTTCTTGGCCCCTTTCAGATAGGAGTGAGAGAGGGGGGATACGATTTTCTCTATCCTCCTGGTGAAGAAAATTACATAATCTCCTTAAAGGATACCTTTTATTCAACCCTCTCAAAAGGAGGAATTCTTTTATGGAGGGAAACTAAAAGAAATTCTGATGGGTATATAATTTTAAATCCTGACACAATTGAACTCAATCGTGAATATGAGCATCATGGCTGGGGGGTCACGAGTTTAACTTATGTTTATTTTGATACAACTTTTGAAGAAGGCTTTTATTTGGCATTTCCTGAAAGAATTTCTAAATTCTATATAGATTCAATTCCCTATTTTGGAAATCCATACGGATACAAGGATGTCCCTATTCCTCTTTTTATCTCAGGAGGAAAGAAAAGGATTTTACTTGTAACAGGAAGAGAATACGGTGGAATCAGAATAAGATTTGAAAAAGCACCTAAGAGCCCTTTTATTTATAATAAATGGGCAATTCTTCCCGACATAATAAGGGATTCTCTCTATGAGTTTTACATTGGATTCTGGATTATAAATCCCACAAATAAGGTTTTCAAAAAAATAAAATTGAAGGGATTTGGTGAAAATGTTGAAACAGAAGAAAAGGAAATCAATTATCTTATGCCCTTTGAAATTATATATGAAGATTTAAATTTTAAAATTCTTAATAAAGATTTTAAAAGAGAAACACTTTCTATAACCCTTTCTTTAAAGGGTGATGAGTTTGATACTCTAACAGTTTTTTATCTGAATATAAAATCAAGAGATGAGCCTTTAAAAATAACCTTTAAGTCAAAAATTGATAATTCTTTGCAATATTTTGGTATAAGGTTCCCAAAGGTTAAGGGAGATTACAAAAAGGGTGTTATCTTTTCTCTGCATGGTGCAGGAGTTGAAGCTTATGATCAGGTTGGAGCATATAGACAAAAGGATTCTTTGTTTGTGGTTGCTCCCACAAATAGAAGAGCTTTTGGGTTTGACTGGCAGGATCTGGGAATGCTTGATTTATGGGAAGTTATTGATTATATGAAGAGGAATTTTAATGTTGATACAGAAAGATTTTACTTAAAGGGACATTCAATGGGAGGACACGGAACCTATTTCAATGGAATTCATTTTGCAGACAGATTTGCAGCAATTGTTCCTTCAGCAGGATGGATGTCCTTCAGAACGTATGTTCCTTATTTTCTTCAGGGAGTAAGTCTTTTTGGAAGTCCGGCAGAGATTCATATAAGAGAGAGAGTTTTATACACAGAAGATATTCAAAGATTTGTAAGAAATGCTTTAAATGTTCCCTTTTTAATTGTTCACGGAAGGGAAGACAAATCTGTCCCTGCCTTTCATCCCAGGTTTATGCTTTCACTTTTAAAAAGAGAGGGAATAAGGGCAAAGTTATGGGAGGTCCCTGAAATGGAACACTGGTGGAATATAAAGGAAACAGAGGGGATTGATTGCATTGATGCAGACACTATAGTTAAATTTTTAAAGCAATATAAAAGAAGAGTCCCTGATTCTTTTGAGTTTTATTTCTCGGATTTAGGAGTTACAAATAAGTTTTATTATATTAAAATTTTGGAACCTGATAAATATTTTTATCCAGGGTATTTAAAATTAAAAAGAAAGGGTGACAGTTTATCTATTAATACCTCTAATGTATGCGCTTTTGAATTAAATCCTTTCCCTTTAAAAATGGATAGAATATTTTTAAAAATTGATGGCCAAAGTTTTGATTTGAAAAGTGATAGATTTATTTTTGTTAAAGATAAAAAATGGAAAAGGGTTAAAAAATTTGATAGAAGAATGCCCTCAAAGAGTCCTTCAAATCCTGGTCTTATAAAAAATGTATTGAGAAATAAAATTCTTATTGTTTACAGCACAGGGGGAGAGAAAATTAAAGAAGGGCTCTTCTTAAAGGACTTTGATTATCAACTTGCCAGAAATATATCTTTTTCTTTGCTTTTCAGAGGGAATATGAAGGTTAAGATTTTACCTGATACTTTATTTGATAAAGGGATGTTATCAGAATACAATGTCATATTTATAGGACATAAAAGCTCTTTTAAGGCTGATGCAAGAGAGATTATCAAAGGATTAAAAGAAGAAGTTTTTAAAAAATATGAAATCTGGGATAAACTTTTAATATTCACTTATCCCTCTTATCCTTTCTCTTATGAAAATATGAATTTATTTATAATTTATTCAGATAGATATCAGATAAAAGATGCTTTTAGAATATCTCTTTTTGTTTCAGGACTTGGATTACCGGATGGTATCTTTTTGAAAAATTCTAAGGATTTAAGAACAAAAGGCTTTGCAGGACTTGGAATGTTTCTATGGGACAAAAATTATAAGGACTTTGAGGAAATTGCCTTTTAAAAAAGAGTGAATTGTTTTTTTGTAAAATTTTTATTAAAATTAGAATATGATAAGGTCTACAACTGTTCTTGGTATTGTTAAGGAGGGAAAAGCAGTTATAGGAGCTGATGGGCAGGTGACACTTGGTGAAACTGTTCTAAAACATAAGGCAAAAAAGGTTATGAAGATTTATAATGACAAGGTTCTTGTGGGTTTTGCAGGTGCTGTTGCTGATGCCTATACACTTTTTGAAAACCTTGAAAAAAATTTAAAAGAATATAAAGGTGATATTATGAGGGCATCTGTTGAACTTGCAAGGAAATGGAGAACAGATAAGTTTTTAAGACCCCTTGAAGCACTTCTCGCAGTTTTAAACAAGGAAAAGGCTCTTATTATCTCAGGAAGTGGTGAAGTTGTTGAACCTGAATACGGGATTGTGGCAATCGGTTCAGGTGCTTCCTACGCAAGAGCCTCAGCACTTGCGCTTTTAAGACATACAGAACTTGATATTAAAAAGATCGTTGAGGAATCCCTAAAAATTGCTGCTGAGATATGCATATACACAAACAAAGAGTTTACAATTCTTGAACTATGAAAGAAGAAATAAGCTATAAGAAGTTTCTTGAATTACTTGGAAAAGAAGAAATAAAGGAAGAGGGGGAAAAGCAAAAGGAAGAAAAGAAGAAGATAAAAGAAAAAACAAAGTCAATAGAAAAGAAATCAAAAGAGAAAGCGAAGGAAAAAAAGGAGAAAATCCAAGAAGAGAAAACCCAAGAAAAGCAAACCCCTTTTGTAGAGTATACTCCTTATGAGACAGGGATAATTCCGGAGGGTATAGTAGAACTGGAAGAAGAAAGGGAGGAGGAGTTTCTTGTTTTCAAAGTTGGAGATGAATTTTACTCAATTTATACCTATCAGGCAGCAGAGATTGTGACAGAAGTAGATATTTTTGAGGCCTCTGACTTACCCGACTATGCTATAGGTATGGCAAATTTCAGAAATATGATGATACCTGTTATTTCTTTTTCAAAACTTTTAAATATTCAAGAGGAAAAAAAACCCTATTCATACATATTTATAGAAAAAAATAAAAGAGAAAGTATATTTATAAGAACAGGTGAGGTTAAGGGAATTTATAAAAAAAGGGATGTAAAATTGCTTGAGGTCCCCTATGACCTTGATAAGGAAATTTTTAAGAAAATAATTCTTATAGATGATTATCTTGTGCCACTCATTGATATTTTAAAATTAATAGAAAAAAAGGAATAAAAATTTGAAAGAGATTTTACTCGGTTTATTCCAGGGTTTAACAGAATTCTTGCCTATATCCTCTTCAGGGCATCTTTTATTTTTTCAGGAATTATTAAAATTTAATTTAAAAGGAATAGGTCTTGAAACCCTTTTACATCTTGCAACCCTTTTTTCAATTCTAATTTATTTTAGAAAAAGGATATTCACTTATTACAGGGATAATTATATTAAAATCTTCATTGGAATTTTACCAGCTGGAACTTTTGCCTTTTTTTTCAAAGATTTAATAGAAAACTTCTTTGAAAAACCCGATTACCTTTTTATTTTCTTTCTTTTAAATGGATTTTACCTTTTATCCTCAAGAGTAAAAGAGGCTGGAGAAAGTATAGATAATAAAAAAGCCTTTATTATAGGTTTGGCACAGGTTTTTGCACTTTTTCCAGGCATTTCAAGGTCAGGGACAACAATAACAACTGCCCTTTTACTCAGAGTAAGCCCTGAAGAATCCTTTGAATTTTCCTTTTATATGTACCCTCCCCTTGCTTTAGGTGCCTTTATCCTTACTATGGCTGATTTGAAACACCTTGAAATTCTCTCTGCAGGTTTTGGATTTTTATTTGCACTTTTATCAGGCCTTTTTGCCCTTTTTGTCCTTGAGGGCTCCATAAAGAAAAAACTTTTCCCCCTCTTCGGAATTTACACAATAATTCTTTCTTTTATTTCCTTTTTTTTATTTAGATGAATTTTAAAGAAGCAAATCTGTATCTTGAATCCCTTATCAATTATGAAAAGAAAAACATAAAGAATGAATTTGATTTTGAAAGATTTTTAAGAAATTTAAAGGAATTTTCAAACCCACAAGAGGCTTTGAAAAATCCTCTCCTTATCGCAGGAACAAAAGGAAAGGGAAGCACAGCCCATCATGTTGTTTCTGGTCTTATTAAAAAAAATATAAATAATGTCGGACTTTTTACATCTCCTCATGTTATGAACGTAAGGGAGAGAATAAGAATAGGAAATAAGGAAATTTCAGAAGAAGAGTTTGCCAATTATGTTTTGAAAATTAAAGAAAAAATTGAGGGGGGAATTAAATTAACCTATTTTGAATCTCTTACTATTATGGGATTTATGTATTTCAAGGATAAAAAGACTGATTTTAATGTTCTTGAAATAGGGCTCGGAGGAAGACTCGATGCTGTGAATGCGTGTCCCTCTCGTTTCTCAATTGTAACATCAATAAGTTATGACCATGAACATATTCTTGGAGATACCCTTGAAAAGATTGCCTATGAAAAAAGTTTTGTGATAAAGGGAGGCAAAACCATAATAGCTCCTCAAGAGCGTAAGGTTCTTGATGTTCTTATTGAAAGAGCAAAAAAATTTAAAACAGAAGTTTATCTTCTCGGTAAAGATATTCCTTTTAAGATTGTTGAGGTTTCGGAAAAGGGGACCGATTTTAAAATATATTTTGATAATAAATGGAATTATATTCATACTGATTTGCTTGGTGATTTTCAGGCAATAAACGCAGGACTTGCTTATATCTATTTGAAATTAAATAATCTTGAAGTTGATGAGTTTAAAGATTTTCAAATTTATGGCAGGTTTGAGAAAATTTATGAAAAACCCCTTTTAATCGCTGATGGTGCACATAACCCCCTCTCGATAAGGGCTGTTGTGAGGAATGTAAAAAGAATAATCAAAAAAAGACCTTCCTTTTTAATTTTTGGCTCCAACAAGGACAAGAATAATAAAAAAATTCTTGAAATTTTAAAACACCTTGAACCCGACTTCCTTGTACTCACCCAATCCCATATTCCAAGAAGGGAAAGCCCTCTTGTTCTTTTTGATATTGCAAAAAATATAGGTTTTAAGAAAATAATTAAATTTGAGGATTCTTTTTCTGCCTTTGAATTTTGCTTTAATAACTCAAATTCCAATTCCTTTATACTTTTAACAGGTTCCTTTTATCTTGTTGAACTTATAAAGAGGTTTGTTCAAAACAGGTCTTTAGAGAAAAAGGGAAATCTGCCTTTGAACCAAACACCTTAATTCTGATTTTTCTTTTGAAAGCCTCCTCTTCAAGAATTATAATATAAAATGCTTTCAAAAAATCTCGGGAAATATGAAATTCTGAAGTGGCTTGGAGGAGGAACCTTTGGTGATGTTTATCTTGCAAGGGACACCTTGATTGATAAATTGTTTGCAATTAAAATTCCAAGGATAAGAAAGGAAGAATGGGAGATTTTGAAAAGAGAAGCAAAGATTCTCTCAGAACTTCTTCACGAAAATATTGTAAGATTTTATTCTGTTGATATAATTGAGAATACACTTTTGATGACAATGGAATATGTTGATGGTTTTTCTCTTAGAAATCTAATTAAATCAGCACCATTAAAAGAGGATGATGTTATAAAAGTTTTTAAAAAGGTTCTTTATGCCCTTGATTATGCTCATAGAAAGGGGATTCTTCACAGGGATTTGAAACCTGAAAACATTCTTTTAAATTCTGAACTTGAACCTAAGATCTCTGACTTTGGGCTTGCTCTTATTTTCCAGGAAAAGGTGACAGGTGGAGTTGTAGGGACACCTGTCTATCTTGCTCCAGAAGGATGGAGAGGAAATTATGATGAAAGGACTGATATATTTGCAATAGGCTCAATTATGTATGAATGCTTTACAGGTTTTCCTCCTTTTCAGGGAAGAACGCTTGAGGAGATAAGGGAAAAGATAAGAAAGGGAGGTTACCCGAGATTAAAGGAAAATGTAAATGAAAATTTAAGAAAAATTATTGATAAAGCAATAAATCCTGACCCTGAGAAAAGATTCAGAAATGCAAGGGAAATGATTGAGACACTTGAGGGAAATATAAAACTTCTCTCAACACCTCTAATTGAAATTAAAATAAAGGATAAAAAAAAGAATATACTTGAAGACCTCACCGATGAACAAAAGGATGCTGTTACTTCTGAGCATAGATTTGTGCTTGTAAAAGGAGGAGCAGGGACAGGGAAAACAAGAGTTCTTATAAGAAGAGCTGCATATTTAATAGAAATTAAAGGTATTGAACCCGAGGAGATAATAATTACCACATTTACAGGAAAGGGAATTGAGGAAATAAGGGAGAGATTGCTTCTTTTACTTTCAAAAAGGAAATATCTTTCAATAAATGTGGGAACACTTCATAATGTGGCCTTACAGGTTCTCTACGCGGGTGGTGCAAGAATAGGTTTCGATATGGAAACCGCTAAAATCCTTACAAGAGGAGAAAGTTATCAAATAGTAAAAAACATTTTCCCTGATTTATCACAGATTGAATTGAATGAGGTAATGAAGACAATTTCACTTGCTAAGGTTAATCTTTTGGCTCCTGAAGATTTAATTAGGTCTTGTTACGCATGGCAAAGGAAGTGTGGTGTTATTTATAAAAGATATTCCGAAACTTTAAAGGAAAATAATCTTCTTGATTACGATGATATTATCTATTATGCTAATTTTCTTCTTGAAAATTATGATGATTTGAAGGATAGATTCTCAAAAGGGATAAAACATATTCTTGTTGATGAGTTCCAGGATCTTGCCTATGCGGATGTTAAGTTGCTGCAGAGTTTAAGGGAAAGGGGAGGGTATCTTTTTGCAACAGGGGATGAAGACCAGTCAATTTACGGTTTCAGGGGTGCAAGGAGTGAATTTATAATAAATTTTGATAGATTTTTCAATGAGCCCAAAATTTTTTACCTTACAAAGTCCTTTAGAATTCCTGAACAGATTTTTGAGGCAGGACAAAAGGTTCTTTCACATATAAAAGAAAGAAAAGGAACCTTCTTTATACCTGCTGAAAAAAAGGGGAAGAGAATATTCATTTATCATGCAGAAGATGAAAGAGATGAGGCAAAATTTGTTGCAGGTCAGATAAAACTGCTTTTATCAGAAGGGGTAAAGGAGGAAAATATTGCTATTTTATCAAGATTTTCCTTTTATTTAAGGAATTTTGAGGAAAGACTTAAAAGAGAAAATATTGAATTCAATATCCAGGGCAAATCAAGATTTTATATGAAAGGGGTTGTAAGGGCTTGCATTAATTATCTTGAGGCTGTTCACACAGGTAAAAAGACACTTATGAGGAAGGCTTGTAAATATTTTTTAGGAAACAAAAAAATTGAGGAAGATATTTTGAAAATGTGGAAGGAACACCAGAAAAAGAGAATTAATTTAAGACCACTCCAGATAATAGATGAATTTCTTGAAAAGATAGGATTTTTTAAACTTTTAAAAGAGTTACCTCCTGACCAGGAGAAAGAGGAAAGAGAGATTATTGAAGAACTTAATTTTATTTTAAAGGAATATAGGGAGGGGGAAATTAAAAAATTTCTTGATTCCTTTGCAATTCTGGAGAGTCTTGAATCTGATATGAAAGAGGGAGGTGTCTTTGTTTCCACAATTCATGGTGCAAAGGGACTTGAATTTGAGGTTGTATTTATAACAGGTCTTGCTGAAAGCATTTTCCCGAGAACAGTTAGTATAACAGAAAGAAAAGAACTTGACGAGGAGAGGAGACTTTTTTATGTAGCTCTGACCCGCTCCTATGAAAAAGTTTTCTTAACAAGACCTAAAACAAGAATAGGGAGAAAACTCCTTCCCTCAAGATTCCTTGAAGAAATGATAATAGGATGAAGGATTTAAGTGTAATTATTGTTAATTATTATTCAAAATCATTGATTAAGAAATTACTTCCCACGTTACCTCAAACTGTAATAGAAAAAGGAGAAATAATCATTGTAAATAACTCTCCTGAAGAAAAAATTGATTTTAAGGATTTTAAAAATTTAAAAGTTATAAATAATAAGGAAAACCTGGGTTTTGGAAGAGCAGTAAATATTGGGGTTAAGGAAAGTAAGGGTAAATATTTACTTATTGTTAATCCTGATGTGAGATTTATAAAAGGATTTGAAAGAGCATTTGATTTAATAAAAAAAAGAAAAAAAATAGGGATGATTGTTCCTCTAATGATTGATAAAAATGGACATAAGATTCCTCCCTGGAGGGATATGGATTTCAATTTTCGAACATTTATTTATTTACTCGGATACGATAAGTTTATTTTAAAAAAGGAAAGGAAAAGGATAAAACCCAAATACGTTCCAGTAGCTCCTGGTGCCTGTTTTTTGATGCCTTCAAAGGTATTCAAAAAACTTAATGGTTTTGATGAGGATTATTTTCTTTTTAAGGAAGATGAGGACCTTGAAAGAAGGTTGAGAAGGGATAATCTTTATATTTACTTTTTCCCGGAATGGTTGATCTACCATGATTTTGGAGAAGTGCATAAGGAAACTCTATTTTCCTTTTATCACAGGATAAGGTCTTTATATATTTTTTATAAAAAGTATCAGAAAATAATATATCCGGTTATAAGAATAATAATTCCCGCCTTTTATTTAATCAAATCAATTTTTAAAAAAGAGAACTTTAAATATTTTTTAACATCCTTGCTTGTTAAAAGTATATAAATCCCTGATGCTCTAAATTATCAATCCCCTTTAATTCCCACTTCACCAAGGGGAAATTTGTTAAGTTAGAGTGCTACATTTCCCCTATCAAATAGATCTTTGAAAACTCATCAAAATTAAGCACTTCCTTTGCAAGTTTTTGAAGTTTTTTAGCCTTTAATTTTTTGATGTTTTCTATCATGTAACTATCAAAATCATATCCCAGCCCTGTATATATGTAAAATCCTTTATAGAAACTTCTTGTTTCAGGGTTTTCAAGGCGTCTCAGCATGTTCCCGGAAAAGGAATTTACCGCGATTTCAAATTCTTCCTCCTCTATTTTCTTTTTCATATTTTCAAAGATTTCATTAAGGGTATTGGTAACCTCCTCTATTTTTTCTTTGTCAGTCCCTATTTCAAAATAAAAGAGAATTTTCGAGGGAAAGATTTTTACACCTGAATATAATCTGTAAGATGCTCCCATTTTCTCTCTTACTATTTCCTGCATTCTATCAGAGAGAATTAAAGAGAGTGCCGTATATTTCAGAATTTCCTCTTTGTCATTTATATCAAATATTCTTCCCCCTATGATATAACTCTGTTTTGTATTGAGTTTTAAAGTGTCATTGAAAACCCTATAGTTAAATTCAATTTCTTTTCCAGAAGTGTTATCAGCAAATTCCTTCAATTTTCTTTTTAATAAACTATCGGGTGTTTCTGATTCGTATGTAATTATCAAATTTTCCTTTAAAAATACATTTTCACCATACTTTAGAAGGTCCTCTTTCTTTATATTTCTTATCTCCTCTATTTCTCCGTGAAGAGACCTGCTATAAACTCCCTTAAATATTTTTTTGTTAAACTCTTCCCACGCCCTTATCATTGGGTCCTTCTGGGATAGCATTTTTGCGAAGGTTGCTTCCTTTTTTGCTTTTTCAAAATCTAAAGAATCAAAATCAGGGCTCATTATTTTCTTTAAAAATTCAGGTATTTTTGCCTTTTCCTCAGAAGGAAAGATTATTCTTATATACCCAAAGTCCCTTCTATGATAATAATCATCAAAGGGAATATAAGGGTTATCGTATGTTTTGACCCTTAACCCCTCTTTTTCAATCGTTTCCTCTATTTTTTTGCTTAAGAGGGCTCTGAAAAAAACCTGTGATAATCCGTTTTTCCCTAAGGGCTCATAAAACAATCTCCCTTTAATAAGAATATGGATTGCCTCAGGAAAAACCTCTTTATTTTCTCTTTCTTTGTCCTTTAAAACAACATATATAGTTCTTTTATTTTTAAATTTATTCATAAAGAAACCCACAAAATCCAAAAAAGAGCTATTTTTTATACTTTTTAATATATTTTCTCTTAAATAGGGGTCTTTATATACAAGATAATCTGTTAAATAAAAAATTGAGTAAACAGGATCAAGTTCATCAAAAACCTTTTGCTTTATTATTTTGTTTTTAGTTCTTTCAAAGTCTTCCTTTTTTAGATTTTTGAAAAAATCATTTATAAATTTTTCAAGTTTTTCTGCTATCAAGTTGAGTGTATCCTTACTCTGTTCGCCTTTTAAAGTAATATTTAAACTCAGGATTCCAAATCTTCTTCTTATCTCATAACTTATATCCGCATTCAGAATATTTTTGTTTTCCTGAAGCAATCTTTTAATCCCTATATTTGAGTTCATGATTTCACTTAATATAATATAGTAATGGGCAGAGGGGTGGTTTAAGGGCACTGCTTTTATATTTAAGGAAATATAAGAATTCTCAATATTTTCCATTTCTACAAATATCTTTTCTCCCAGGAAATCTTCGAGATTTATTTTTTCTTCTGATATATAAACCTCTTTCTTTTTTTCTTTTCCAAAATACTCCTCAATAAATTTTAAAAACTCATTTTCATCAATGTCCCCTCTTGCAAAAATTAGCATGTTATTGGGGACATAAAATTTTTTATAAAATTCAATTAACTTCTCTTTATCGAGATTTTTTATTGTATTCTCATGACCTATAACAGGATGAGAATAGTTGGTTCCTTTGTATAAAACAGAATCAATCTTTTCTTTGACTATATTAAATTCTCTTGACCTATCCTGAAACATCTCCTCTAATACAACTTTCTTTTCTTTTTCAAATTCCTTATCAGGGAAGGTGGATTTGAAGAGCATTAAATATAAAAGATATATTCCCTCCTTCCAGTTTTTATCAGGTCCTGAAAAAAAGTAAGCAGTGTAATCCTCTCTTGTAAAGGCATTAACATATAATCCAAATCTGTCAAAATTTTTTCTCAATTCTTCTCTTGAAAATCTTTCATTACCATCAAAGAGCATATGCTCAAGAAAATGGGTTAAACCCTCATATCCTTTTCCCTCATTGTAACTTCCTGAATTGACAAGAACAAGAAATGTGAATACATTCTTTTTTTCCCTTTTATCATAAATTATTGTGAGCCCGTTGGAAAGTTTATATGTTATAAAGGATAATAAAAATAATTTAATCATTGACTACCTCCTTTTTATATATCTTCTTGCAATTTTATTTGCCTCCTTTAAAAGATTGGTAAAAAGCTCTGAATCGATCATGTTTTTATTGTAAATAAAAATCGGGGATGATATGTATACTGCACATTTTGAAAAAGGAAGAGGAATCATAAATTTATCCCATGATTTAAGTTCTATTTTCCTATTATAAGCAACCCCCACAAGGTAAATAGGTGTTTTTGAGAGGTATGAAATATAAAGGGCTCCTTCTTTGAAAATTTCTCTGGGTCCTCTGGGTCCATCAGGTGTGATTGCTCCGAATTTACCCCTTTTTAAAGTCTTTACCATATCCTTAAGTCCCTTTTCACCAAGTTTTGAACTTGAACCCCTGAGAGGAAGGAATCCGTATTTCCTTAAAGGTTTTGCAAGCAATTCTCCGTCTCTTGAGGGTGATAGAAGGATGCTTATGTTTTTATTCCTGTAGAAGTAAATTAAAGGGAAAAAGGTTCTGTGCCAGAAACAGAAAAGGGCTTTTTTCTCAGGGAATTTACCTATCTGTTTGAATTTTATTGTTTTAAGATAAAAATAATATAAAATCTCAAATATTCCTTGTATTGTTCTTTTAAAATTTTTATTTTGTAACAAGAGTTCCGAGATTTTCACCGAGAAGTATTTTTTTTAGTGTTCCCTTTTTTGTTATATTGAATACAATTATCTCAATTCTGTTTTCTTTACAAAGAGCAACTGCTGAGGCATCAAGTGCCTTCAGTTCATTTTTTATAATTGTATCATAATCGATCTTTGTGTATTTTTTTACTCTTTTATCTTTTACAGGATCACCTGTGTATATACCATCAACCTTTGTTCCTTTTAAAAAATATCTTGCTCCTATTTCAATTGCTCTCAAAGCAGCAGCAGTATCGGTTGAAAAAAAGGGATTTCCTGTTCCTGAAGCGAATATAACAATTCTTCCTTTTTCAAGGTGCCTTATTGCCCTTCTTCTTATATAGGGTTCTGCAATCTGTTTTACCTCAATTGCAGATAAAACCCTTGTTATTTTCCCCATTTTTTCAAGAATACTCTGAAGATAAAGGGAGTTTATAAGTGTTGCAATCATCCCCATGTAATCAGCAGTGGCTCTATCAATCCCAAATTTATCACTTTGTACCCCCCTTATGATATTTCCTCCACCCACTACAATTGCAACTTCAAAACCGAGGTCGTGAATTTCTTTTATTTCCTCAGCAACCCTGACAAAGGATTTAGAATCAAGCCCCTCCTTTCCACCACCAAGAACTTCACCGCTTATTTTTAAAAGAATCCTTTTATTCTCTATTTTCATAATATTCTTTTGAATTTTCTGTTTTTAGGGTTAAATACAATTAATTTTTACTTCTCTCCAATTCTGAATCTTGCGAATCTTCTGACAACAATGTTTTCACCAAACTTTGTTATATACTGCTTTATTAAATCTCCAACTGTGGTTGATGGGTCCCTTATATAGCTTTGTTCCAGCAAACATTTTTCCTTATAAAAATTTTCAAGTTTTCCTTCAACAATTTTCTGAATTACATGTTCAGGTTTTCCACTTTCTCTTGCCTGTTCCTCGTATATCCTCCTTTCCCTTTCCAAAACCTCTTCAGGAATATCCTCTCTCTTTACAGCAATGGGATTCATTGCAGCAATCTGCATAGCAATTTCTTTTGCAAGTTTTATAAATTCTTCATTTTTTGCAACAAAATCTGTTTCACAATTAACTTCCACAATAACCCCGAGTTTTGCACCTGGATGTATGTATGCTTCAACAACTCCTTCCTTTGCTTCTTTGTCCAGTTTTTTTTCTGCTTTTGCTATTCCCATTTTTCTCAAAATAAGGGCTGCCTTTTCAATATCACCTCCTGCTTCCTTAAGTGCCTTTTTGCAATCCATAACACCAGCACCTGTTCTTTCTCTGAGTTCCTTTATAAGTTCTAAGGTTATTTCAGCCATTTATTCCTCCTTTTAGATTTCTATTTTTTCAATAATAACCTCTGTTACTTTCTCTCTGTGCCCTCTCTTTCTTCTATAATTCTTCTTTGGCTTCATCTTGAAAACAATCACCTTTTTCCATTTTTTTAAGGGATTCAAGACCTTAGCCCTTACTCTAACATTCTCCACATAAGGGGTTCCAACCCTATATTTCCCATTCTCCGCAAGAAGAAGAACCTTATCCATAATTACTTCATCCCCTTCCTTAACTCCATCAAGAAGGGGAACATCCAGTTTTTTCCCTTCCTTCACATGAAACTGATAACCTTTAAATTCCACAATAGCCCACATATTTTTACTCCTTTTTGAGTATTAATTTTAACAAAAAAATATTAAAGTTTCAAATTCTTATTATAAATTCGGTTCCCTTACCCTCTTCTGATTTAACCCTTATCTCAAACCCATGACTTTCAAGAATTCTCTTTACAGTGAAAAGCCCAAGACCTGTCCCCTTCTTTTTTGTTGTAAAATAGGGTTCAAAAATCTTATCAATATCCTTCTTTTTTATACCAATCCCATAATCCCTTATACTCACACATACCTTTTCCTTTTCCTCAGAAATTCTTATATCAATCCTGCCTCCCTCCGGCTGTGCTTCAATTGCATTTTTTATCAAATTAACAAAAACTTTTTCCATCTGCTCCCTATCCATTAAAACCTCTTTCTCAATTCCCTCAATCTCAATATAAATACCCCCCTCCTTTAACTCTATTTCAAACTTCTTGCATATATCCTCAATAAATTCTTTTATTCTAACATTTTCCTTCTTAAGGTAAAAGGGTCTTAAAAGATTCATAAATTCTTCAATTGAATCTGTAAGGGAATTTAAACTTTCCTCCAACTCCTTGTAATCTTCACCTATTCTTTCCTTTAACCTGTAAGTTATAAGTTTAAGTGAATTCAAAGGATTTTTAATCTCATGAGCAAAAGAAGATAAAACCCTTAATATACTCTCCTCCTCCCTTTTCTTTTCTTTCTCCTTAAATATATCAATGAATTCATCAATTTTTATAAAAATAATAAATTTACCTCCCTTATGAGCAAGATAATACCTTTCATTTTCTCTATATAGAAACTGTTTTCCCTCCCTAAAAAAATCAAATTCAGGTTTTAATTCTTCTCCATAAATTCTCTTTAATCCCTCTTTTTCAATCCTGTATATAGAATAATCCCTTAAAATACGGGAGGGAAGAAAAAAATTTCTTTCTTTTATCCCTACAATAATCAAAAAAATTGATATAATTAAAGTCAAGATACCTAAAACCAAAATCAAATTTAAAATAAAAATTCTCCCTCTGAATCTGTCAAGTGATATTCCAAGACGAAGGATACCTACAGGATTCCCTCTAAAAAAAAATGCCTTTAAAACTTCAAGAACATTTTCGTCCAAAACCATTTTTTCTCTTATTAAAATTTCATTTTTATTTATTATTCTTTCAATTAATTTCCCATCCTTTAAAGGCTCTATTTTCTTGGAGGAAAAAATCATCTCCCCCTCTGACTCAAGTACAAGGTATTCAATCCCTTTTTCCTTACTTACCTTTTCAAGCAGTCTTTTTAACCCTGAAATTATTTTTTTCTCTTTTAAATCCCTTATATCCTTAATAAGTAAAACACCATAACTACCCTTATCTAAAAAATAAAAAAGCGAATCTCCATCTATTCTCTCATCCTTAGCCTTCTGAATCAAAGATTCTTTAACTTTTTCTCCTCTTCTTCTCCCTGTTGAGAGAATCACATTACCCCTTTTGTCAATTACCGTTATTTCAAAGAAACCATTTAAAAGGGCAATTTTTAAAATAGAATCTCTTCCAAGTGAAGGATTTATAATCTCTGATGTTTTATCTATGTTTTCATAGTAAAGTTCATCAATAAAATAAAGAGCATTTAATATTGACTCAAAAGAAGGTTCAAAAAGCGCTATAAGTTCCTCTGCCTCTTTCCTTATTTCTGAATTTTCTCTTATCTTTAAAATAAAAGAAAAAATAATTAGGAGTAATGAAAACAAAAATATAAAAAAACTTGACTTATAAAATTTCATTAAATTATTTTATTCCAGATTATTCTGTTTCTTCCTTAGCCTTATATTTTGAAGGACACTGAGTTAAAAGAAAATGAGCTTTAAATAGATTTTCTGAAGAATAGTATTGACCCTCAACAACAACCTGCACTTCAGGCTGAAAAAGCATATCAGGAGCTTGCCCCTTATATAAAACCTTCATAATTCTTTCAGAATTCCCTATCTCAAATTCAATGATATTTCCTATTTTCTTAATTGTCCCAGGAACAACCTTTCCCTGTATTCTTATAACCTTACCGTCTACAAGAGGTTTTTTTTCAAAAAATTCATCGATTGTATAATAATAAACCCATGTCCTTTTTAACCCTGTAAAAATTAAATAAGCTGTTCCCAAAAAAAATAAAAGTGCAACAACTCCAATTTTAAGTTTTTTATTTCCCATAGTTATTATTATAAATAACCTTTCTTAATTTTTCAAGAATTCTAATATATTTAACCCTTAAGGTATTTTCCTTCATCCCTTTTATTTCCGAAATCTCCTTAAATTTCATATTTTCATAAAATCTTAAAATAATTATTTCCCTTTCCTCCTCATTTAAAACTGAAAGGATCTTTTTTACAAATTCTTTTTTCCTTACCTTCTCAGAAATATCCTCAGAGTTAAAATCTAAAACTTCCTCATTAATATCACCACTTCTTAATCTTCCCCTTTTTCTTTTGATATCAATTAACCTATTTCTTGCCATTTTGAAAAGGTATGCTCTTAAATTATCAAGTTTAATTAAATTATCAAACATTTTCCAGAACTTAAAAAATACATCCTGCAAGATATCCTCTGCATCTTCTCTTGAACAGGAGAGGAAAAGCAAATAACTGTAAATTTCTCTGCCCCACTTTTTATAGATCTCTTCAAACTTCTTTTCCTTGTCCAATTATTCACCTTCTCTAATACCAAGTTTTGCAAAGAAAATAACACCTACTGCAAGGGTAAAAACAGTATAAAAACTAAGGAAGGATATTGAGAAAAATAGAAATTTTAAAAATGCATAAAAAACATTGTCTATATTAAAATGAAATATAAAGGTGGTTATAAGTGTAAGAATAGAAAAACAAAGAAAAGATACAAAAAGAGGAATATGTGCGCTTTTATATTCTATTTTTACTCTGTTAAGTACTACTTTACCTAATAAATTTAAAATCGGGGTAGAACCGTAAATGAGAAAAAGGGGAGTAGCAAGAATTACCGCAAGTGCAAAGGGTATTCCAAGAATAGAAATCATAAGAATTAATATAACCGGAATATAAACAATTTGAATTAAAAGACCTGTGCCAATTATTTTCCAGAAATTCAATGTAAATTCCTCTTCCATATTTCTTACAGCACCGGGAAAAACAATGTTGACAAGGAACACAAAGATAAAAAATAGAATAAGAAAAATTAAAGGGGGAAATGTTTTTTTAAAAAGTCCGAGAAAAACTGATGAACGCTTTTCTGTTACTTCTCCGCTTTCCTCCTCAAACTCTTTTTCAATCTGAACCTTTTCTATCTCAGTAGTATCTTTTTTAATAATTTTCTCTTCTTCTTTCTCTTTTATATGAACTCCCTTTACAAGGAATCTCAGTAATTTTAAAGGGGAACTCAAAGGACCCAGATTCACCATTATTGCCTCTCCAGATATTTTTGCTCCCTTTTCCTTTTCTATTTTTCCTCCTACAACAGCCAGATCACCACCTATTGTGCTTCCCTTTAAAATAATGCAGTCTCCACCCACAACAGCAACATTCCCACTAACATAGCCCTTTACCTTTAGATTTCCACCAATAACAGCAACATCTCCCCCAACATAGCCCAAAATTTCCAAATCTTTCCCCATTACAGAAAAATCTCCTGAAATTGTATCTTTTTTCTCCACAACTATTTTATTATCCTTCTCCACATAACCTTTTTCCGTTGGAGGAATGAGTAAAAAAGTTAATAAAAATAACATTATTTATCCTCCCAAATTTAAAAGGGGAATAGAACCCTTTACTAAATATCTTAATGATAAAAATCCTATAAGAAGCAAAACTATTGAATAGCTTACTAAGAAAGGAATACATATGATAAAAATAGATTTCGTCAGAAAGGGGAAAAGAAGTTTAAATTTTAAAATCCCTTTAATCAATATAAGAACTTTCCCCTGTAAATCAATATTTTTTACAAAGAAAATAAATAGACTTAAAATTATTGAGGAAGAAAAAAGGTAATATAAAGAGATATAACCCAATAGTTTATGCAAAAGTATCTTTCTTTTTATTCTTATGAAAACCCTTTTATCAACATTAGGTTTTTTTAAATCCTTAAAAACAGTAAGTAAGGACTTTTCAGTATTATAAAACCACCTGCACTCTTTGCACTCTTTTAAATGTAAAATTTCTTTTTCAGATAGAGGTTTTCCTTCAAACCACGCTTTTTTGAATTCTTCGCACCTCATAATATTAAAACGGGAAAGTTATAAGAATTGTTACAGTTTTTCCACTATTTTATGTTCAGGAAAAAATTCCTTTAAAATTAGAGCATTATAGTTTTCAGGAACAATAACTGCTCCACAGAGATTTTCATAATCATAGAACTTTTGTGTAAATTCGGAAAATTCCTTTTTTTTCAACTTCATAATTTCAGAAAGGGTGGACCACATAAAAAGGGGTTCAAGTTTATACTTCAATGCAGAAAGTAGCATATTTGTGATCTGGGGATATGTCTCTGTTTCCCTTGGTATTGTGCCTTTAAAAAATCCCTTTGCTTCTTCAATCTCCTTTTTAAAGGGACCCTTCAATTTAAACCTTTTTATTTCTTTAATTAAAAGCTCAAGTGCGGGTTTGAAATTTTCTATACCTGTTTGGAAGGAATAAATTAAAGGACCCTTGAAAGGTTCAAGGGGAAAGAATTTAGAATATACAGAATAAACATAACCCATTTCATTTCTTATTCTGTTAAAAAGTCTTGAAGCAAAGGCACCTCCTCCAAGAATGTAATTTGAAAGAATAAGCTTAGGATAATCCTTATCCTTTCTATGTAAGGAAAAATGTCCAAGTTTCAAAAAAACCTGATTTACTTTCCTTTTCAAAACAAGTATTATTTTTTCGGGTTTATCCCTGATTTCAAATTTTGGAAAATCCTCCTTTAACCCCTTTAATTTGGAAAGTTTATCTTCTATCTTTTTAAAAAACTTCCCAAAATCAATTGAACCTGTTCCTGCCACATACATTTCTCTTCTAAGAATTTTTTCCTTATAAAAACTCACTATATCATCCCTTTTAATGCTTTCCAAACTCTTAACATAACCCTCTAAGGGATGGGAAAGGGGGGTTCCCTTGTAAAGAACCTCATAAAACCTTTTTGAAATCAAACTTTCAGGATCCTCTTCCTCCTGCAAAATTTCGGAAATTACTCTTTCTTTTTCCTTTATAATCTCTTCCTCCTTAAAGGAGGGAGAAATTAAAATATCAAAAAGAAAATCAAAAACCTTTTCAAAGAACTCTTCTTTACATAAAACCTCTATACAAAGCAAATTCTTAGATACTACTATATTGAACTTTGCTCCCACATTATCAAAAAACTCCCTTATTTCAAAAGAGGATAGATTATCGCTTCCCTTATCAATAAGCGAAGATGTTAAATAAAAAAGTCCCTCTTTGTCTTTTGGATCAAGATAGCTCCCTGTTTCAATACCTATGGCAAATGAAACTATAGGAAGCTCTTTATTTTTTAAATAATAAATCTTTATACCATTTGGTAAAAGAGCCTTTTCAATTTTTTTTAACATAACATTAAATAATTTGCTCTTTCTTTTTTTATGTATTTTTTACAAACACTGACCACATCAGAAGCCTTTAATTTTTCAATCTCATCAAGGTATGTAAAGAGCTTATCCAGAACTCCGTGAAGTTCAAAATGAGAAACCATATGAGCTAAACCTTTTGTGCTTTGCAATCTATAAAGAAATTCTGAAGAAAACATATTTTTAACTTTGTTTAATTCACTCTGCTTGATACCTTCCTCCTTTATTTTCTCAATTTCTTTCCAAAAGACCTCTATAACATCATCAAAATTTGAATCCCTATTGATAATTGAATAGAATATAAAAAGCCCATTGTCAAGTTTCTCCTCGCAGAAAGTAGTTACCACATTTGAAAGATTTTTCTCCAAAACAAGAATTTTGTTAAATCTTGAACTCTCTGTTCCCCCCATTATTGAGGAAAAGATACTTAAAGGAAGAAAATCCGGATGATTGAAAGGAACTATCTGAAAACTTATTCCAAGTATTTTAAGCATTCCTTTTTCCTTTAAAACCATTTTTCTTTCACCCTTTTGTTCAGGCTCAAAAAAATTCTCAAAAACTTTTTTCCTCTTTTTTTTGATTTTTCCAAATGTTTTTTCTATATGCTTTATAACTTTTCTTTCATCTAAACCTCCTGACATCACGATAAAAGCATTATTAGTAGTATAATAGGTGTTATACCATCTTACAAGATCAGATTTCTTTATATTTAGAAGATCCCTTTCAAATCCTATAATAGGATATCTGTAAGGATGGACAGAATAGGAAATAAGAGAAAAGTTTTCCCAGAACCTTCCATAAGGGGAATTTTCCATTCTTTCCCTTCTCTCCTCAATAACAACCTTTTTTTCTGATTCAAACTCATTAAATCTTATGTTCTCCATCCTATCAGCTTCCATCTCTATAACCTTATAAATTGCATCAGAAGGAACTGTTTCATAATAGAGGGTAAAATCCTCTGTGGTAAAAGCATTGGAGTCGCCTCCCATTTTTTGAATAATTCTTGAAAACTCCTCTGGTTTCAATTTAAAAGTGCCCTTAAACATCATGTGTTCAAGAAGATGAGAAACTCCTCTTTTACCTTCTATCTCATTTCTTGAACCTACCTTATAAACCAAGTAAAAACTCACAATTTCCCTTTTCATAGGTACCAGAAAAATCTTAAGACCATTATTAAGAACATGTTTTTTTATTTCAAATTTAACTTTCATCTTCAGTTACTTTTTTTAAAAATTCATAAAGTTTCTTAGCAATTACCTCATAGCTAAAATTTTCTTGAACTCTCCTATATCCTTTTTCAATTAGAGTATTTCTTATTTTTTCATTAAGGAAGAGTTTTTCCATTTTCTCGAAAAGGTCTTCAGCATCCCCTTCTTTAAAGATAAAACCTGCATCACCTATGATTTCTGGTATTGCACCTGAATCAGAACCAATAACAGGAACTCCCGCAGCCATACCTTCAACAAGAACCCTACCAAACTGTTCTTTCCAACTTTTACCAGTTAAAGAAGGTAATATAAGATAATCTATGGATTTGTAAACAGAATAAATATTTTCATGGGGAATATAATTTAAAAAGTAATAATTTAATTTTCTTTTTTCACATTCTTTTAAAATATTATCCTTTTCTTCACCTTCACCAACAAAAAGAAGGGTTCCTTTTTTATATTTATAATAGAACTTTTGAAAAGCAGAAATTAAAATATAAACTCCTTTTAACCTTGTTAGTCTCCCTATATAGGTAAAAATAGGTCTTTCAAGTTTTTCAAGAGAAGGCAAAGTTTTTGCCTTATCAAAAAATCTTTTTTCAATCCCCAAATAAAATCTGAAAAGATTTTTTTTAAAATTCCACCTTCTAAGCACCTCCTCTGCCTCTTTTGAAACAGCCAACCCCCCTTTTGCTCTCTTAAACACAAATTTTTGAAAAACAGAAAAAGGGAAGGGATATTTTTTTAAAATATTCTGGGCTGAAAAAAAAACAAAGGGGATATCAGAAAATAAAATAGCAAATTCAAAAGTAGAAGGAGAATAACTTTCCTCCAAAAACACAACAAGGTCAGGCCTTTTTATCCTGAAAAGAGTAGAAAAGGAGGGATAAAATATTTGAAACTGAATATTCCTAAAATAAATCCAGGGGATAGGTATTATCCAAATTCCTTCTTCCTTTATTTTTTTTCTCAACACCTTTCTTTCCCCTACAGAACCTTTCCACTTATAAGGAACAAATATCTTAATTTCAGGTATATATTCCTTTAAATAGTAAAAAAACTCCCTATTTCTTTTATGTAAGGCAGCATGGTTGAATATATAAACTCTCTTTATTACTCTGCTATTATATGAGGTGTTATAAATATTACAATTTCCCTTTCCTCCTGAGAAGCACTTCTTCCCCCAAAAAGAGCACCTATGACAGGGATTCTGTTAAGAAGGGGTACACCACCTCTTGATCTTGCTTTTTTAGTCTTTACGAGTCCTCCTATTACTGCTGTTTCTCCATTTCCAAGCAGAACTCTTGTTTCAGCCTCATTTGTCAAAATTGTTAACTGACCTGTTGGAGTTGGTTCACCTGCCTCTGAAACTTCAGTTTTTAAATCAAGAGTCACCTGATTCTGTGAGTTAACATGAGGAGTCACTTCCAGTTTTATACCCACATCAACAAGTCTTGTAACAGGGTTACCACCTATATCAGTTGTAATATAGGGTATCTTAACACCACCTATAATTTTTGCCTTTTTGTTATCACTAACCGTGATTTTCGGAGAAGAAACAATTCTTGCATACTCCTCTGATTCAAGGGTGGAAAGTATATTATAAATGTCCAGTTGAGGACTAAGATATCCAACAGTAAACCTGAGTCCAGGAGCAGCAGGTAAGGTGGGAGTCCCAGCCTCTGCATATTGAGCTCCTTCTGCCCCAGGAGCCTCTGGGTTCTGACTAGGTTTATAGCCCACATAGACCTCCTGTGAAGGAGTCTCAATAATACCTGCATATCTTGCACCCCATTTTATCCCAAGTTCCTTAAGAGCCCTTGTATTAATTTCCACAATCTTAGCCTCAATTGCAACCTGTGGTGTTTTTACATCAAGAGCTTTAACAATCTCCTCCACCTTTTCCTGAACTTCTTTTATATCGGTAACAATTATTGAATTTGTATGTTCATCCTTCTCTATCCTTCCTCTCTCTGTTAGAAGTTTCTGAACCGAGGTTGAAACTTCCTGTGGAGTTGTAAATTCAAGTTTATAAATTTTTGTTACAAGAGGCTTTAAAAGTGTTGCTTCTTGTTCCGCTTTCCTCCTCTCTATTTCCTCTTTTTTAAGTTTATCGGGTGGAGCTATCCTCAGAATTCCATCTTCTTCCACATAGGAAAGCCCAACTGTTTTCAAAACAAGCTCAAGAGCCATTTTCCATGGAACATCTTTAACCATAACAGTAACCTTTCCCTTAACATCAGTACCATAGACAACATTCAAGCCAACATATTCAGCAATCCCATTTATAACCGTAACAATATCCGCGTTTTCAAGATTTAGAGAAATCCTTTTATCCTTTGCTACGGTAGAGGAGGGAATCGCATGAAGAGGCTCTTCAATAGCAGCTGTAAATTGTGGTTTTCCCTCCTTAAGCGAATACACTTCCCCCATTCCACCTGTTCCCTGAACATAAAAAGAAATAGCATCGGCTGTTCTTACATCATAAAAATCAAAACCAGAGGTAAGGTATATAAAAACTCTCAAAATAGGAACCTTCTGAAATGTTTCCAGTGTTATTCTATTTACCCCGCCTTTATTAACTTCATAAGAACCAGGAGCCACCCCTGTTTTATCTGTATAAACATCAACAGCAATAACATCAGAAGAAGGTTTTAAAACTGTATAAGAGATATCTTCAGGGACAAATATCTTTATAACTGTATTATTTTCCTCACCAGAAACCCTTATATCCTGAATCTGTGAAAATAAAGGGACACTTAAAATAATTAAACCTAAAATAAATCTATACATAAAAACCTCCTTTTTATTTACCATAATCAGAAACTTCAAGGGTTATCTCTGCTTGAAAAGGTTCAAGCTTTTTTTCTGAAAAAAGTTCATGGGAATAAAATTCATAAACTGCTTTCAAAAACAAAACCTTAGGGTTTCTATTCCTCCAAACCTGATAAAAGGGATTATAATATCTTTTTATATAAGACGGTAAGACAGGAAGTATAGTAGTAACTTCTTCCGTAGATTTAATTTCAAAATGTGTCTTATAAAGCAAATATTTGTATTTCTCAATACTTACACTATCCTGATAAACCGGTGCTACCTCAAAGTAAATTCTTTGAGGAGTACCTCCTGAAAGGTCGTAAAAATAAATTTTATAACTGTCAATCACAATTATAGGGGTATAATTTCCCTCAGATGCACGTACTTCAACTCCAAAGGTAGCTGAAGTTGTATCATAGGTGAAGATATGAACTAATCCACCATCAATAACAGTATCCCTTACCACATCAATCGTATATAGAGTATGTGGAAAAGAAACCCTCAAAATATATTCCCCCTGTCTTTCCTTACAACTGATTAAATACATTGTAACTAAAAATGATAAAAATATTTTTCTCACATTTTCCTCCTTATTTTCAGAGGGATTTGAACCATTTTTAGATTTTTTATTATAAAGCAAAAAAAAGTTTTTGTCAACTTGATTTTTTAAAATTTTTTCTTTATTCTTTATTAAACAACAATGAAAAAAATATATATAAAAGATCTTCTCAAAAGAGAGGGAGAATTTGAGGACATATTTCTCCTTCATTCATTTAAGAACTCAATTGGAAGGAGAGGAGAATATATAGAATTTTTTATTTCTGACAGGACAGGGGAATTAAAGGCATATCTTTTTGATATTAATATTTTAATTGGGGAGGGAATATACAAAATAAAGGGAGAGGTAGGTTATTTTCAGGAAGAAAGAAGGGTTATTTTAAAAAGTGCAGAAAAAATTGAGCCTTCCTTAGAGTTAAAAAGAGAGCTTATTCCATCCTCTCCTATTCCAAGGGATGTTCTTAAAAAAGAAATATTAAAGGAAATTGAAAATTTAGAAAATAGTTTTTTAAAAGAGCTCTTATTGAATATTTTTAAGGGTGAATTTCTTGAACTTTTTCTTGATGCTCCTGCGGCTTTGAAATATCACCATGCTTATATTGGTGGTCTTGCAGAGCATACTTTGAATGTGGTAAGGATTGTAAAAGCCGTTTCTTTATGTTATAATTCAGTTGAAAGAGACCTTTTAATTGCAGGAGCACTTTTACATGATATCGGGAAAGTGGATTCATATAAATTTGAAATAAAATCAAATATGACAGATGAGGGTAAACTTTTAGATCACATATATCTGGGAATGAAAAGAATTGATAAAGAAATTGAAGAGTTTAACAAGAGAAGAATTGAACTTTTTAAAAATCTTTTTCCTGAGGATTTGAGATTAAAACTTTTGCATCTTATAGCATCACATCATGGAACAAAGAGTCAGGGAGCTTTAACAGAGCCTCTTACAAAAGAGGCTTATATATTATATCTTGCAGACCTTTTGGATGCAGAAATATTCAAGTTTGATGAAGCCATTAAAATGGCTCAGGAAGGAGAGAGATGGTCACCCTATCACACAAGATTAAGGAAATCTGTTTTTTTAGGAGGTGAAATTGAAGATGATTAAAAAACTTATAAATAAAATATTTGTGCCACGGAATGAGAGGGTAATAAGGAAGTTATGGCCAATTGTTCACAGGGTAAACGAAATATACAAAACATACCACAATTTAAAGGATGAAGACCTTTTAAAAAAGACAGAGGAATTCACCAAGAGATTAAAAGAGGGTGAATCTGATATGGATATTCTTCCAGAAGCCTTTGCTCTTGTAAAGGAAGCCTCAAGGCGTCTTGTGGGTAAAAGATGGAAGGTTACGGGGCAGGATTATGAATGGGACATGATACCCTTTGATGTTCAAATCTTAGGTGCAATAGTTCTTCACCAGGGTAAAATTGCTGAGATGGCAACAGGTGAAGGAAAAACACTTGTAGCAACAATGCCTCTTTACCTCAATGCCCTCATAGGAAGAGCAAGGGGATTAAAGGGTGATAGAAGATTTCTGGTTAATGGAAGGGAAAGAGGAATAAATCACTTAGTTACTGTAAATGACTATCTTGCAAGAAGAGATAGAGAATGGATGGGACCTGTTTATGAAATGCTTGGACTTGAGGTAGGTGTAATTCAGAGTGGGATGGAACCTCATGAGAGAAAACCCGAATATGAAAAGGATATAACCTATGGGACAAACAATGAATTTGGTTTTGATTATTTAAGAGATAATATGGTTTTTAGAAAGGAAGATAAAGTTCAGAGGGGACATATCTATGCAATAATAGATGAGATTGATTCAATATTAATAGATGAGGCAAGAACACCTCTTATTATTTCTGGTCCGGTGGAAAGAACATCAAATTACCTTTATAAAGAGATGAAGCCACATGTTGAAAGAGTTGTAAGAAAGCAAAAAGTGCTTATCAATCAGATACTTAATGATGCTGAAGGGTTATTAAGAGAAGGCAAAAAAGAAGAAGCAGCAAAAAAATTACTCCTTGCCAAAAAAGGAGCACCGAAGTCAAGGAAACTATTTAAATTAATGCAGGAACCCGACATGTTAAAGTTAACTGAAAAAATTGAACTTGAACTTTTAAAGGAGAAGAGAGTTCAGGAGTTTGAAAGTGAACTATTTTATGTGATAGATGAAAAATCACATAATGTTGACCTGACTGAAAAGGGGAGAAGAGAATTTTTGAACACTGATAGAGACCTATTTTTATTACCTGATCTTTCAATTGAACTTAATAAAATAGAAAAAGATGAGAAATTAACACCCAGGGAAAAGTTCTATGAGAAAGAAAGGGTAATAAGAGAATATTCGGAAAAGACCGAAAAAATACATGCTATAAAACAGCTTTTTAAAGCCTATTCCCTCTACGAGAAGGATGTGGAATATGTTGTAATGGACGGAAAGGTGATAATTGTTGACGAATTTACAGGGAGACTTATGCCTGGTAGAAGATGGTCTGATGGGTTACACGAGGCAGTAGAAGCAAAAGAAAATGTTGAGGTCCAGAGAGAAACCCAGACACTTGCAACAATAACCTTGCAAAACTATTTCAGAATGTATGAAAAACTTGCAGGAATGACAGGAACAGCAATCACAGAGGCACAGGAATTCTGGGAAATCTATAAACTTGATGTCATTGTTATTCCTACAAACAAACCTGTAATAAGACAAGATTTACCGGATATTATATTCAAAACTAAAAAGGAGAAGTATCAGAGAGTTATTGAAGAAATTAAAAAGAACTATAAAATAGGAAGACCTGTTCTTGTGGGAACAACATCGGTTGAGGTATCAGAACTTCTTTCAAGGATGCTAAAAAGGGAAGGAATTCCTCATCATGTCCTGAATGCGAAGCATCATCAGAGGGAAGCAGAAATTGTGGCAAGAGCAGGACAGAAATATGCTGTTACAATCGCAACAAATATGGCTGGAAGGGGAACAGACATAAGATTAGGAGAAGGAGTTAAAGAGCTTGGTGGGCTTCTCATAATAGGAACAGAAAAACATGAGGCAAGAAGGATTGATAGGCAATTAAGAGGAAGAGCGGGCAGACAGGGAGACCCTGGGACAACAAAATTCTTTCTTTCCTTAGAGGATGACCTCTTAAGACTCTTCGGCTCTGATAAGGTGAAAGATTTAATGGAAAGATTTGGTAAAAAAGATGAAGGTCCTATAGAAAGTAAACTTGTTACAAAAGCCCTTGAAACAGCCCAGAAAAGAGTTGAAATGCAGAACTTTGAAATAAGAAAGAGATTGCTGGAATACGACGATGTTATGAACAAGCAGAGAGAGGTAATTTATGGACTCAGAAATGAAATTCTTGAGGGTGAAAACATGAAGAGACTTATCTTAAATGAATATGTGGAAGACTTAATTGATGAATTAATGGAAAGATTTTTATCTGGTGATGAAAAGGAAGAATGGAATATTGATGAATTTCTCGGGGAACTCTCATACCATTTTCTGGCTGACTTTTCTGATTTAAAGGAACTTGATAATAAAGAAAAAATAAAGGAAGAGGTAAGAAAAAGAATAAAAGAACTTTATGAAATTAGAGAGGAGATGTTCGGAGGAGAAAGGATGAGGGAACTTGAAAGAGCCGCCCTTTTATTTACCTTGGACAATGCATGGAGAGAACATCTTTATGCCCTTGACCATTTAAGAGAAGGAATTTATTTAAGAGCATACGGACAAAAGGATCCCCTTATTGAGTATAAACAGGAAGCTTACAGAATGTTTGAAGAACTCTTGAGAAGAATAAGAAATGAAACAATTCACAGACTATTCCACGCAAGAATATTAGAAGCAGAAAGAAGGGTAGACACGAGAAAATTAAGAGAAGTAAGACCTGACCTTGTAAAGAGCTTAAGCATTTCAAGACAGGAAATGGGAAGTCAAAGAGAAGAGGAAGGGGAGGTAAAAAGGAGTTTCACAGTAAAAAGAGAATTTCCAAAGGTAGGAAGAAATGACCCCTGTCCCTGTGGAAGTGGCAAAAAATATAAAAAATGCCATGGGAAAAAAGTTTGAAAATTTAAGAGGGATATTTTATAATTTATTAATTGGAGGGAAAAATGGAAAGAAGGGATTCAAGAATATATAGTTATAAAATAAAAGACCCTTATATCGATAGATCTCTATATAAAGATCCCACAATATGTCCCACCTGTGGACTTATCTACCATGAAAAAAGATGGAGAAATGACCCTGAACTTATAAAAAATCTTAAAGAAAATAAAAAGAAAGTTCATTCAAAAGAGTGCCCTGCTTGTAGAAAAATAAAAGATAGGTATCCACTTGGAATTGTTGAAATAGAAGGTGAATTTGTTAAAGAAAAAAACAAAGAGATACATGCAAGAATCAAACACATAGCATCTGAGGAATTTAATCATAATCCCCTTGAGAGAATTATTGAGGTTCAAAACTCTGAGGGCAAAATAACAATCGCAACTACTACAGAACATCTTGCCGAAAAGATTGGTAAGAAAATTTCAAAAACCTTCCATAAAAATATTAAAATTTCTTTTTCAGAAGAGGAGAAACTTGTAAGAGTTTATGTTAGTGAGTAAAAAAAGAGGTATATAGGATTAGAAGATATTTTATTGCCGGTTTTGTATCTATCTTTCCTATATTTGTAACACTATATGTGCTTTATTTAATAATAAAAACAACAGGCACAAATATAGGTAACTTCTTTGTAAGTATAGGATTATTAAGAACGGAAAATGTATTTATCTCTACTCTCTTTGGATTAATTTTTTCAATAATATCTTTATATCTTGTTGGTTTTTTTGTAACAACATTTGTGGGAAAAAAGATATTTGGATACGGTGAAAAAATTTTGACAAAATTGCCAATTATAAGAGGATTGTATACAGCTGTAAAAAAACTTACAGATGCAATATTTTTTCAGAAAACTTCCTTTAAAAAAGTTGTGCTTGTTGAATTCCCACTTGAGGGTCATTATGCAATAGGATTTATAACAACTGAAGAAAAATGGGAATTAAGGGGAAAAAAATACCTAAACATTTTCATACCCACAACTCCGAATCCCACAAGCGGATGGTATCTGATAGTTCCGGAGGATAAAATTTTTTATCTTGATTTATCTGTGGAAGAAGGGCTAAAAGCCCTCATATCAGCAGGTATTATTTTACCAGAAAAAAAGGATGTTCAAGAACTTTTTGAAGAATATATTAAAAAAGAATAAAAAAGAAAAGACGCTGAAAAGGGAAAAATTAGAAGACTTTATAGAAGGAATAAAAAATCTTTCTGAAAAGAGATTACAGGAGGTAATGATACCAAGAGTTGATATGGTGTGTGTGAGTAGTGAAGATACTCTCCAAGAGGCCTTAAAGGTTTTTAAGGAGTATCGCTTCTCAAGGATGCCTGTTATAAAAGAAAAAAAGGATGAGGTAATAGGCATACTATTTTTTAAGGAACTTTTGTTAATAGACCCTTTAGAATATGAAAAAAGAAAGGTGACCGAGGTAATGAAAAAACCTGTATTTTTCCCTGAAAACAAAAATGCTCTTGAAGCACTAAAAGATATGCGAAACAGGAAAATTCACTTTGCTTTGGTAGTTGATGAATTCGGAAGTGTAACAGGACTTGTAACTCTTGAAGATCTGGTTGAAGAAATAGTAGGAGAAATTGTTGACGAATTAGATATTGAAGTAATCTTAAAACCTCAAAAAACAAAAGACGGGTATATAGTGCCTGCAAGAATGCCTGTAGATGAATTATCAAATTTAATAGATATTGAAAAATATGATGAAGATGAAGTTGTAACTGTTGCAGGTTACATAATTGATAAAATTAAAAGAATACCCCAAAAGGGAGAAAAAATTAAGATAGGTAAATATGTCTTTGAAATCCTTGACGCCTCAGAATCAAGAATAAATAAGGTTAAAATTATAAGGGAAGGATAATTTAAAATTTAATCCTCATATTATCATATGCAAGTATATAAGGAATGCTATTTTTATTTAAGAATTCTGAGATGTTTTTAAAACCAAATTTTAAAAGGCGCATTCCAAAGTGAGTTAAAATAAATTTTTTTGGTCTTGTAACTTCATAAACAAAAGGAATATCCTTTAAACTTATATGATATACATCCTCCTTTGGTTCAAGAAGAACACAATTTACAAGGAGAGTATCAAGCCCCCTATAAAATCTTAGAATGTCCTCATCAGGTTTGGTATCAACAAGAAAGCCAAAGGAAAAATTTTCTATTATAAATCCATAACATTCTGTTCCACGATGATTGTGCTTAGGAGATGTTTTTATTTTTAATCCATAAATTTCATAATTATTAAGTTCCTTAATTATTTTAATTTCTTCCACATATTCTCTTAAATAAGGTAATAATACATTTTCTTTCAGAACCTCTTCTGGCAAAAAAAGTGCGCCCTTTTTCTTAAATCCTCCCTCTGTCATTCCTTCAACTATTATATTGAGTTCACCTGTATGGTCAAGGTCTTTATGTGTCACCCATACTGCGTTTATCTTACTTGGGTAAACTTTATTTTTAAGAAGTCCCGAAAGTGCACCAGGTCCTGGATCGATGTGTAGAACTTCACCTTTATACAAGATAAGCATACCTCCGCTTGACCTTATTCCCTGAAATACAACAATTCTTCCTCCGCCTGTACCGAGCAAAATTATCTCACTCAATTCCTTGAACTTCAATTCCCTCTTTCTCAAGCATTTCAGTAAATATACCTTTTCCTCTTTTAACTTCTGTTTTGCCCTTATCTATAAAATAATGAACAAAATTCACACCACATGAGGGACTTTTTTCTTTTAATAAAGCTTTTTTTACCTTATTCTCTTTAACAATTTTTAAAGCCCTTTCAGCTCCTTTTTTGAAAAAATGCGTCTTGTCTTCCCCTGTTTCATTTTCCACTATATTATAATTTAATCTTGAACAGGGATTCCTTTTAAGGGAAAGTCCTGCTAAAATTTCAGGACATAAGGGAATCAGAAGATACTCCTTTTTCAGTTTCTTTAGTATTTCTTCCCTTTTACAGGATTTACCATCATATTTAAAAGGAAACCCAAAAATGCATGCGGAAATAACAATCTTTTTTTTATCAATACTCAATAGGATATCCGTAATCTCTATAACTTTTATAATAAGGATAATAATAATAAGCCCTAACCTTGAAAGGGGAAGGTATAACTTTATTTACCACAAATCCAATAATTTTACCTCCTGACCTTGAAAGTGAAGAAACAGTATATTCAAGAGTTTCTCTTCTTGTGTATTCAAATTGCAATACAACAATTGAAGCATCAACATTGCTTGAAATAACTGCAGAATCAACAAAAAGTGTAAGAGGGGGTGAATCAATAATAACTATATCAAATTCCTTTTTTAGTTTACTTATCAGGGCTTTAAATTTCTCGGAAGAAAGAAGCTCCGTAGGATTCGGTGGTATACTACCTGGTGGAACATAAAAAACATTTTCCAGGAAAGTCTCATAAATTATATCTTTTACATCTGCTTCTCCCACAAGAAAATCAGTCAATCCCTTCTCTTTATCACCAAAAACTTTTGGTAAACCAGGTTTCCTTAAGTCTCCCTCAACAATAATTATTTTCATATTTGTCATTTGAAATGTGATCCCAAGATTAACAGCAACTGTAGTTTTTCCTTCGTTCGGTTGACTGCTTGTCACAAGGATACTCTTTATATCTTCTCCTACTCTCATAAATTTAAGATTACTCCGCAATGTTCTGAAACTTTCCATATAAAGGGAACCTCTTTTATGTTGGGTTATGAGAATCTTTTCAGGGTCTATTGCTTTGATATTGGGAATAGTTGCAAGAAGTGGAATATCAGGGTATAAGGCTTTTAATTCATCTACATCCCTTATCGTGGTGTCCAGGTATTCAAGGAGGAACACAATTGAAAGAGCAAGTCCAAGTCCTATAACAATTGAAAATAAAAGATTTTGTTTCTTTTTTGGAAATACAGGAAATCTGGGCGGGATAGCAGGTTCAACTATGACAAATCTTGATATCTGTCCTACCTCTTGAAGCTTTGCTTCCTCATATCTTTTTTTCAACATAATTAGTATTTCTTCATTTAATTCAAACTCTCTCTGTAAAGTCAAATAGGTAATTTCTTTTTCAGGAAATTTTGAAAATTCTTTCATTACTTCATCTTTATTCTTTAATAATGCTTCTCTCTTTGCCTGAAGAGCTTTTAATTCAGCACTTACAGAAACAATTTTTTGCACCGCATTTGATATTTCCTCAAAGGGTTCGGTTATACTTGCCTTGGTAAGTATACCTTCCTTCAACTTTTCCCTAAGTTCCTCTTTAACCTGTTTTATTTTATCTTCTATTTCTTTGACCTCTTTACTATTTTCCTTAAAACCTTCAAGTAAAAGGGATGTTTTCTGTGTTTCAAGCTTCACTATTTTCTCATAGAGATTTTGAACAATATTCTTTAAACCACCTCCTCTTCCTTCTGAAATATTTTCTACAAGGTCTTTTCTCCTTTCCTCCCATGCCCTTAAAACACCTTCCCTTTCCTTAATATTAACCTCTGTCTCTGCAAGAATCTCATCAATTAACTTCAATTTATCACTTATATACTCTCCTATGGATTTTATATCTGTTAACTTCTCTTCCATTTTAAACTTCTTTAAAGAATCCTGCACTTTCTTAAGATTTTCTTCTACCTTCGGAATCTGCTCCTCAAGAAATTTAACAATTTCATGGGCAGAAGATTTTGCTATATTTTCTGTAGTCTTTATAAATACTTCTGCAACCACATTAGATAACTCCGCTGTTTCCTTAGGATTGTGTCCTTTTGTCTTAATATAAAGAAGATTATTCTGGTCATCATAGGAATAGGAGATCTTTGATTTTAAATTCAAAACAGGGTCTCCATCTTCTAAATAAGAAACCAAAGTTTTATTTAAATCTTTATTGTCTTTTATCTTTTCCCACACATTCCTTGCAAAATTAACGGTATTTAATATAAAAATCTGATTTTTAACAGGATTATGATAGGGTAGAGGACTAAAGGGGTTAGCTTCCTGGGCTCGAGCAAGAAGAACACATTTAGCTTCGTATACAGGTTTTGTTGCAAAGGTAAATATCATAGTGACTGTAGGTATTCCTATAAAAAATAATATAAACACCCATTTCCTTTTCCAGAGGGCATCAAGATATTTCCGTATATCTATGGGAGGGGTAGTTTCAGGTGTCATCTTTGAGATTGAAGGAAAGTATATAAAAGCACCACCTGTGCTGCTATCGTAACTCCCTCTCTTAAAAAAATAAGTAAGTTTTTAAACTTTGATGAGATATTTTGAGGCACAATTACCACATCTCCTGGCTCAAGATAAACCTTTGTATCTGCACTATTCAAAGCTTTACTAATATCAACATTTTTATTTTCACCTTTCCTCAATATCATCACTCTCTTCATATCTGCACTCGGCAGAGGTCCACCTGCAAGAGAAATAAGCTTTATAATATCTGTCTTAAGAGGAACTTGATAAAGCCCTGGCTTTGAAACATGCCCCCATAATTGAACTTCCATAAGAACCTGATCACTGGAAGGGAAAACATAATACTCAGGATAATAGGGACCTCCGGTGGATATTTGTAAAAATAAAAAGATATAAATCATATTTTTCTATTATACCTTTTAAAAAGCAATCTTTTCAAACCAAGTTTCAAAACAAGAAAAAATGCCTCATATACTATCTTTTTAGACATTTTTGATTTCCCTTTCCTTCTTTCTATAAAAATTATCGGAATCTCACAAACTTTATAACCCATCATAAAGGGATAAAAAACGGTTTCTATTTGAAAACCATATCCACCTGCAGAAATTTCTTTCCAGGGTATATTCTCAAGCACCTCTTTTCGAAAAGCCTTATAACCAGATGTCAAATCCTTTATTTTGAGACCTGTTACTATTCTTGCATATAAATTTGCAAAATAGGAAAGTAAAAGCCGTTTTAATGGCCAGTTAACAACAGTAACCCCATTTAAATACCTGGAACCAACTACTACATCATATCCCTCGTTAATTTTTTTTATGAAATTCGGAATTTCTTCAGGATTATGAGAAAAATCTGCATCTAAGTGTATAATCAGTTCGTAACCCTTCTCAATACTCCACTTAAATCCTTCCCTGTATGCAACTCCCAGTCCCTCTTTTTTCTTCCTTAATAATAAATTCACCCTTTTGTCTTTTTCTGAGATCTCTCTCACAATTTGATGAGTTCCATCAGGAGAATTATCATCAACAACAAGAATATCAAGTTTAATACCAAGATTCAAAATTTTATCTATGATTTCCCTTATATTTTCCTTCTCATTGTAAGTGGGAATTATTACAAGAGTCTTCATTTAAGCACAAAGAATTTAAAAATTCCCCTTTTATCCTTAAGTTCCCATTTCAATATATATGGCCCTGGTGTTAAAAAAGAAAAATCAAAGGGTATATCCTTATAGGTAAAAGTAAAATCTATATAGTAATTTTTTTCTCCAACAAGATGACCTGAGAAAGTATAAAACCTTAGTTTAAGGTCACCCCTTTCCTTTGTGAAAATCCTTATGAACCCCTTTTTGTCTTTTATAACAGAAGGATAAATTATTAAGGAGGTTTCTTTACCGCTTTTTAAACTTAAAGAAAAACTCTCTTTTAAAAGAAAATTTCTTGAAAAATTCACACCATAGGTTGAGATAAGAGGATTTAAAGAATATTTAAAACTTTTAACTTCCCCTGTTCCAAGAAGAATAAAAAGGTCCCCACTTTCATCTATAAAAAAATCTTTTATTCCAAAACTTGAGGTATTAATATTATATAAATCTTCTTCAGGATAAGAATTTATTCTGTTTCTAAGAACATAGAAAAAATTTCTATCAGATGAAAGGGGAGAAACATGTTTTAATTCTAAGGTATCAGTCTGAATTATAAAGGGAAAGTTATTTGTAAGGGCAAGTTGATAATTAAAGGAATAAATTTTATTTTTTGTTTCAAAAACAAAATCAGGCAATCCATCTAAATCAATATCAAAAACAGAGGGTGGAGTTATAACTCTCTCATCAATCTTTCTCTCTAAATATAAATCATCTTTAAAATCATAGAAAAATATATTATCATTGCCCCTTATTCCCATAAACTCCTTTAAACTATCACCATCGAAATCAGCAGATATAACTGGAAATTCTGAAAATCCAGCATAGGGATTAAAAACCTCCTTTAATTTGTTAAGTTCAAAATCAAATAACCTTAAAACACCATCAGTGCCTATAAAGCATATTAAAGGAGGATTATCTGAAATTGTGATACCTGATTTTGACTTTGAACCTGCATATTCTTTTCTGGAAATTTTTCCCGGATTATCACCTTTAATTTCATAGATATAATAATCCTCTCCTGTTAAAAATATCTCTTTTATTCCATCACCATCTACATCATATATACATGGATTAGAGGAGAATTTGGGAAGTGAATCAAAAGTAAAAGTATCAATTATATTACCCAGTTTTAAAATGCTTAAAAACCCCCTTTTAAGGTAGATAACTTCACTTAAACCATCACCATCTATGTCAGAGAGTGCGAATGGTTTTTCAAGTATAGGTTTTAAATAAATTTTTTTTATTAAATTTCCTGTTGTATCAAAAATATAAAAAGCTGAGAAAAAGTTTCTAACTCCATCGGTAAAATAAAGGGTATCACCATAATAATTCTGAAAACCGCCTATAAGAATTATTATCTTATCCTTTTCTTTCCCCAAAAAGGCATTTATTGGTCTTATATTTGAAGGGAGATAATCCCTTATATGAAGTTTCAGAAAGGTGTTTTTTAGTTTAAATGTGATTTTATGTTTTCTTCTTTCTCCGATATCTTTTATTTCAACAAAGGTGTTTCCTCCTGATTTTGAAATACTTGCCGGAAAAGTCTTATAGGAAAACTTATCCTTCCATCCTTTAAAAAAGGGGTCGTATTCACTACCATACCATGTCTCAGGATATTCTGTCCATTTATCGAGGTCCTGTATGCCGTCTGCTTCTACAAGGTCGACTCCTTTATAGGGTGGATAAGCATTAACCTCCCAATAGTGATCTATAATTGTTCTTTCATCAATATGCCATACAAGAAGTCCAGAACCAGGTAACAAAAAATCGAAGGCACCATAGGGAAAAATAACTGTTCCATTTTTAAAATAACCCCTTAATTCAAAATTTCCGAAAAGAAGGTCATTTCTGTATTCCAAAAGATAATATTCATATTCATCTATAGGGATAAGGATTACTTTTGGAAATCTTACAGAATCGGGAAGATAATTTATAGTATCACTTGAGGGTTCTGTTGCCTCAGAGATAGAATATTGTTTTTCCTCCAAATCCGGTATAATAGTATCTGTCATCCCCTGGTATATAGAAAAACCCCATAAAGGTTTTATAGTATCCTTATACCATTCTTCTGGAACAAAAAATCTTTGAGGAATTATCTTAATTGCATAATCAAACCACATTCTCATCCATGCAGAGGGAAAGGAAGGTATAGCCCCAAAAACAGATTCTATATCACCTTCAAGGTTCTTAGCTCCCACCTCATTCCATCCACCTGTTCCCATTACACACCAGGCTCCAACCCCTGAGGATCTTCCGTAAACTCCATAAAGGTCAGTGGCAAAAAAGGCATCATGGAAAAATTCGTGGAATAAAAGACCCTGAAGTTCAACCTCCATTCCATCCTGTGAAGGGTTTTCAGGTAATATTATTCCTGATACGACAGTATCCTTCCCCCCATTAAGAAGGATATATTTCTCTCCTGTATAATATTCTAAGGCTCCCTGAGGTATTGTTACAGTTGCTATATCATAGGGGGTGTCCCCGAAATCAGTTTGCCATGTTGAACCTGCATGAAAAATTATATATATATTTCTGATATTTTCCTTATAATCTTTAACTCCATTATTATTTAAATCCATAAAATTTACACTTTCATCAAGGTCAGCAAGATGGAGGGCATCAACAAAAAGTCTTACAAGACCCTCCTCAAAATTATAAGCTCCCCCATAATATCTCATTGGATAAGGAAGCACATAGAAGGAATCCTTTTTGTCTGGTTTTACTATGTATGTATCAATTTTTATTTTCCCATAACCTACTGAGGTAAGATAGGCTTTTAATGACTCAAGATATGTCTCAAAATATGTTTTATCGTGAGGTGGTTCTGAGAAAAAGGGAATAGAATTAGGATTTCCTTTTCCTTCCAAATCAAACCAACCATTACCCGTTGTTAAAGGGTCATCCGGTTCTTCCTTTTGAAAGGCAACTCTTATTGCAAGAATATTGAATTTTACTTCCTCCCCTTTTTGGGGTTTAATACTTAATTCCTTTCTTTTATAAGGAAAGTAATTATCTCTGACAAATGCATAGGGATAAAATCTTGAAAATTTTTTTTCTACATACTCAAATTTCCTTTGAATTTCTTTTGCCCTTTTATCCAACTCTTTTGGTTTTATTAAATTAAAGGAAAAAATTAAAAGTAATAGATTCATGGATATATCTTCTCCAGTAACCTGGGAAAGGGTATTGCTTCTCTTACATGGTCAAGACCACATATCCAAGCGATAGTCCTTTCGAGTCCAAGTCCAAAACCCGAATGGGGAACCGAACCATACTTTCTCAAGTCAAGATACCATATATAATCCTTAAGGGGCATATTCTCCTCTTCCATTCTTTTAAAAAGAGCATTATAGTCATCCTCTCTTTCACTGCCACCTATTATTTCTCCATATCCTTCAGGAGCCAAGATATCCATACATAAAACAAGGTCAGGATTTTCGGGATCAGGCTTCATATAAAAAGCTTTTAACTTCTTAGGATATTTAGTAATAACTAAGGGTTTTTCATATAACTTGGATAAATAAGTTTCTTGTGGAGCACCAAAATCATCACCCCATTTAAAATCAGGAAACTCATTTTTAAGTTTTTCTACTGCCTCTGTATATGTAATACGGGGAAAAGGAGGTTTTATTTTTTCAAGGGGTTCTATATTTCTTTGAAGTATATTTAGTTCTTCTTTTTTACTTTTAAGAACCCCTTCAACAATATATGTTATAAGTCTCTCGGAAATTTCAATAATATCATCAAGGGTTGCATATGCTATTTCGGGTTCAATCATCCAGAATTCCATCAGATGTCTTTTTGTTTTGCTTTTTTCAGCTCTAAAGGTGGGACCAAAACAATAAACCTTCTTGTAAGCCATACATGCTGCTTCCATATAAAGCTGACCTGATTGAGAGAGATATGCCTTTTCTCCAAAATAATCAGTTTCAAAAAGAGTTGTTGTGCCTTCACATGCAGAAGGGGTTAAAATTGGTGCGTCAATCAAAATAAAACCCTCTTTATCAAAAAACTCCCTTATAATCTTTATTACCTCATATCTTATTCTCATTATTGCCCATTGCTTTTTAGACCTGAGCCAGAGATGTCTTCTTGGCAATAAAAATCCAATCCCATGTTCTTTTTTCTGAATTGGATATTCATCAGCTTTTTTGACAATCAATATATCCTCTATGGAAATCTCATATCTATACGGGGACCTTTTATCCTCTCTTAAAGTTCCTCTTACAATAATAGAAGACTCTTGAGTAATATCATCATACATTTCAAAAACTCTTTCAGGAACCTCTCCCTTAACAACAACTCCCTGAATAAAACCTGTTCCATCCCTTATTATTAAAAAGTGAATCCTTCCTTTTGACCTTTTGTTATAAAGCCATCCTCTTATTTCAACTTTTTCCCCCACATATCTACTTGCATCCTTTATATCAATTATTTTAGTTTTCATCCTCCATAACCCTTTAAGTGCAATTTTTCCATTATCTCTCTTGCTTCCTGAACAATATCAGAGCGTTTAAAAGGTAAAATCTCAACAACTTTTCTGAAATCGAAATAGGATGAAAGGGTATCACCCATTATAAGACCTATCTTTCCTCTAAGAAAATATGCTCTTGCAAGATAAAGCTCTGGAGATTTCATAGATATATATTTTGAGAGATAGGCATATGCTGAATCAATTTTTTCACTTTCAAAGCAGATTTTACCTATCTCAAAATAAGAAGACCCTACATAGAAAAGAATGTTAAAATAAAGTTTTGAATTATTTATTTTTTCGTTAAATTTCCTGTAAATTGAAATTATTTTTTTATATTCACCTCTATCGTAAAGGTTTTTTAAATAATCAAGAAAAAGAATATCATCAAACTTTTCTTCCATTAAATCTTCAATAAAATTATCTGTTTCTTCTCCTTGTTTTTCAAGAAAATAATATGCAAGAAATTTCTTTTCCTCAAAAGAAAGTTCTTGAGGAGAAAGAAGATAAAGTAAAAAAAGAGCCTTTTTGGCTATTTCAGGTCCTTTATTTTTTGTTTCTCTATAAATCTCCTTTAAATTTTTTACCAAACTCTCTTTAAATCTGCTCTTATCAAGGATCTTTTCAAAGTATGTAAGTGCAGAAAGATAAAATCTTTTCCTTAAATTAATCTCACCAAGTAAAAAATATATTTCAGAATTTTTTTGCCCTTTTTTTAGAGTATAAAGGAGAACACTTTCTGCTTCCTCGTATCTTTCTTTTTTTATAAGTTCCCTGCTCCTTTTAATGGGATTATTACAGGAGAAAAAAAATATCGTAATCAGAAATAATAATCTTTTATCCATTTTGAGAGTATTTCACCTGCTTTTTTTGCACAGTTTTCAGCAACTTTAAGCACCTCCTCATGTGAAATCTCTCTTCTCTTTTCTCCAAGTCCCATATTTGTGATTGCTGAAAAACCTATGACTTTTAGACCAAGAGCCTTAGCCATAATAACCTCAGGAACTGTTGACATACCGACAGCATCTGCCCCAATAATCCTTAAAAACTTATATTCTGCCTTTGTTTCAAGGGATGGACCCTGCCATCCCACATATATTCCTTTTCTTAACCTTATTCCTTTTTCCTCTGCTATTTTTTCAATCTCCTTTCTTATTTGCTCATCATAAGGATCAAGCATTGAGGGAAACTCTGCCTTTCCTCTAAGAGGGTTTTCGGGAAAAAGATTTATATGATCTTCAATAAGCATTAAATCTCCGATATCAAAAGAAGGATTTAGTCCACCTGCTGCATTTGTAACTACAAGAACTTTTCCTCCGAGTTCCTTTAAAATCCTAACAGGCAATACTATTTCCTGCATTGAATATCCTTCATAATAATGAAACCTTCCTGAGAAAATAAGGAGCTTTTTCCCTTCCAATTCACCTGATAGAAGTTCACCTTTATGCCCTTTAACACCACTAACAGGGAAACCCTCAATTTCTGAATATTTTATTCTTTTTTTTATATCAAAAAAGTCCTCAATCCTTGACCATCCTGAACCTGTTATAATTCCGATGTCAACAAGGTTAATACCTTTAATTTTAAGGAATTCAAGAATTTTTTCCATACTAAAAATCAAAAACTTTTTTTCTTCTGTTCTTCAAGAACTCTAAATTGACCTTGGAGCCATTCAACCTGTGCATCAATAAGGGCTTTAAATTCCCAGAGAAATCCCTCCCTCTTTGATTTTAACCTTTCAATTTCTTCTTTTAATTTCTGAAGTTCTCTTTTTGTATTTTCAAGAATTTTTTCTGCTTCTATTTTTGCATTGGAGATAATAAGTTCTGCTTCTCTTTGTGCATTTTTCTTAAGTTCCTCGGTTGTTTTTTGCGTGGTAAGTAAGGCTTCCTTCATTATATTTTCCATTCTTCTATAATCCTCCACTTTACTGTCAAGATCCCTTATTCTTTCATTAAGGGTAAGATTCTCTCTTATCAGTTCCTCCATTTGCTCTGCAACTGTCTTTAAAAACTCTCTAACTTTCTCAGGGTCATATCCCCTGAATGCTCTGGGGAAATCTGCATTTCTTATTTCAATAGGAGCAATTTTCATAATATAAATTTTTTTTATTGGGAATAGAACCCATTTTAAAATCTTTCGCCAAATATAATTCTTCCCAGCCTTATCATTGTTGCTCCTTCTTTTAAAGCATAAATGAAGTCTTCACTCATTCCCATAGAAAGTTCCTCCAATTTCAAATTATATTCTCTTTCAAGTTTATCTCTCAATTCTCTCAAATCTGAAAAGGACTTTCTTGATTTTTTCTCATCCGGGGGATAGACTCCTATTGTGAAAAGCCCTTTTATATCCAGGTTTTTTAAACTCAAAATCTTTTCAAATTCCCTTAATAATTCCTCCCTTCTAAATCCATATTTTGTGCTTTCACCTGAGGTATTAACCTCTATAAGAATTTTTATTTTTTTATTCATTTTGGAGGCTATTTTATCTATTTCCTCTGCCAGTTTCACTGAATCAACGCTTTGAATCATATCAAAGATATAAAGTGCCTTTTTTACTTTATTCCTCTGAAGGTGCCCTATCATATGCCATTCAGGTTCCTTAAAAGAAAAGATTTTTTTTTCCGCCTCCTGAACCCTATTCTCTCCAAAAATCTTAATACCCTTTTCATAGGCAACTTTAATTCTTTCAATATCAATTCCTTTTGTTGCTCCTATGATTTTAAGAGAGGAGGGATTTTCAGTTTCTTTGTAAATTATATCCCTTATAACTTCAATCCTTTCAGGAATCGGAAGATTCTCTAATTTTTTCAATAAATTCATATACATTATCCCTTTCATCTGTTAAAATCATTATACCCCTCAAGTTATCAAGGAATCTTCTTTTCGGATAAGGAGAAACAAAAATCCCCTCTTTTATTTTCTCAACCCTCTTTATCCATTTAAGAGGAACCTCTCTTCTGTAAAAGATTTTATCAATAACAAGTTTTTGAGCATCTATTTTATATTTTATCGGAAAAAGAAAATTGTTAAGGGAAAAGGTAAGTATTAAAAGGGAAAGAAGGGAATAAAAGGAGCCAAAAGAAATAAAAATAAGAAAGGAGGTAATCAAAATAATAAAGATTGCAAAAAAACCTTTTAGTTTATTCTTTTTAAAAAGCCATACTTCCCATTCCATCTTCTTAAAGTTTTATTCCTTATCTTTCCTTATATCTTTTAAGAACCTTCAAAACATAATCAATATCATCCGGGGTGTGGTCTGCATTGATCTGAAATCTTATTGTTTCATCACCTCTTGGAACAACAGGGTAGGTTAGACCTGTAGCAAGAACTCCGTTATCTATTAAAAACTTAACAAGGTCTTTTGTTTTCCATGTATCTCTTATTAAAAGAGGAACAATAGGATGCTCACTTACAATTGTTTCATAACCTAATTTAAAGAGTCCCTCTTCAAACCTTTTTGTCAATTTCCTCAAATACTTTAACCTTTCTCTTCCCTTTTCACTGTCGAGAAACTCAATGACTTTAAGTGCACAAGCTGCTTCTGCAGGTGTAATCGGATTTGAATAAACATATGTTATTGCTGTTTCCTTTAAATAATTGATTATTGTTTCATCTGATACCACATATCCTCCATTTACACCGAATGCTTTCCCAAGTGTCCCTATTAAAATATCACATCTTGAATTTGTAAATTCTTCTGTGCCTCTTCCTGTTTCACCAAATGCCCCAACACCATGGGAATCATCAACAACAGTTATAATTCCCTCTTCAAAATGTTCATTGTATTTTTTAGAAATTTCCTCAATTTTATCAAGGGGAGCATAATCACCTCTCATGCTAAAGATACCATCAGTAACAACTATAAGCCTTTTTGCTTTCCCTACAGAACTTTTAACCTTTTCTTCAAGGTCCTTCATATCAAGATGTTTAAAGATGAACTTCTCTTTGGGTCTTGAAAGTCTGATGGCATTTATAATGCAGTTGTGATTCAATTCATCGCTTACAACAATTGTATCACTTGTTATAAGAGATGCAAGAACACCGATCACTGTAACATACGCGGCACTATAAATCATACAATCTTCTCTTCCATGAAATTCAGCAAGCTTTTTTTCAAGAGCACGATGAGGTTCAAAGGTCCCACTTATAAACCTAACAGCACCGGGTCCTACCCCAAATTTCCTTGCAGTTTCCTCTTCCTCCTCTATTATTTCATCCAACAAGGACATTCCAAGATATGAATTTGAATTCATTCTTATAAATTCTTTATTACCAAAACCTTTGATAAAATATCTGGGTCCTTTACCCTTCTCCGCCTTTTTAACACCAGTTATTATAAACTCCTTTCCCTTTGCTCTACCTTCTTCTTTTAATCTTTCCATTTCCTTTTCAAGAACATCTTTAAGTTTTTCTGTTCCCATTTTTACCTCCTTTTTAAAATACAAATTCTTTAAATTATATATTTTTATATTGGTGTTTTGCTAACTGTTATAGTAATTTTCTTGTTTTCAAAAAGTTCATAAATTCAACTTTCTCATTAAAATTTTTATCAATAAAGTTGCATAAGCTCCTGCTTTAAGGGAAAAATTAAGATAAATTTTTCCATTTTCATAGTAATAAGAAAGGTTTTCAGGAAAAACCCATAAGCTTCTTGAATAGCTTCTGAACTCAAAATCTCCGAGAAAATCAGGAAGAGATATGGGATAGGAAAATCCCTCTTTTTTAATTTCCCTTTTCAATATTTCTTCAAACTCAGGATGTGTAGGAATTCTGGTTGTACCAGGAACTGTAAAAATCTCACTTTTTATAATATTTTTCATTTCAGGATTTATATACTCTGGAACAAAAAGGTAAAGGTTTTTTATTTTAATTGAAAAACCTCTTTTTTCACTTATCCTTCTTTTTCTCAAAAATTTGCTTGCACTTTTATTCCAGAGTAAAGAGGAGAATTTCTCAAAATATATCTTAAGTGAATTTTTACCTATTCCTTTTACAATGGACTCATACTCTTTTTTAATCAATTTATTTATTATTTCTCTTTCTTTATCTGAAGGAGCATAAGGAAGGATTCTTTCAGGTTTCTCAAAATATTTCTTTACCATTTTCTTAAACCTTCTCAGATTTTTCTTATCTTCAGAGGGGATTGAAAGTAAATAAACCTTTACAGCCGATTTTATGTCACCTTTCAAAAGATGATAAAAGAAAAGATTCCCTTCATCCGAGGATAATCTCTGAATATCAAAATAATTTGGGAATCCTTTTAATTTTAATTCATCAATTATCCTAAATGCTTTTTCAACCTCTTTTTCCTTTACCTCTCTTAAAAGTATTTTAAAATTATTTTTTTCTATATCACTACCTTTTAGCTCTTTGTCACTGTAACCCACAAGTTCTGCTGAAAAATTTTTGAATCTTATGAAATTCGGAATATCACCTGTAGCAGAAAAGTAAAAATAACTGAAAGACTTTTTATCCTTTAAACCTGCAAAACTTATCTTGGAATTAAAGGTTCTTTCAAGGATTTTTTTTAAATAAAAACTTTCAAGATTAAATTTCTGTGCTCTGAAAATTTTATACTTCCCCTTTTGCTTTATTACATCTTTCTTTAAAACTTCTTCAACCACAAAATCCTCTGGATAGACTTTAAACCTCATTATTCACAGATAACCTTCTCCCTGAAATTGCCTCTATCTGAAGATATTATAACTATATAAAATCCACTTTTAATCCCAGGAGTTATCACTTTATATCTATCACTTAATTTTTTAAATTCTAAGCCTTTATAAATTCCTGAAGGTGAATAAATAAAAATCTCTTTTATATTTACATCTGTTTTTACATAAAAGTATCCCTTTTCTTTCCTGAAAGGGTTAGGGAAGATTAAAACCCTTTTTATAGATGTTTCAGGAATATGATCCTTTAAGTCCATTATTGAAAATCCATCATTTGTTCCTATAAGCAATAAATTATTATCTTCATCGTAAAAAAGGAGGGAGGCAGAACATTGCGTATTAAAGTCAACTTTATCTGTATTTATAAGTGAATTTACCCCCGGTTCTAAAATTCTTATATTTCTTTTTTCTGCATCTATAAACAATACTCCACTTCTTGTTAATGCATATACATTACCGTATTTATCACAGGTCACAGAAACAGTATAGGGGTCAAAGGGTTTATAATTTTTTACAAAATTTAAATCAGGAAATTTGTAATAGAGAAGTCCTGAATTTGTTGCAAGAAATAGGTCATCTTCAAAAAACATCATATCATGGATAGGAAAACCTACATTTATTAAAAAATAGGAGGAGTAATCTGAATTTATTTTATATATATCACCATCTAAATTTGAAACAATATAATAGTTGTCTTTTCTTTCAATATCTGTGGCATATCCCAGATTGAATATCTCACCAAGAACCTCTCCTTTTAGATTTCTTACTTCAATAGAATTTTCTGCTGGTTTCAGAATAAAAAAGGTGGAATCATCAATAAATTTAAGGTATTGCATGCAGAAGTTCAAATTAAAAGTATCATAAACATTGAAAACCGAGTCCATTTTATAGAGCAGCCCGCACCATTTGGAAGCAATTATAATATCTCTTCCTGTATCAAGGGTCCTAATCCATCCCCTCAAAATTCTATCTTTTCTCTCAAATCTTTGATTAAAAACATCCATACCATCTCTAAGGGAAACTATATAATAATTTTTGAATTTTTTAACAGAGGAAACATAATTTGAACTCAGTTCCTTATAAAGGTTCTTGAAATTTAATAGAACCCAATTGAGAGTATAGACCTTAACTCCGTATCCAACAGAATATATTTTATTTTTCACCTTTAAAAGATCCTTTGGCACAAAATCCACTTTTTTTTCTTTTTGATTGTTGTAAAAAAGATAAATACCCTCTTTTGTTCCCACAAATAGAGTATCCCCGGAAACATCCATTGAAGTAATCTCATAGTTAAAACCTGTGATTAAGGAGTCAGGATAAAGATAAAGAAAACTATCAGAAGATACAAATATCTTTTTATCTTTTATGAGTATCTCATTTATCCTCCCATCTTCTATACCTGGATGAGGTGACGGAAACTTTAATCCCAGGGAATCAATTTTTATCTTATAAAGTCCCTTTTTTGTTCCTATTAAGAGGGTATCATCTTTAAAATTCAGAGAGTAAATTGTGTCATTGGGTAAATAATTCTTTCTTTCAAAAATTATAGAGTCATCCTCTGTTTTAAGTGTTTTATTTCTAACAATTGCCTTTAATCCCTTATTCCCTCCAATAAAAACTGTATCACCCCTTAGGATAATTGCACGATAAGTATCCCCTTCAAGGTAAAGGGGAGGATAAAAGTATTTTTTATTATTCTGTAAATCAATATAGGTAAGATTGTCAGAGGAGGTAACAAAAAGCATCCTCTCCTTTGTAAGAATTGAAAAATAAGGATAAAAGGGAATTGAATCTGAATTTGTATATTTATATATTGTGGAATCTTTTTCAGTATCCACAATGTAAATTCCATGGTCAGCTGTTATGTAAAGTGTATCATTCAGGTTAATAATTTTATAAAAAGTATCAGAATGTGTAAAATTGTTAAAAATTGATGTAAATAAAATAATTTTAAACATTTTTTATAACATCTATTATTTTTTCCATATGTTTTAAATTGTATCTATGGTCACAGGGCAGTGATAAAAGTGTTTCAGGTATCTGGTAAATCTCAGGGTATTTTTCTCTCTCAATTATATTAGGTATGTAAGGCCAAAGGGTAGGTGGATAAATTCTTTCTTTTACAAGAGCTTTTTTAATTTCCCTTTTGAAGGGGCTAAAGAAGGGGAAATTAAGGGGAACAACCTTTTCAGGAAGTCTATTAAAAAGGGGTTTTATTTTTTCTTCATCTTTTAAATTATCAAGTAAAAAGATAAAATTTTCCCTTCTTTTTTTAATTATGAAATCATAGGGAATTCTTTTTAAAAGATAATTTGCTATAGATGAAATTTTCTTTAGTTTCTTTTCTTTTGTTAATTCCTCTTCAAATTTTTTATCAAGGGTATTATAAGCAAAGGAATGTAAAAACTCTGTGGCCTCAGGAGCAAAATTATGAAGATATCTTATCAAACTCGCAGAAAGTTTTATGAGGAGAGCCTTTAAATTCTCTTTTTTTATTTCCTTTTTCATAGGTTTTTCATGAAAAAGAACACCTCCATCTGTTAAGGGGAAGAGTTTTCTCAAGGAGCCGAATATATATAAGGGTTTAATTTTAAAACTTCTTTCACTCCAAGTTAAGAAGGAATGGGTTATATCAAGAATAAAGGGTATCTCAAGTTCATAATCATGAGGGAATCCAAAATATTCAATTACAATTACAAGGGGATTTTTTTTATATTTTGATTTCTTTAATATATCATCAAAATCAATTTGAGGTTGAGGAGAGAAAAAAACTCTATAGAAATCAAATTTGAGATTGAATTCTTCAAAAGGCCTTATAACCTCATAGCAGGTGTAGGAAGGTATAAGATAAAAGTTATTTTCAGGTAGATTTTTGAGTAGAAATCTTAAGGCATCTCTTCCTGAGAAAAAGAGTTTATAATTTTTAAAATAATTTAACCAGAATTCAAAGATTTTTTTCTTTTTTTTAAATAAAAGGGCAGGCTCAAAATAGTATTCAGAACCGATGGGAATGGATTTGAATTTCATATAAAATTATAAACTCCATAAGGCAGGCTGGTAAAATGATTTTTTATTGAAAAATATTTTAAAATTCTTGCATGATTTTTTTTCTCCTTCTTTCCTTTTTAACACAACAGGAGGAAAAGCTAATTAAAGATATGCTTTCATATAAATACCTTAGGATAGAAGACCTTTCCTTTGAGAAAGATAAAAGCATATTCACAAACTTAAAGGATTCCCTTACCCTTGAATTTCTTAAGTATCCCATTAAAATACCTGAATACGCTGAAAACATCTATAAAAATTTTGAAGGAAATGAGAAAGAAATTATTGAAAATTTTTTTAAATTTAAGATAAAAGAGAAGAGCTTTTATGAAGCACTAAAAAATTCATTAAGAGAACTAAAAAGGGCTAAGAACTTAATAAAAAATTCCTTATCAGAAATTGAGAAGGGAAAACTTGATACACTTATTTATAACCTTACAGTTCTTTTTACAGATGAAAATGATGAAAAGGATGATACTCTCTATGCTGTCTTTGAAAAAGAAGGATTTAAACCCTTTGAATTGCCAAAAAAATGGGATGAGAAAAAAATATCAAAGTATCTTCTAAAAATAAATACAAAGGAACTTTTCAAGGGATTGAAGATAGCTTTTTATAATCTACTTAACATAACCTATTCCCTTTTGAGGGAGGAAAACTTAAGGGACACAATTTTTAAAACAGATTTCGGTTATGTAGTTATAAATACAAAAGACGAAAATAATATATATAAAGGAGATAGTTTTTTTATAATATTTGATTTAAAGGGAGATGATAGGTATATAGGAAGAACAGGAACTGCAAATCTATTTTACTTAATTCCCTTTTCAATTGTAATTGATAAAGGGGGCAATGATCTGTACATTTCTGACAAGATTCTTTCCATATGCTCCTCTTTTTTTGGTGTCTCTATTCAGTACGATTTAAAGGGCAATGATTTAAGAAGGGGGAAGATGAATTCCATTTCCTCCTCAATGTTTGGAATAAGTTTTCTCTTTGACAAAGAGGGGGATGATATTTATGAATCTGATTTCTTTTCTCAATGTGCTTCCTTTTTTGGTAAATCTTTTTTATTTGATTTTAAGGGAAATGACTTATACAAAATAACAGAATCAGGACAAAGTTTTTCAAGCACAAAAGGTTTTTCAATCCTCTTTGATAGGGAGGGAAATGATTCCTATATTGCTTACGGAAAACATTATCATATTCCCCTTTTACCCGATGAAACAAGGTCCTTTGCACAGGCTTTTTCCATAGGCATAAGACCTTACCTCGGAGGGGGTGTTGCAATTCTTATTGATAAAGAAGGAAATGATGTCTATTATTCAGAGGTTTATGGGCAGGGATGTGGTTACTTTTATGGTTCAGGGATTTTAATTGAAGGAAAGGGGAACGATCTATATCATCTTGCAGAATACGGACAGGGAGCAGGGATTCATTTTGCAGCAGGGGGTCTTTTTGATTTAGAGGGTGATGATGATTATATTTCCAGATTTGGGCCAGCTCAAGGAGAGGGACATGATTATGCTGTCGGAGTTTTAATTGATAAAAAAGGGCATGACACCTATAAGGTTTCAGGGGGACAGGGGATAGGATTAAATACATCAGTGGGAATCTTTATTGACTCAGAAGGGAACGATTTATATGTCACAACAGAAGAATACGGACAGGGCTCTGGAAAAATGTCGAGGGGTAAAATAGGAATAGGAATTTTCATTGATATAAAAGGAAAAGATTTTTATAAGGGTGAAGATTTTAAAAATGAACCTTTTATCTGGTCAAAAGGAGAGATAGGTTTTGGTTATGACTTAGATACTATCCAAGTTATAGAACCTGAAGAAGAAGGGATTGAAATAGAAATTCCTGAAGACCTTGTAATTGATTCACTTTTCAAAATTGCCTCAAAGTGGGAAGTAGGAAAATATAAAAAAAAGGTTCCAAAAGCAAGGGAGATTTTAGCAAAAAGAGGTAAAAAAGCTCTTGATTATATTTTCAAAAACAAAATCAATACGTTGAGCGGACTTGAATTAAGGGCAATAAAAGAGGTTATAAAAGAAAATAAAAAACATGCAGTAGATTACTTAAAAAAAGCACTTGAAGGTGATAATGACACAATTAAAATAAATGCTCTCTATTTATTAGGAGAGGGTGAAATAAAGGATTTAGAAGAGGATTTGTTAGAGTTACTTGAAAAGGATAAAAGGGATTTTATAAGGGCAAGGACCATTTATGCTCTGGGGAAAATAAAGACAGAAAAATTTGAAAAATTATTCAAATATTTAAATTCAGAATCTATTGATGTAAAGATTTCTCTTATAAGGGCAGGAGGTGAGATAAAAAAAAGGGTTTTTCTTTTAAAATTAATTGATTATTTAAAGGAGGGAAACTCCCTTGTAAGGTTCGGGGCTGAAAAGGTTTTGAGAGAAGAAGCTGATTCTGTAAAAAAAGAAATTATAGAAAAGATTAAGAGAGAAGAGGATGAATTATTTATATTCCATTCCCTTAGGGTTTTGCAGGGAATAAAAAAATCTTCTCCTGAGGTTAAAGGTGTTTTAATAGAATATTCCCAAAATAAAAATGAAAAAATAAGGGCAGAGGCAGTAAGAGGACTTTTAAAATTTAGAGATGATAAAGGAATTGAAAACATTTTGCACACTATAAAGTCAACAGAAAAGGACCCCTATATTTTATGGATTTTTAAGGAATACGGATTTAAATAGGGGTGGAAATCATCTGACAAATTTCCCCTGATAGGAATTTCTCCTTTTAAGTTCTTTTTCTATTTCATTTATAACCTTCAATTTATTTCTGCACCAGGAGGGAGCAACAAGTAAATTATGAGGAGATTCACCTGTCAATCTTGCGATCATTATGTTTTTATCAAGGTTTTCTATAAAATCACAGACTATATTTATGTATTCATTAAACTCAAGGGGTTTATATCTTCCTTCCCTGTACCATTTTTCAAGTTCAGTGTATTTGACCACATGAAGGGGGTGAATTTTTACGCCATCTATCTTTAATTCATTCAAAAAATGAGCAGTATTTATAAAATCCTTATATTCATCTCCTGGAAGCCCTATTATCACATGAGCCATAACTTTTATGTTATTTTCCTTTAATTTTTTTACAGCATCTTCAAAATTTTTAACATCATGCCCTCTTTTTGTTATCCTTAGCACCTTATCATTTGCACTCTGAAGACCAAGTTCAACCCAGAGATATGTTCTTTTATTTAAATCTTTTAAAATTTCAAGAACTTTATCATTCATACAATCAGACCTTGTGCCTATGGAAATTCCAACAATGTGGGGGGAGAGCAAGAGGGCTTCATTATATACCTTTTTTAAATGTTCAGGCTCTCCATAGGTATTTGTGTATGCTTGAAAATAAACAATAAATTTATTAACTTTTCTTTTTTTCTTTATTATTTCCATACCTTCAAGAATCTGCTCTTTTAAAGTTTTGACTCTTTTTGCTGTTTCAGGAACAAAGGAGGGATTATAACAGTAAATGCACTTTGCCTGAGGAGGGCATTTAAAACCCGCATCCACAGATATTTTCCATACTTTTTCACCGAATACTTCTTTAAGGTGTTCTGAAAATTTATTGTACAGGAGATTACAATTTTCTTTCCTCATACCATCTTTTCATAAATTCTCTTGTTTCCTTTTCTTTGAGCAGATTATCATAGAAATCAAAATTTTCTTTATAAAATTTGAAGGTTCTTTCGAGGGCACTTTTAAAATCCCACTTATATTCAAACCCGAAAATTTTAACCTTTTCCCCATCCATTGCATATCTTCTATCATGAGCAGGTCTATCCTTCACAAATTCTATTGCTTCCTCCTTTTCTCTTCCTGAAATTTCACACAGCATTTCTGCAACTTTTATGTTTTCGATCAGGACATTTCCAGGAAGATTATACTCCTCACCGATTTTTCCCTTTTTATAAATCAAATAAATCCCTCTTACAGCATCTTCCTGATAAATCCAGTTTCTTTTCTGTTTTCCGTCTCCGTAAATTGGAATTTTTTTCCCTTTTAATAATCTCATGATTGAAAGAGGAATAAATTTTTCAGGGAACTGTCTTTCTCCAAAAACATTTGAAGGTCTTATTATTATTGTGGGAATCCTGTATGTTTTATAAAAGGAATAAACAAGCCTATCCGCACCTGCTTTACTTGCAGAATAGGGACTTGAAGGATAAAAGGGCGAATTTTCCTTTGCTTTTCCTTTTAATATTTCACCGTAAACTTCATCAGTTGAAATATGGATAAATTTCCCCTTATCTCCGTGAATTTCCCTAAAAACATCAAGGAGAAAATAAGTTCCAACAAAATCTGTAAAAATGAACCTGTGAGGATAAATAATGGACCTATCCACATGCGTTTCTGCTGCAAAATTAAATACTATATCTGAAAAATTCAAAACCACATGAAGAGTATCTCTATCTGTAATAGAGCTCACAACAAGAAGAACTTTGTCATTTTCCTTTATGAACTTTTCAATTTCCCTTTGTAGTTCCTTTTTTTCTTTTATTTTTTTATATTTTATATTTTTCCTTTTTTTGTAAGGGTATATATCTTTTCCAAAGAGAGGAACAATAATATTTTCTTCTTTGAGATAGGGGTGAAGATTGAAGGGTAAACCTGAGTATTCAAGTGAGTCATAAACAATTATTTTTGTTTTTTTTTCTTTTTTAATTAAAAATCTGACAAAGTTTGATCCTATGAATCCTGCGCCACCTGTTATTATATATATCTTCATCACCTATTATAAACTTTTTTCTCTTTTTCCCGTCAAGTTTACTCAAAGACGAAGAATTTTTTACCTTTAAAATCAATGGGATAAATATTGATGTTCAGATTTTCTCTGAGTAGGTTAAGGGAATTAAAAATTTCCCTTTTATCTAAAAAGATACCTCTTCCCTCTTTTGTTAGTATAAGCACATAATCGCAAAATTTCAAAGCAAAATTTATATCATGCAAAACAAATATGAAAATTTTTTTGTTCTTTTTAACTTCCTCTTTAAGAGTGTGAAATACAAAAAGAGTATTTTCAAAATCAAGGTGTAAGCTTGGTTCATCAAATACAAAGATCTCTGGATTTTGAGCAAAAGAACGGGCTATAAGAACTTTTTGTTTCTGGCCTCCTGAAAGTTCGCTGAATTTTTTATTTTTCAAGTCCTTAATACCCATTAATTCAAAAATTTTTTCTACATAATTTCTTTTAATCTTATTATGAGGGAAAAAACCGAGTTCCACCATTTCAAAAGCGGTAAAAGGAACATCTGCTTCATAGAATTGGGGAAGATAAGAAATTTTCCTTGCCCTTTGAATCCCGTTCATTTCAAAGATACTCTCATTATTAATCAAAACTTCCCCCCTATAGGGTTTTAAAATGCCTGAGATAACTCTTAAAAGGGTTGTCTTACCTGTTCCATTTTTTCCAACTATTGCCAGGGATTCTCCCCCTTTTAAACTAAAAGAGACCCCCCTGATAACAGGGGGACCTCCGTAACCGGCTGTTATATCCTTTACCTGTATCTTAATTTTCTTCTGTAATCGGGATTTTTTTCACTTTCTTTAATTTTCTTTTTGGTTTCAATTTTTTTCTTTTTTTCTTCCTCCCTCAATTTCTTTATAAACTTATCAAGAACCCCATCTTCGTCCTTATCAAGGGTATCCCTTTTAAGCTCATAAACTCTTGTGGAAATCTTTATTTTACTTTTTTGGGGAACAAAAGTTCCTTTTTTCTTTACTTCAATTGCAAATAGAAGGGCGGGCACAACTAAAAATATAAGAATTTTTTTCATCTCCTTTTACTCCTTGTTCTTATTCTATTTTCGGAAAAAGAAGAGCTATCTTTCAAATCCCTTGTTTTAGATTCAGGGTTTATTTTTCTGTATTTTCTTTCCCTTTCAGGTTTCAAATATTTTTTCTCTTTTATTTTAGTTTCTTTTTCCTCTTTTAAAGTAGCACCCTTCTCCCTTTTTTCAGGTTTTACCCTTTCTTCCTTTTTTTCCCTTGTTATCCTTTTAGTGGGTTCCTCCTTATATTCAATTTTTCTTTCTTTAACAATAAGTTCCCTTACAGGTTTACCTTCTACAATACCTTTTTCCTTTAAACTCATCCTTGTTTCCTCTTCAATTTTTCTTAACCTTACTCTTTTTTCAGGGGTAATCTTTTTTTCAAATTTAAAAACATCTCTGACTCTATATCTTCTGGGCACATACTTTATATACCTTGGAATATAAACATATCTATATTCATAAGCCATTATTTCGTAAAGAGGGCAGAAATCAAAATAGAAAGAAATAAAAACTCTTGGATGGTGGCAATCATAACAGTACCATGGAGCAGGATGATATACATAATATCTGGGTATCACATAATAACTTGTCCAGGCACCAAAATATACTCTTGGAAACCAGAAAGGGGGTCTGAATCTGAAAACAACTGTAAATCTTATATTATCATAGTCTTCGTATATATAAGCGTGAGGAAGGAGCGGTTCGAAACACTCATCGGGCATATCATATATAGGATAGGGAACAACAACTGCATATATATATTCAACACCAGGGTCATCAGATGTCTTCCACTCTACATCATAATAAAAGTCATCAGGTAAGACATAGTGAACACCTGCATGGATATAGAGAGGTCTTCCGAGAGGAAAGATCAATTTTGCTCTTCCATTTGGCTCAATATTGTAAAGATAAAGATATCCATCAACTTTTGAAATTACATGAACTCTCACAGGTTCTCCTGCAACATATATAGATTTTGGACCCTTTTCAATCCACACATCAACCATCCTTGCTTTAAGGGTAAATATACTTATCAGAGTTAAAAATATTATTCTTTTCATTTTATCTTACCTCCCTTTTAATTTTAAGGGATTTGGACCCTTCATGAGGGTAAACCCTAAGTTCAGGATTTCCCTCATCTATCTGATAAGCCCATTCAAAAATTAATTTTTCATTTAAATTTAAAATTCTTATTTTTGCAAAATGATTATCTCTTGTCCAGAAAATATAGGTATGTCCTTTGATAGCCTCAAGAATCCCTACTTGTGACCACCCGTATTCAGGTGCATAGCCTATATCATCAAAACTTTCTGTATAACCCATATCCTGAATCCAGGTTTCTGTGTCAGGAACAATTATATAACCGACCCCATTTGCAGTATCATATTTATAGTAAAAGTCACAGGAAGGTGATAAATAGGAAACCACTGATTGTAGAGAAAAATCAAAACCAGAATAATCAGGGAAAAGAAGATAGCTCCATACAGCATCCTGTCCATCAGGTCTTGGTGTGTCAAAAACATATTCTGGAGACAAATCTGATTCATTTCCGGCAGTATCAAAGGCAGAAATTGCATAGTAATAGGTAATTCCATTCTGGACCTCATAATCGATATAACTTGTTTTACTTGGCCCAAGAGTTGCAATCTCTGTATAGGGTCCCTCATAAGAGAAACCCTTCCATACTACATAACCTGCAAGGTCCTTTTCTGTATTTGGTAACCAGTAAAGATAAACTTTTCTATCTCCTGTTACAGAATAGAGACCTCGGGGTGGTGCAGGTGGTTCATCATCTATAGGTTCAGGACAGCAGGGTGTCTCATTAATTATACATCCCCAAATAAGGGGGAAAAGTAGAATTATTCCTTTTTTTATTTTTCCCATTTTCAAACCTCCTTTTCAATATATAAAGAGAGCAATCTTTATTCCATGGGTAATATTCAAGTAATTGCACATAATTGGTTCAAAGATGTATAATTTTTATTCAAAAAGTGCGCCGGAGTGGCGGAATTGGCAGACGCGGCGGACTCAAAATCCGCTGGGAGTTAATCCCGTGAGGGTTCAAGTCCCTCCTCCGGCATAAAAAAGGAGGGAAAAATGGCATATATAATTTGTGAACCCTGTATTGGAGTTAAAGATACTGCCTGTGTTGAGGTTTGTCCTGTAGATGCCATTCATCCGAGAAAGGATGAACCGGAATACGAAACTTCTGACCAGCTTTATATAAATCCACAGGTATGCATTGATTGCGGAGCCTGTGAATCAGTTTGTCCTGTTCAGGCAATTTACGCAGAAGATGCTGTTCCTGACAAGTGGAAGGATTTTATTAAAAAGAATTACGAACGTTACGGATTACAGGCTCCCTGATAGAAATTTTTTAAAAAGGTTTTTTAATAAATCTTTTGTCCGTCGAGTCTCAATAACCTTTCCCACTTCTCGTCAACTTTTTTCTGTATTTCATCAATTAATTCGGGTTTATCAAGAAGATGTTTAAACCTTGTCTGTTTTTCAAGCCATATTTTTACAGGTAATTTTTCCCTTGGTTTATAATTAACTCTATAAGTTCCATGATCAATTTCATAGAGTGGCCAGAAACATGTCTCAACAGCGAGTTTTGTTAACTCGATGGACTCACTCTCATCATATCCCCATCCAGGGACACATGGAGAAATTACTGCTATAAATTTAGGACCTTCAATTTCAAAAGCCCTTCTTATCTTTTTAATCAGGTCTGCCCAGTGAGAAGGTGATCCCTGTGCTACATATGGGATTTCGTGGGCTGCGATAATTTCGGTTATATCTTTTCTATGATTTATTTTACCTGGTATTTTTTTCCCTGCGGGTGAAGTAGTTGTATGAGCTCCATAGGGGGTTGCGGAAGATCTCTGAACTCCTGTGTTCATATATGCCTGATTATCATATAGAACATAAAGGAAATTATGTCCTCTTTCAATTGCTCCTGATAAGGATTGGAATCCTATATCGTATGTTCCGCCGTCTCCGCCAAAGGCAATGAAATTAATTTTTTTATCTTCAGGTATTATGCCTTTTCTTTTAAGTGCCTTAAAAGCAGATTCAACTCCTGTAATAGTTGCACTTGCATTTTCAAAAGCAGAATGAATCCAGGGAACAGGCCAGGCGGTGTAAGGGAAGATTGTAGTCACAACTTCCAGGCACCCTGTTGCATTTGCCACAACAACAGGGTAGTCTGATGAGCCCAGAACCATCCTGACAATTGAAGGAAAAGGACAGCCTGCGCAGGCCCTATGACCTGGTGCAAGTCCGTTTGTTCTTTCGGAAAGTTCTTTTAAAGAGAGTATCCTTTTCATTTTTCCTCCTATTCTTTTATACCTATGTAGATAAATTCCTCAGAAACTTTTTTATCTTTTTTTATTTTCTTTAAGATATCCACAACTTCAAGTGCATTTTCAAGGGTAAACTCCCTTCCACCGAGTCCAAATATAAAGTCCTGAAGTAGAATTCTCTTTTCAAGAGGGTATAGGGCTGCCTTGAGTTCAATAGAAAGAGGTCCACCCATTGTGCTGAAAGTCTCTGCCCTATCCATAACCCCGATAACTTGAGCATTCTTCATTTTTTCTCTCAATATTTCATAAGGAAAGGGTCTAAAAACTTTTAATCTTAAAAGTCCTATCTTTTCACCCTTTTCCCTTTCAATGTCAATGGCCTCTTTAAAAGTTCCTGCTGCTGAGGACATTGCAACTATAACAATTTCTGCATCCTCGGTATAGTATTCTTCAACAAAAGAAGGTATATTTTCCCCAAATCTTTTATTATATTCATCAATCACAAGAGGTATAATCTTCTTTGCTTTTAAAACCCCTTCAAGTTGTGATCTTTTATATTCAAAGTAATAATCATAAAGGACAAGCGGCCCTATTGTTATTGGGTTATCAGTATCAAGGAGAGAATAAAGGGGTTTTCTTTTACCAACAAATTCCTGAACTTCAGCATCCTCAAGAACTCTAACATTTTCCATACCGTGGGTTACTATAAACCCATCCATAGTTACCATACACGGTAAATTAGCTGTTTCAGCAATTCTAATTGCAGCAATTAGAGTGTGGTAAACTTCGTTAGTATTTTCACAGTATATCTGAATCCATCCTGAATCCCTTGAGCCCATTGTATCAGAATGGTCACAATGTATATTTATGGGTGCAGAAAGGGCCCTATTTCCCACAACCATAAGGATAGGAAGCCTCAAAGAGGCAGCAATATAAAGCATCTCATGCATTAGTGCAAGTCCTTGAGAAGCTGTTGCAGTCATAACTCTTGCACCAGCAGCAGAGGCTCCTATACAAACTGACATTGCAGAATGTTCAGATTCAACAGGTACAAATTCTGTATCAACTTCTCCATCAGCCACATATTTTGAAAAAATCTGAACTATCTCTGTTGCAGGGGTAATAGGGTAAGCTGCTACAACATCAGGATTTATCTGTTTCATTGCATAAGCTGCTGCCTCATTCCCTGTCAAAGCAAGGGTTTCCTTTGTTGCTGGTTTCATACTTCCTCCTCCTTCATTTCAAGAGCCTCATGAGGACAGACTTTAACACATATTCCACAACCTTTACAGTATTCCATATCAAAATCAACAACTCTCCCGTTTTTCACAACAACGGCTGAATCAGGACAATAAAGCCAGCATAAAAGATCATGCTTACATCTTTCAGGATAAAAAAAAGGCCTTTTTATTCTCCATTCACCTGTCTTAAAGGCAGGTGATGTTGGAACATCTTTTATAATTGCTCCTTCAGGTAAATCCCTCCAAGATTTGAATTTCATTTTATTTAACCTCCTTATAAGCTTTTTTTATAGCTTCTATATTTTTTTGAACAGCTTCCTCTTTGTATTTTAACTTTAACCTTTCACTTATTGTGTGTATGAACTTGTCAAGTTCCATAAGATTTAAAACTTTTATGAGTGCTCCTAATATAGGGGTATTTGGCATGTTTTTTCCAAGAGTTTCCCTTGAGATAAAAAAGGCATCAACAGTATTTACCTGACAATTCAAATTAAATCTCTTTTTTATTTCATCTGGTGAAAGCGAGGTATTAACAAGAATTTTTGTTTTATTGTTAATAACATTTTTGACCTTTTCAGAGGATAGCAGTTTGGGATCAAGTATAACAATAACATCCGGCTTTTGTATACCATAGTGTCCTTTAATCTCACTGTCACTTATCCTTGTGAATGCAACAACCGGTGCTCCCCTTCTTTCAGGTCCATACTCAGGGAATGCCTGCACAAACTTGCCCTCCTGAACCATCGTTTCACCTAAAAGCAAAGCTGCTGTCTTAACTCCCATACCACCTCTGCCAAACCACATAATTTCAAATTTATTTTTTTTCATTGACTCTCCTCCTTTTTATTTTATTAGATATAATACTATCTTTATTGAGGTTGAAAAATCAAGTAGGAAAGACTTAAAATAATAAATAAGGAGGTATGAAATGGAGGAAAAAAGAAGAATATTGATAATTGATGATGAAGAAGATATAGTCTCACTTGTAGAAGAGATTCTGAAAGATGAGTATAGTCTGGAAAAGGCATATTCCCCTTCCCAGGCAATGGAGATACTTTTAAAGGACAAAAACTTTGACCTTATCCTTCTTGATATAATTCTACCTGAAATGGATGGTTGGGAACTTTTCAAAGAGATCAAGGATTTTCTAAGGGAAAATAAAAAGAGAATTCCTGTTGCGATTTTCTCAATTTTAAAAGAACCACAGGATATGCTAAAAGCAATAAAGGAGGGAGCAGTTGCATATATAGTAAAGCCTTTTGAACCTGAAGGGTTAAAGACCAGAATTAAAGAAATTTTTGAAAAACTATGAAGGATGAAATAACAGGTTTACCAATTCTAATTGATATATTACCACAGGTAAAAGAAAGAATAGAAAAAGAAAAGGAAGCAAATATATTGATAATCCATATACTTGAATCTGCAATATATGAGGAAGAATTCGGATTTGATGTTTTTGATTCTTGGATTAGATCCCTTGCTGAGTATTTACGAAATTTTGTAAGTAAAGAATTCAGTCCTTATGAGAATCCTTTAATCTTTGTGACTGAACCTTTCTCAAGTTTAATATGTGTTTTATTTCCCAAAACCCATGATTTAAGAGGATTAATCAAAAAAATAAAAAATGATATTGAGAAATTTATACCTGCCCCTGTAGCAATCTCTTTAAAATCAATAAAATTTGATCCGCTCAAAAGAACCGAAAGAACAATATATGAAGTTTTGAATCAGGTAAAAATTAAAGATCTCAAAACAGAAACAAGGATGAAGGCGAATATCACCTTCTTGTTTAGAAAAATCCTTAAAAAAGCTGAAATAAGAATGGTATACCAGCCTATATATTATCTTACTAATATTAATAAAAATCAATCTATTTACGGTTACGAAGCACTTGCAAGAGGGCCTAAGGGAACAGAACTTGAGATGCCATCTGTTCTTTTCTCTGTTGCAGATGAGTTGAATGAACTTGAAAATCTTGAAAAGCTGTGTAGATGGAAGGCTCTTTTAACATCAAAAAAATTACCTAATGATAAAAAGAAAATTTTTATAAATGTGTCTTCAAAGATCCTTCAGCAGGAAAATTTGAGTTTTATTCAGGAAATGATTAAAAATTTGGATGAACTTAATATTAATTCTGAAAAAATTGTAATAGAGCTTACTGAAAGACATAGGATAGATGATTTTACAACTTTGAAAAAAAACATAGGGTTTCTTAAAGACAAGGGAATGGCACTTTCAATAGATGATGTGGGTGTTGGATATTCCTCATTACAGACTCTTGCTGAGTTAAATCCATCTTTTTTAAAATATGATATGGTTCTTGTAAGAAATATACATGAGGACCTTATAAAACAGGATCTCCTTGAAATGATTCTTAATTTTGGAGAAAAAATAAAAGCAAAGGTAATAGCAGAAGGTATAGAAAAGGAAGAGGAACTTGAAACAGTGAAAAAGATAGGGGTTGAACTTGGACAGGGTTTTTATCTATCATATCCAATTGAAGTAGAATTTTAATATTTATTCCTGAATGCTTAATACCTTGAATTCAACTCTCCTGTTCATTGCTCTTCCTTCTCTTGTAGTATTGTCAGCAATTGGCATTGTTTCACCATAACCTTTTGCAATAAGTCTTGAAGCTTCTATACTATGATGGGTTATAAGGTAATCTCTAACTGCTTCAGCCCTTGCCTGTGATAAGCTCATATTGTAACTCTCGGATCCAACAGAATCTGTATGTCCCTGAATTTCAACTATTGCCTTTGGATTAGCTTGGAGAAACTCTGCAACTTTAGCAAGTATAGGATAAGATTCAGGTTTAATAGTGGCTTTCCCTGTGTCAAAATAAATATTTTGTAATCTAATCACAACTCCCTTCTTTGCTTTCTTTTTGAGTCTTATATTTTTAACGATTGACTCTCCTTCTTTAAGTACTACAGGCACCTCTTCAGTTAAGTAATCCTCTGCTTCAATACGTAAAATATAAGAGCCGGGTGGTAATTTCAATCTATAAATCCCTGTTTCCACATCACTTATTGTTCCTTCAAACTTTGTCTCAGGAATTGTAATCTTTGCACCTATTGGTTCCTCTGTAATATTATCCACAATTTTTCCTGTTATTAAAACGAGTTCCTTTCTTTTTAGAGCAAAATCAATAGCAATTTCCTCTCCTTCTTTTAAAATAACTGTTTTTCTTTGCCACCTATAACCCTCTTTTTCAACATAAAAGCTATATCTCCCTGGTTCAAGTTCAATTGAATAAAAACCATTAATATCCGAAGAGAAAAAAGGTTTATCAGTTTCTTCAAGTTTAATCTGAGCAACGAGCGGTTCACCTGTTTCAGCATCATATATTTTACCCGTAACCTTTGCAATTTTTGGGGAAGGAGGTGGTGGTGGAGGAGGGGGTGGAAGCACCTTCTTAGGAAGCACATTATATAGATTGGACATTACAAAAACAAATCTCCAGTCAGGAACATATGTAAAGAGATTTCTGTCAAGGGAATAAATTGGAAGTAGTGAATCAGATAATTCCTTCAATTTTGCATCAACTGCGAAATCAAATATAACTCCTCCTGGAGTTTTAAATCTTATTCCAGGAGTAATCCCCAAAAGGTTTTCCCTTAACTCAGTAAAATATACACCGTGTAAGTCCGCTATAAAATCCACATATGGACCCGCTGAAAGTGTTAAATTAATTCCGTATGGTATACGTGTCAAATCAGGAAATTCATCCTTTTTTGAATAAAGAGTATCAACAACCGGCACTCCAGATTCATTGTATTTATAATGTAATACAGGAAATACATCAAGTTCTCTTGCAGGTTCCCCTGTTTGCCAGAAACCAAAAAGACCATTTATACTCAATATTTGTAATTTTAAACCAAGCATTAAAGTTGCCCAGAATTGTCCACTTAGAGGTACATAAGCAGGGAATCCAAACTTCACAAACTTTGGGTCCTTTCTTTCTACCCCTAAATTTGGTAAATAATAACCGAGAGCAATACCTCCGGAAAATTCAACATCCGTAAATGTATCAGAAAGGAAAGGATATCCCAACTTTGTAAATATATCAAGCCCTCTGTATGCAAAGTATCCATCATCATTTCTTTGTTTAGGAAAATCTCCTCTTTCCAGCTGTCTTCCCTCAAAATCACCTCTTAATCCTAATTCCCAATAGTCAAAAGGAGCATACGACATGGAAAGTGAAGAAAGTAAATAATGCCTTCTATCATCAAAGGTGTCATTAAAATTTATGTCAAAATATTTAAAGTTCTGAAAGGAATACCCACCATAAAGAGAAAAAGAGAAAGTGCCTCTTTCATGGGGCATTGGGGAAAAGAGTCTAAAGGATCCACTCACTCCTAAAAGGGTAGGAACACTTAATAGAACTGCTATTATTAAATTCATAAAATCTCTACTATGGCCCCAGGGGGATTTGAACCCCCGTCTTCACCTTGAAAGAGTGATGTCCTTGACCTGGCTAGACGATGGGGCCATTTTAAATTTTTATAATTATACCATAAGAGAAAATAAATTTCAAAAAATTCAGGCTTTTCTGCCTTTTGCAGAAATATAAAGTTTCCTGAACTGTTCATTGTCAACTATTGCCTGATTTATCAAAAAATAAGTTTCAAGGTTCTTATTCGTCTCTCTTATTCTATCAGCAAGTTCTTCTAAAAGATTTTTTAAAACTATAGTTCCTATTTTGGGTTCTTTTTCTACTATTTTCCAAAAATCATTCTTTTTCAAAACATATAGGGAAGTATCTTTCAAAGCTGTACAGGTAGCACTTCTGGGGGTCTCGGTTATTAATGACAATTCTCCAAAAAAGGAACCCTCATCAAGTTCAGCAAGAACAAGGACAAGGTCCCCTCTTTTTAATCTTACCTCTACTTTTCCGTCTTTAATTATGAAAAGAGAGTTCCCAGGTGAACCTTCCTCAAAAATAATCTCACCCTTTTCATAGTTTTTTTCTTCAAGATGCTCTATTATCTTTGATAATTGATTCTCATCAAGCCCATAAAATAAAGAAACTTTTTTTAAAATATCCACAATCTTCTCCTTCTAAAAGAGTGGGCGATGGAGGATTCGAACCTCCGACCTCCACGTTGTCAACGTGGCGCTCTCACCAACGCTGAGCTAATCGCCCACTTATTAAAATTATATTAAATAAAAGGGCAAATTTCAAGTTAAAACCAAACTGCTCTTCAATAATTCCTGTAATTTCTGGTATTTTTTAGGCATTTTGAAGGTTTTTAGAGCCTCTTTTGTCTTTTCAATTTCTTCTTCTGTAACAGTTTTTACAATTTCTGCCATCTCCTTCATTTTATTTGCAAACTGGATACCTTCTGCGGCAGAGAACCAGTCAAGCTGAACTCTTTCTTTTCTTATACCAATTCTCTCAAGTCTTTTCATTAAATTCTCATACCTTCTTTTTGCATTTAAATTAGCATAGTTGTAATGACAATCCCCTATATGACACCCGGACCAAAGAACAGCACCCACACCTTTCTTGAGGGCGTGAATAATAAAATCGGGTTTTACTCTTGCTGAACACATGGTTCTTATTATTCTTGCATTAGGAGGATACTGAAATCTTGAAATTCCTGCCAAATCCGCTCCTGCATAGGAACACCAGTTGCAAGCAAAAACAAGGACCTTTTTTTCAGGCTCTTTCTCAAGCAGGGCATCAATCTGAGTATAAATTGCTTCATCAGGAAAGTGTCTCATATCAATTGCTTCTGAAGGACACTCTGCTCCACATGCACCGCAACCAGCACATGAAGCTTCAATTAGTTGGGGAATATTTCTTTCTTCTTTATTCCATATCCAGGCATTATAAGGACAAACATTTGCACACATTCCGCACTTTTTGCAGGTATCGGGGTCAATTATAGGAGTTAATGCTTCCACGGTAACTTCACCTTTTGCCATTAGTATACCTGCTCTTGCTGCAGCAGCTGAAGCCTGAGTTACGCTGTCTTTAATATCTTTTGGACCCTCTGCACATCCTGCAAGGAATACCCCTCCTATGGCTGTATCCACAGGTTTTAATTTTGGATGTGATTCAAGGTAAAAACCGTCCTCTGATAAACCCAAAGCAAGAAGTTTCTGGATATCATCCCTATCCCTTCTTGGTATCAATCCCACAGAAATAATAATCATATCTGTTTCAAGTTCTACTATCTCTGAAAGCAGAGTATCCTCTGCATAAATCTTTAATCTCTTATCAGGTAATTCCTCAACTCTTGAAGGTAAACCCCTTATATAAACAACTCCCTCCTCTTTACTTCTTCTGTAAAGGTCTTCAAATCCCTTACCAAATGCTCTTATATCCTGATAAAAAACATAAATCTGGGTTTCTGGCCAGTGTTCTTTTATTAAAAGAGCATCCTTTACAGTATTCATGCAACAAACATTTGAACAATACTTATTAGTTCTTAAATCCCTTGAACCTACACATTGAATAAAAGCAACAACCTTAGGAATTTTTCCATCCGAGGGTCTTATAAGTGTTCCTTTGGTAGGTCCTGCAGAATTTATCAATCTTTCAAATTCAAGGGATGTGATAACATTTTCATAAATTCCGTACCCATAATCATGATTTTCCATTGGATCATAAACATCCATTCCCGTTGAAATAATTATTGTTCCCACATCAATCTCAACAAATTCATCTTTATCTGTAAAATCAATTGCTTTTTTTTCACAGGCTGTAATACATTCTTCACACACAATTGTGTCTTTCTGTAAATTCAGACATAATTCTGGGTCAATTATATACTGGGTGGGAACAGCCTGGGGAAAAGGAATGTAGATTGCTTTTCTTGTTGCCATTCCTACATCAAACTCATTTGGGTGTTCCTTCGGACATACTTTTGAACAGTCTCCACATGCAGTACATTCATCTGTAACATATCTTGCCTTTTTATGAATCTTTACATGGAAATTTCCTATATATCCTTTTACTTCCTTTACCTCAGAGTTTGTGAAAATTTTTATATTGGGATGTCTCCCTGCTTCTGCCATTTTAGGTGCAAGAATACAGATTGAACAGTCCATTGTTGGAAATGTCTTATCTATCTGAGCCATTCTTCCACCTATGGATGGCTCTTTTTCCACCATATAAACTTCATAACCTGTATCTGCAAGGTCAAGTGCTGCCTGAATTCCTGCCACTCCTCCTCCAATAACAAGAGCTTTTTTAATTATAGGAACCTTTGGCTCTGTCTGAGGTCTCAAAAATCTTGCTCTTGCAACAGCTGCTTTAACAAGATCTTTTGCCTTCTCAGTTGCAGCCTCTCTCTCATACAAATGAACCCATGAACAATGTTCCCTTATATTTGCCATCTCAAGCAAATACTTATTAAGACCTGCTTCTTCAAGTGTTTTTCTGAAGGTAGGCTCATGCATTCTCGGAGAACAGGAAGCAACGACAACTCTATTTAATTTATACTCCTTAATATCATTTCTAATTATTTCCTGACCAGGGTCAGAACAGGTGTATTTATAATCCCTGGCAACAACAACATTTGGAAGTGTAGCTGCAAATTGTGCTACATCTTCACAATCCACGCTCCCTGCTATATTCAATCCACAATGGCATACATAAACTCCTATCCTGATTTCTTCACCATTATTTTTATTCATTTTCTTACCTCCTTATTTATATTAAATTTGATTTAACTCTGTGAAACTCAAAACCGATTTTTTCTTTCTCAAGACCAAGTGTGTACGCAAGAAGTTCAAAATAAAAATAAACGGGTATCTCCTTTTTATCCATTGCAAGAACATTATCAAACTGTGAAAAGCAGGATGGACATATTGTAACAATCCCATCCACATCCCCGAAATTTTCAATTCTTTTTCTCGTTAATTCCATAGAAAGTTCTCTGTCAGTTATAAACACAGGAAGACCACAACATCCTTCACCTTTATCAATTGCCTCTGCTCCAAGAAGTTCAACCATATCTTTAAGAATATTTTCTTCTTTTAATTCTTTAAATTCAAGTGATGTGAGAAATGTAGGTCTTTTGAAATGACACCCTTCATGGAGGGCGAATTTCTTACCTTCAAGAGAGTTCACTATTTTACCCTTTATTTCTTCTTTTTTATTTTTCCATAGAGTGTATAAAAGATGCTCTACAGGGATAAATCCCCCATTACCCTTCATTTTTTTTACAGTATAAAGTGTTTCAAAACAACCGTTACATATTGTTACAAGTCGTGAACCGTGTTTTTTTGCTATCTCAAGGTTTTTAACGGCCCTTTCGGACCATTCCTTATGAGATAATGACCTTACCCATACAGGATCAGGGCAACATGAGAAATCCTTACTCATCCTGTAATCAATATTCAATTTTTCAAGAATAAACCTTGTTGAAAAATCAAAACCAGGGAATTTTCTTGAAGCAAGACAACCCGGGAAATAAACAAGTGTTTCATTCATTATTCACCTCCTCTTTTTTAAAATTACTTTCAATCCATTTTTTTGTTCTGGGTGACATTGGAACTGAAAACCCTTCCTTTCTAACAAGTTCCAGTTCCTGAAGGAGAATCTTCGGAGCATAGCCCTTTTCGGTTGCTTTTGTTCTCAAAAATACAATCAACTCTACAAAATTAAGCTGCTGGGGACAGTTTTCCGCACATTCATAACAGGTTGTGCATTTCCATATTTCCTCTGATTTTAAAACATCCTCAGCTCCTATATTCACCATTTCAATAATTCTTCTTGGATTGAATTTATGTGAGTTTAGATTGAACAGAGGGCAAAAGGAGGAACATTTTCCACACTGATAACACATCTTCAAGGCATGTTCCCCCATTGCTCTAAAAACTTCTTCTTTGAATAAGGGGTTTAGTCTCATTTTTCCGCTCCTGTATTTAAAATTTCTTCAACAAGTTTCTTTCCGAGTTCAAGTGCCTTTATGTTCAATTCGATATAATTCTTTTTAACACTACTTTTTATAGAATTTTTTAAGGCTTCTTCAGAACAGACACCTGTTATCCTCTGTAAGGCACCAAGCATGACACAATTTGCAACAATCTTATTACCAAGTACCTCTTCTGCTTTCCTCGTTGCAGGAATCGGGTAAGCTTCATAATTATTTATCTTATTGTCAGGGGTCACAAGGTCAGCATCATAAATAACAATTCCACCCTTTTTCACCCTATCAATATATTTTGTGTAAGCCTCCTGTGACATACAAACAAGAACATCGGGTTCTATAACCTTTGGATAGGGAACCATTTCATCGGGACTATCAGCAATCACAATACCTGATGAACATGCACCACCTCTTGCTTCAGGTCCATAACTCTGGGTCATTGATGTGTTTATTCCTTCATATATGGTTATAGCCTGACCAAGCAAATAACTGGAAAGAACAATCCCCTGTCCTCCAAAACCTGCAAATTGAATTTCTTTTAATTTTTCCCTCATTTTTGGCCTCCTTTTATTTCTTCAATACTTTGTTTAAGAATCTCAATATACGAGGCTCTTTCAATTTCAACAAATTCACCAACAACAATATTTCCTCCATGAAAAGAAAGTTCTGCATCCTTAGGGTCAATTCCGTTTTTAATTATGCTCTTTTCTTTATAATATTTCATCTCATCAATTGCTTCTCCTATTTTATTTGGTCTTCCAAATCCTGTGGGACAGGGTGAAATTACCTCTATGAAGGAAAAGCCATTTCTTTTAAGTGCTTTCTTTATACTCTGTCTTAAATAATAGGTATGTAAAACAGTCCATCTTGCAACAAATGTTGCACCTGCTGATGCTGCAAGATAGGGTAAATTAAAGGGGTATTCAAAATTCCCATAAGGGGTTGTAGTTGTTTTTGCCTTATAGGGTGTTGTCGGACCAAATTGTCCACCTGTCATCCCATAGTTGAAATTATTCACGCATATTACAATTATATCAAAATTCCTTCTCGCAGCATGGATAAGATGATTGCCACCAATTGAAACAATGTCACCATCTCCGGAAAAAACAATAACTTTCATTTCAGGTTTTGCTATTTTAAGACCTATTGCAAAAGGAATAGGTCTTCCATGTGTGGTGTGATATGAGTCCACTTTTACATAACCTGCAACTCTTCCCGTACATCCAATTCCGCTAACTATTGCCACCTCTCTTGGTTCTATTTTGAGTTCTTCCAAAGCGTAAAGAAAAGAACTCATTGCAATTCCTATTCCACATCCTGAACACCATATATGAGGCCATCTATCTTCTCTAATCCATTTTGAAAGAGGATGTTTAAGTTCTTCTTTTAATCTGATTTCCATTTTAATCCTCCTTTATTTTTTCAACTATTTCATAGGGTGTAATTAAATCACCACCAAGTTTATGAACTCCAATGACAGGTAAATCATTTTTTATTGCTTTTAAAACTTCACCTCTCACCTGACCTGAATTGATTTCAGCAACAACAATCTTTGAAACTTTTTTTGCATATTCCTCTATTTTTTCATAAGGAAAGGGCCATATTGTTATAAGCCTTAAAAGTCCTGCTTTGATTTTTTCTTTTCTCAAAATTTGAACTGCCTTCAAAGAACTTCTTGCTGTAATCCCATAAGATACTATCAGAATATCAGCATCATCAGTTTCTATTTCCTCAAATTTTATAATATCACCCCTATTTTTCTGAATTTTATCAATCAATCTTCTTACAAGTTTTTCGTGTGCTTCTCCTGAAATAGCAGGATATCCTCTTTCATCATGAGTTAAACCTGTCATATGAACAAAATAACCCTCTCCTGCTATTGCCATTGGGGGAACCAGGTCCCCATTTGTTTTATAGGGAATATATTCCTCAGGTGAAACATCCGGTTTTTTTCTTTCAATCAATTTGATAGCCTTTTCCTCTGGTATTACAACTTTTTCTCTTAGATGCCCTACTGCCTCATCCGAAAGAATAATAACAGGAATTCTGTATCTTTCAGCTGTATTAAATGCTTCAATTGTCAAATCAAACATCTCCTGACAGGAGGCAGGAGCATAGGCAACTATCTCATAATCTCCATGGGAACCCCATTTTGCCTGCATAACATCTGCCTGACCAACTAAGGTAGGAAGTCCTGTGGAGGGAGCCCCTCTTTGAATATTAACAACCACACAGGGAACCTCCATCATAACAGCAAGTCCTATATTCTCAACCATAAGAGAAAACCCTGGTCCACTTGTTGCAGTCATTGACTTCAAACCACCACAGGAAGCTCCTATTACGGCAGCCATAGAAGCAAGTTCATCTTCCATCTGAATATAAACCCCCCCAAATTTAGGTAATCTTATTGATATCCATTCAGCAATTTCCGTAGCAGGTGTAATAGGATAACCCGCAAAAAACCTGCATCCTGCTGCTATTGCTCCCTCTGCACAGGCGTGGTCACCAAGCATATAATGAGTGCCTGTCAAAATTTTTACGCTCATTACTTTACCTCCATCTCTATTTTTTCAGTTATTATAGCAAATTCAGGACATATCTTTTCACAAAATCCACATCCGGTACATTTTTCAGGATTAAAAATAGGCGGATGGTAACCCTTAGAGTTTAGTTTATCTGACCTTTCAAGTGAGCCGGTTGGACAGAACTCTATACAGAATCCACACCCCTTACATAGGTCTTCAAGTATAAAAACCTTTCCTTTTATTTTTTTTATTTCCCTATAATCAAGGGGTGTCCTCCAGAAAGGCTTTGAATTCTCTTTTGATTTTTCCATACTATTTTCCCTCCTGTAAGGAGAGATTCTAATATATTTAATATATGAAATTCAAATTATAAGAGTGTTAACTTCCTAACTATAACCTCTTTGCCCTTTCTTATTTTCAGAAAATAAACACCTGATTTCAGACTCATCGGTAATTTTGTTTTTATACTTATAATTCCTGCATTCATTTTCTTTTGCAGTAAATATGTAACTCTTCCAGCATTATCAACAAGTTCAACAGCAACTTCTCCTTTTTCAGGATTTGAAATTACAATTACAAACTCTTGGTTTCTTTTCAAAACAGAAGAGGATATTTTAAGAACATTAAATTCCTTTAAACTTTTACCAAATTCAATTGTAAGTGGTCCGTATATCTTAATGCTACCATTTGCTCTTTCTGCATAAAAAGTATAGGTATATTTATTACCTCTTTTAACCTCCCTATCAACATATTCAAAGAATTTTTTATTCCTCAGAGAACTACTCCATATGATTTCCTCTTTATTATTATGTTCCTTTTTAAGAAAGCCATTTATAAATCTTTCTCCATCAAAAAGAACTTTTATTCTAATCCCATTTGAAACCTCTGTTAGAGTAAATAAAGAGGAGTAAAAACCTGTACCTCCAACCCACTCAACATCTCCTGTTATTGCAAGAGCATAGGGCTGACCATTCAGGCCAGGCTGTGGAACATTTGCGCCACTTATTATTACCTGGTAAACCCCGTTTACCACAAGGTCTAAAGGTGATATATGAACTACCTCAACATTATTCACATTATCCGCTGTTCCTCCAGGAATTGACTTCTTGAGATTTCTATCTATATTATTTCCCCAGTAAATATTATTATTGGGATCAATAATTTGAAGATTTAAATTGTTTACAATATTCCCGTTTGAATTTGCTGCAGCAGGATAATCTGTCCATACAAGGACAAATCTAACAGGATCAGTATTACCTATTACTCTCACCTCATAGGTATCTGCATCACCTGTAAATAATCCATTTATATACTGGACAAGTAAAGTATCTAATGCATTCCTTAACCCAAAAGAATTTTTCAGATTAACCCTTCCCCAACCAACATCATAAGATGGCCAGCCGTAATCTACACTGCTAGCCGGATCTCCTGCACCTGTAACAGGTTGAGCTCCTGCTATCAGAATCGCTTTAATTAATGCTGCAGGTGGAGATGGATAACCAAATTTCATATTTAACCACTGTCTTGTAAGAAGAGCACAACCTGCTACCACCGGGGTTGCCATACTTGTTCCCTGAAAAGGACTACCCTGGATATTACAGGAGGGATTGGAGTTAGGGTCATTATCCGCAGAATGTGTATAACCGGGACTAAACCTACTATCTCCTCCTGATGCCATTAAATCTGGCTTCCACCTCCCATCAGGCGGAGGACCCTCAGAGGAATAATACGCTTTTACTTCCTGATTAGGTGCATGGGCAAGAGCACCAACTGTAATTATATTTTTAGCAGTAGCCTGGTCTACAAGATTGGCACCATTTGATTGTCCCTCACTTGATGCATTTCCGGCAGCAAATAATATAAGAAAATCAGGATTATCCCACATAAATTGGTCCTCATCTGCAGAATTATTGGTATAAGAATTGCCTGAACTTCCCCAGGAATTTGTATGAACTCTTGCTCCATTATCAAAAGCATCCTGGAATCCACTATAAAGTGGGGAAGGAACAGCATCTAAACTTCCCCAATTGCATGTTTGACTACTTGTACTTTGAACATCCTGAAAATAAATTCTTGCCTTATAAGCCATTCCCTTATAATCTGCCTGGGTTCCCACATTATTATCCCCTCCTACAGCAGTTCCTGCCACATGCGTTCCGTGCCCATTGGTACACCCATCACGATTATCTCCGTAAGGGTTATATCCGACCACCTTTGAAAGTCCATCCACGTTACCATCAAAGAAACAATGTCCCTGATCAAGTCCTGTATCCATCTCAGCAAGTATCTGTCCTTCTCCATGAACTCCCCTTTGCCATATTAAGGTATCAACTTCAATATTTGTCTGGTGAACCCACCTGTTTGCCTCATTTAAAATAAAATTCTCCTTATAGGGAAGAATTGACTTTATTTCAGGAATCTTTGCAATTTCCTCAATATAAGCAGGGTCAACATGAACATACAATCTGCATATCCTTGTTATATTTCTTAAATCTGCCTTTTTCACAATTTCTGCTCCGAAATTTTCTTTTATTAAATTTGCTACATGATCAATATCAGCATCAAGGAAAAGATTGATCTCCAAATATCTCCATGAATCATTTTTCAATTCCGGTATCTTATACTGAACCGTATACACATCAGGATGAATCTTAAAACCAGGCTGGTAAATTCCTACCCATCTTATATTCTCGGGTTTTGTTTCTCTTAGAAGTTCATAAGTATTTTTCCCTGGAAATTTAACAAGATATGTATAATCCTTAAATTTTATATAAAGTTTTTAGGGAGTTGAACCTTATATTATTATACAGCTTTTTTTTAAAATTCAATTTCCAACTTCTTTGAAATTTCTTCTATTTTTTTTAAATTTATTGTATCCTTTTTTTGAAAATACATTTCTTTCAATAAATATATACTTCTTGCAGGTGAAATTTTAAGTTTAAAGGCTTTTTCAAGAAGTTTGAGTGCTTTTTCTGGTTCTTCCTTCATTAAAATTTCTCCAAGAGTTAAAAGAGAAAAGGGGTTACCAAGATAAGAAGATTTAATTGCGAATTTCTTAGCATCCTCTTTTTTTTCAAGCAAAAGATAAATGTCAGCCCATTTTCCTGTATAATCTGCTGGTGAAAATTCATAGGGAATTTTTTTTGTTATTTCTATAGCCTTTTCCACATTTCCTAAACTTAAATAAAAAAACCACAAGTGGTCTAAAAAGGCTGGGTCCTTAGAATAATTGTATTTTATCTCCTCTTCCTCAATTCTTCCGAAAGAAACATCAATACCCAAAAAATTGCTCTTTTTGGTAAAAAAGCCCCAAATAAGCAGAGTTAAAATGATAATCCTGAATTTTTTCATTTTTTTACTTAGCCCGGATAAAGAAAAGAAAAGAGAAATAAATAGGGGGTAATAAAAGGGGTAAGCAAGGTGAACCCTTGTTTTTAAAAGGAATCCTGCGCCTGCATAAAAGGCAAAAAGGGAAAGAAATAAATCTCTTAAAAATTCAGGGAAAACCTTTCTTTCAAATAAATAAAAAGCAATGAGGAAAATAAAAGGGATATTTGTAAAAGTAATAGGTATTAAAATAGAAATGATATAGGGAAAAATATTTTCCCTTTTAAGAAGTATTAGGAAAACCAAAAGGAAGGGGAATAAATAATCAAATAGATAAAGAGTGATAAAATCAAGTTTCTGCCAGGCTGTAAGAAATCCAAAAAGAGCAAATATAAGTTAATAGTTGAGTTTAAACCTTAGTTTAAAAAAGTCAAATCTATAAAACCTGGTTAGAAACAGAAAAAGTAACAGGTTGTAAAGTAGCACTTTATCTGACCTGTAATATAAAAAACCACCTTGGTCAAAAATTGTTCTTTCCTTCAAAATGTAATGAGAAATATAAAAGGGGGAGCCAATAAGAATAATAAAAATAAAAGGTAACGGGAGGATAAGCACTGATTTCAATTTTTTTCCTTTTGAAAAAACATATAAGGATGCAAGAAGAGAGGCAGAAATTATCTCTATAACTTGTCCCCTCGAAAAACCAAGTTTATACTGTGTCCAAACATCCGCGAAAAGATTTTTCAGTATCTTGGGTGTTTTTAAAAGATAAAAATATCTCATACCACCCCCTTGAAAGATAAAATCATAAAGGGGTGGAATAAGTGTTAAAGGAGTAAATAAAAGAACAAGTTTTAAAAGTTTTCCCTTTTCTTCACCTGTAAAAACATAAAGAATTAAAGCTATTAATAAAAACGCATTTATATAAAAGATGGGATAATCCAGCAAAAGAAGCCTAACAGATTCCCAGAATAAAAGATATGTACCTATTTTTAAATTCCACGCAAGGGCTGTTTCAAGAATCTGTCTTAAATATAAAAAGGCAAAGGAATATATTAAAATATTTTCCCATGATAACTCCTCTACTTTTTTCTCCAATCTCTTTACAATTTTTTTTAGAAATTCCATTAGTTTAAATTAAAAAACTTTGAAATTATTTTTCAATTTGCTTTAACATTTTTAAATGAATGTATTTTTGCTTTTAACAATTTCCTTTTCAACTTTTGATTTTGTGCTTATACCTTATTCAGGGGTTCAGGCACTCGGAAAAGATATACTTTTTTTAAACCACTTTTATTCTTCAAGGGTTCTTTACAGACCCTTAATTGAAGATGACAGTTTAAGAAAAATTAATATTTCCGGAGGATTTACAGATTATTTCATTGATATCAATACAACCTATTTTACATTTTCCTTTAAAAATTATTCCTTTGGTGTTTTTTCTTTTAATGCAGGTAAGGTAGAGGTTATAGACTCCCTCGGATTTAAAACAGGTGAGGTAATTACACCCTCCCATATCGGTTTTGTTTTTAATATCCCATTTTTACCCTTTAGAAACTCCTTTGAGATTAAAAAGGGTATAGGTATTAAAATTTTATATGTAAAATTAAAGGATTTTTCGTCCTTTGCCTTTGCTCTTGATATGTCTTTTTTAAAAGAATTTACATATAAAGAAATTCCAATAAGAACTTCCCTTGATGTGAGAAACATAGGATTTCCGACAAATAAAAAGGCAAGTTTGCCTCCCTATGAATTTTCCCTCTCAATTTCTCCTGATTTAAATAACATGAAACCTGCCCTGGGTTTTTCTTTTGAAGAATCCCTTTTCTCATACAGAATATCTTCACTTTTTGAAGTAAACAGATTTTTAAGTATCCTTTTCAATTTTGATTCAAGAAGAAAGGAAACGTTGGAAATGGAAGGATTACACAGAGTTTTAACAGGATTTGGAATAGGTTTTATTCTAAAGGTAAAAAGAATATCCCTTTCCTATTCTCTTATTCCTTCGGGTATTTTCCACGACTTACACAAAGTTGATATATCAATTAATTTTTAGTTTTCTTTTTTCAATACTTGTAGCTTTCCTTCTTTATAGAAGGGAAGAAAGAAGGAAAACTCTCTTTGCACTGAGAGCCCTATCTTTCTTTTTCCTCCTCATGTTTCTTTTTGGTTTTGTTATTAAAAAAAATATAAAAATTAAAGAAAAACCCTATATTTTAATTGATAAGGACTTTAATAGAAATCTAATTCAAAAGATTAATAAAAGAGATTTCAGAAAATATTTTATAGAAAAAGAAGAGGAATTGATAAAATTTTTAAAAGGGATACATAAAAAAGAGATTTATTATGCAGGGCCCTTTGATTATGAGAATAAAAGAAAGATATTTGAGATCTTAAGAGAAAATGAAATTATATTCAATTATTTTTATTCCCAAAATTTCAAAAGCACACCTTTTAGAGTTTTGCCCTTTTATCTTTTGAGGAAAGAAAAAAAAGAGGGTTTTAAAATTGAAGGCAGAAATATGAAGATAAAGATATTTGAAGATGATAATTTTATAAAGGAGATATTTCTGGAAAAAGACTATTTTTACGTCCCTGAATTTATACCAAATAAAACAAGAAAAGTTACTTTTACCTTAAGCGGTTTTGAAAAAAATCTTTATGTAACAGATATTGACGAAAGACTTAAAATCAAAATCTATTCCCCTTGTTTTCATCCTGTCCTTGGATTTTTAAAGAGATTTTTTGAGAAATATTTTAATTCTGATATAGAAATTGAAATTTCAGGAAAACTCATTAATGAATTGGATTTGAAAGATTATGATTTTTACATAAATATTTTTGAAAATATTTCAAAAACTCCTTCTCTTTTTATATCCTTACCCGATACATCTTTGGAGGGGGAATTTGAATTTCCCTTTGAACTTTTTTCAGAAATCGATAAAATTGAGGTAAAGAAAGAAAAAGGAGAAGATGTTTTATACAATTTAAGGGTAAATGGAAGGAATTTCCCTCTTATTTTAAAAAAGGATGAAAATCTAATAATCACATCTCCTGACTTATGGAAGATAAACCTTGTATCTGAGGGAGAATTTGAAAAAGAATTCCTGGAAGTAATAAAAAGGTATTTTCTAAAAAGCATTTCTCCAAAGGTTATCCCAATTTTTTCTGAAAAGGAAAATGAAAGGGAAATTATCTTATCCTTTTATATTAAAAGCTTCGAAAGGCTCCCTGATATGATAAATTTTTTTATAAACGGAAAAAAAATGGAACTAAAAAAGGTTACAGAAAACATCTTTGAAACACCTCTTTTAAAGTTAAAAGAAGGAAGTTATGTAATTAAACTTTTTGATAAGGAATTCAATCTTGATATAATTCCTGAAAAAAAGGAAAGAGGAATCTTTTATGATTTACCTTCCCTTGAAACAGCAAGAGAAATAACAGGTGGCAGTAAAATAGATATAGAAAAGGAATTTAAGATCAACTTAAAGGAAAGGGAAATTAAGAAAACTTTCATATCGACCGAAAATTTCTTATTTTTACTTTTATTTACTTTTTTTTATCTGACTGAAATATATTTAAGAAAAAGGAGAGGGCTTATATAATGGGGTTTATAATAAAATATAAAAGGGATTTCAAAGCAAAACATGCTTTGTCTTCTTATAAGGGTGAACCCGAAGAATTGCATGAACATAAATATACTCTTATTGTTTCTATTGCTGGAAATGAAAGAAATGAGGAAGGATATACAGTGGACTTCATGGAGATTAAAAAGTTTGTTGATAAAATTATTCCTGATGAGGGAGAGAACTTAAATGAGAAATTCCCTTTTCCCACTTCTACAGAAAACATAGCAGAGTATTTTTATGAAAGCATAAGAGAAGTTTTTGATGTTGTTGAGATTGAATTGTGGCAGGACGATACTCTCTGTGTGATTTATAGAAAATGAAGTTAATTTTTTTGTTCCTCTTTTCATGGGAACAAAAGGTTATATATGATATAAGTGTCCAACTTGATACAGCACAAAAAGTGCTAAAGGGATATGAAAAGATAATATACAAAAATAACTCTCCTGATACACTTAAAACCCTCTATCTTCATCTCTACATGAATGCTTATAGAAGTATTAATACATATGCTTTTAATGAGTTTTTTAAGGACTATCTTATTTCCCTTGTAAAGATACTGGGGAAGATGTCTTATAAGGGAGGGTTTATTGATATTGATTCTATAAAAATTGAGGGTAAAAAAATAAAATACAGTGTAGATGAAACAATTCTTGAAATTCCCCCTGAAACTCCTTTATTACCCGGAGAAAGTATAGAATTTGAAATATTTTTTAAAACCAAGTTGCCTTCATATATTAGATATCGTATTGGATTTGAGGGTAATCATTATGATTTTGGACAGTTTTATCCTGTAATGTGCATGTATGATGAGAAGGGATGGCACAATCGCAGGTGGCACTTTAACTCTGAGTTTTATCATAACTTTTCAGACTATACGGTAAAAATAAAGGTTCCAGGTAATTTTATTGTTGCAGGTGTTGGAGAATGTGTTTCAGGAAATGATACGGTAAAGGTAAATGGAATTAAAGAAGTTGTTTTTAAAGCAAATAATGTGGTTGATTATTTCTTTTCCTGTGACCCTGAATTTTTATATCAGGATACATTGATTGATAGCACCCATATTATGGCTTTTTACAGAAAGAAAAATGAAAGTTATAAGGATAGTTTTCTTATAAGAGCAGTAAGGTCATTTGAATGGTTAAAGGAATTATTTGGTGAATATCCCTATAAATGGTTGAAGGTTGTAGATGGGGTTATAGGTGGTGGAATGGAGTACCCTGGACTTGCCTTATGTGGAAGTGATGTTTTTAGTTTAATTTTACATGAAGTTGGTCATACATATTTTATGGGAATACTTGCTTCAAATCAGGAGGATGAGGCATGGCTTGATGAGGGAGGAACAACCTTTCAGACAACATATAATAAGGTAAAAAAAGAAAATAAGTTAAAATTTTTTTATGAAAATACAAAGGATATTACCTCTTTGATAAGGGAAGGATTTGATGATGTTCTTTTAACGCCCTCCTATGCTTTTGAAAATAATTATTATTCAGTGTATACAAAGGGTTCTCACATATATGCAATGCTTTTAAATGTAATGGGTGAGGGAAAGTTTAAAGAGTTTTTAAGAGAATATTACAGGAGATTTAAATTTAAACATCCTAACACAGACAGTTTATTTAAAGTTGCAGAAAAGATTTATGGGGGTTCTCTTTTGTTTTTAAAAAATATTTATGTAAAAGGACTCCCAGTGTCTGATTTTGGAATAGAAAAATATAAAAAGTATAAAAGGAAAGATAAATGGATAAATGAGATAAAGATAAAAAATTATGGTAACACTTTTTATCCCCTTGATTTATTTCTTTTAAGGGGAAATGATACCTTTAAAACAAAGATAGGTCTTATAGAAAAAGATACAATTATAAAAATTGAAACAGATTTTGAACCACAAAAGATTTTTCTTGATCCCTATAACTTTTCCCTTGATATTAAAAGATTAAACAACTTTTATCCCTTTAATTTTGAAAGAAAACTATCTTTTAAGCACAGATCCTCAGATGAGTCATTAAGTTTAAATTATTTTCCTTCTATCTTTTATTCTCCTAAATCTTACGTATCACCTGGTTTTAAGATGGTTTTTTCTTATCTTTATAGATATCCCTATTTAAAAGGAGAAATTTATTATTCCTTTAAAATAAAAGACATTTATTATAATCTTTTTTTTAGATATAGCTTCCCTTTTATTAAATGGGAAAACAGCGTTTATGTAAATGCTTATGGGTTTGAGAAAAATTATGTATTCAATATAGGTTATGAAAAGAAATTCCAGGAATACCTTAGAGACCCAAAGAAGGCGTATTTTCTTTTAGAGTTTGTTTATAAAAATTCAAAACTTAAAACAAATTTTTTTGATGATGCAAATTATGGAGGTTTTAATCTTGGTTTTGTTTTCTCTCCTACAATTGACCTTTTAAGTAGTTCAATAAAGGCATTTATTTCAATATATCCTGAGAGATTTTCAGGGGAGAGGAGTTTTAGAAAATTTTTCATCAAATATGATTTATCACCTTCACTCTTTTACCCGTTTGAAAGTAGAGATTTTTATCACTTATTTAACTTAAAGCTCTTATATGGAAGAATAGAGGGTAACTTTCCAAAGCAGGAATATTTCAATAATTATTCCATATCCTCCTATGAACTCTTGAATTTTTTCCCTGAAAGGAATTTCCTTCTTTCAGGTGATTATACTTTTGTAAGGGATGAAGGTGTCTATTTAAAGGGATATAAATTTGTAAAATTAAGGGATGTTCTTTCTTTCTTTATTTCTTTTGGAATTAAAAATTTTGGAATGTTTTATGAAAAAATCCTATGGGGTGATTTTAATTTATGGGATTCAGGTATATACCTAAGAAGATATTTCCATAGTCAGGGGATAGATTTAAGGATATATTTACCCCTTTATATAAGTAGCCCTGAACTTAATGCAGAAAAAAGGAATTTTGATTTAAGAATTAAAATTATGTTTTCCCTTATAACAGAAGTATAAGCGCTGAAACTGCAAACATGTTAGCGGTTGCTCTTCTGAGAATAGTAGACTAAACTTTTTTAAGAACTCCCTTTAATCAAATGATTTAAAATCTTCCTCCTCCAAGGGTATAAATTTTTTTAACCCTTTTGCCCTTGTAGACTCCCCTTGTATCAAATATTATTTTTGAATTTTCAAGAATTTCTTCGTAAGGAAAAAGGGAGTGGTCTGTTAAAATTAAAATTAAATCAAACCTTTTTAAAAGACCCTTTTTATATTTTAATCTTTTTTTCTTGATTTCCTTAATCTCTTCTACATAAGGGTCTATATATTCTACCCTTTTCACCATCTTCTCAAGTAAACCTATTATTTTAATTGCAGGAGAATTTCTGTAATCAGATATATCCTTTTTAAAAGAAACCCCTAAAATAAGTATTTTTGCCTTAGAAGGTAAAATTTTTTCCTTATTCAAAATATAAATCACTTTATGAGCAACATAGTAAGGCATTTCATCATTAACCTTTGCTGCAAGAGTTATAAAATCAATCTCCATATCGTAATCTTTTGCTTTAAAAGATAGATAATAAGGGTCAACAGGTATACAGTGACCTCCAACACCTGGGCCTGGATAAAAAGCCATAAAACCAAAGGGTTTAGTTTTTGCAGCCTCAATAACCTCCCAGAAATTTATTCCCATTCTATCACATAAGAGAGCCATCTGATTTGCAAGTGCTATATTTACGTTCCTGAATATGTTTTCATAAAGTTTTGTCATCTCTGCGGTCCTGGGAGAAGAAACAACAAAAACCTGAGGCACAATTTCACTGTAAATTGCCTTTATCAATTCTTCACATTTTTTTGTCACACCACTTATAACAGCAGGAATTTTCTCAAGAGGAAATTCTTTATCCCCAGGATTTATCCTTTCAGGAACAAATCCCAGATAAAAATCTTTTCCTACCCTTAATTTCCCATCCTCAAAAATTGGTAATAGGATTTTTTCTGTTGTTTCAGGGAAAGTTGTTGATTTCAAAATTATTATATGTCCCTCTTTTAAATTTTTTCTTATTGTAAGCGCAGCATTCTCAACATAGGATAGATCAGGGACCCTCTCCTTAGTAACAGGTGTTGGAACACATATGAAAATTGCATCCATATTTTTTATTTCTACTTCATTAAAAGTGACTTCAAATTCACCCTTATCAATTTTTTCCTTTAGAAAGTCGGGATTTATATCCTCTATATCGAATCTTCCTTTTTTGAAATTTTCAATTTTTTCTTTTGAGATATCATAACCTATAACTTTAAATCCCTTTTTCAAAAATAGTTCTGCGAGGGGAAGTCCAACATAACCAAGCCCTATTATTCCCATTTTAAGTTTTCTATTTTTTATCTTTTTTATAATTTCTTTTGTCATGTTTTTATTATAAATTTTTTTTATAACCTTTCTAAATAGTTAAAGGCTTTTTTAAAATCCTCCGGGAAATCTGCTGTTACTTCTATTTTTTTATTGTACACAGGATGTTTAAATTCAAGTTTATATGCATGTAAAGCCTGTCTCTGAAAAATTTTAAGAAGTTCCTGTACCTCTTTCCTCCTTTCATGTCCTGTAAGTTTAATTATTTTACTTCCCTCCCTTCCACCATATAAAGGGTCACCCACAACAGGGTGACCTATATATTCCATATGAACCCTTATTTGATGAGTTCTACCTGTTAAAAGGTTTACCGCAAGTAAAGAGCATAACCTCTTATATTCTCTAAGGACTCTGTAAAGGGTTATTGCTGGTTTTGAATTTTCAAAGGTCACCTTTCTTTTCAATCTATTTACAGGGTCCCTACCTATAGGAACATCAATTTCCCCTTCGCTCTGAGGCATCACTCCCCATACAAGGACTCTGTATTCCCTTTTTATCTCTCTTTTTGCCATCATTATTCCAAGTTTTGAGAGAGTCTCATTTGTTTTTGCAATTACCATGCAACCACTTGTATCCTTATCAAGACGGTGTATTATCCCGGCTCTTACTTTCTCCTCTTCATCATCATGAGAAAAGGGCAATTCTCCATATTTAAATAGAAGACCATGAACAAGTGTTCCTGAATGATGTCCTTTTGCAGGATGAACAACAATACCTGCTGGCTTATTTATAACAGCAATATGCTCATCTTCATAAAGTAATTCAAAGGGAACCTCTTCGGGCATCAATTCCCCTCTTGGTTCTTCTTTTATTTTTATAATAATATGCTCCCCTTTCTTAATCCTGTAACTTGGTTTTTTTACTATTTTCCCATTAATCTCCACAAAACCTTTCTCTATTGCTTCTTTAACCTTTTCTCTTGATAATCCACACCCGCTCTGGACAAGGTAGAGATCTAAACGTTTACCCTTAGATTTCTCATTTACCCATCTTTCAAATATCCTCTCCATAAGGAAATTTTTTTATAAATTCCTTCTGAGTCTCAAAGATTTCAAAGGTTTTTTCCTTTGCTTTTTCTATCATTAAATTTAATTTTTCTAAGGTAATGCCTCTTTTTTCACTTGTTCCTTGTATTTCCACAAGTTTCCCACTTTCTGAAAAAAATAAATTTAAATCAAAATCACATTTAAAGTCCTCCTCATAGGTTAAATCAAGATATATTTCCTCTCCAATTTTCCCTGCGGTGATACCACATATAAGTTCAAAATCGGGCATTACATCTACCAATCTATTCTTTTTCATAAAATTTATTGCCTGATAGATGGCACATGACGCTCCTGTTACTGCTAAGGCTCTTGTGCTTCCATCTGCCTGAAGGACCTCAATATCGCAAAGGAGTGTAAATTCCGAAAGTCCTTTTCTTTCAACTCCTGCTCTTAAAGCCCTTGCTATTATTCTTGAAATCTCTATTGCCCTTTTGTCCTTTATTCTCATCTCAATCGATTTCCACTCCTTTACAGCTCTTGGATGCATCCAGTATTGTGCCTTTATCCATCCCTCTCCAGAACCCTTCAAAAATTGAGGAACTTTGTTTTCAATTGTCACCGTTATGTTTATCTTTGTGTTACCTGCCTGAATAAAAACACTTCCCTCACCAGGTATTTTACCCCTTTCTATTATTATTTTGCGAATTTCCTCCGGTCTTCTATCTTCTCTCACCTTCTGTTTTTTCACCCTTTAATTTTTTTATTTCCCCTTCAAGTTCCTTTACTTTTTGTTTTAACTTCTCTTTTTCACCTTTTCTTGATAGGAAGTACATTCTGTAAAGGATACCCAGAGTTATTAAAAGAAAAAGAATATCAAAGAAGGTGATAAACATTAAGTTTATTTCTCTTATGATTTCTGCCCAGGTTAAAACATCGTAAACAAAATTTATCAGTGATAAGATAAATAATATAAAAGCCCACAAAAGCATCAAAAAACCTCCTTAAAATTTAAAATCTTTTTCGCTACAAATAATGCTCCTCTTGCAAAAACCTTTCTTGAATAAACTCTAATAGGATAAACATCTTTATTTACATTTTCTTTCCATTCTCTAAAAAGATAAAGTGCTGTTCCACTTGGTGCATCCCTTTTCCCTGTATGATGTATCTCCATGATTTCAATTTCATAATTTTTTAATATCTCAGAAAATTTTTTAAAAAAACCTGTAATAAGATGAATTCCAAGGGACATATTGGGTGAATAAAAGACAGTAACCTTTTCAGAAAGTTCCTTAAACTTTTCAAAATGTCTGTCATCAAGAGCAGTTGTTCCCACCACATAAGGCTTTGGAGTTTCAATAAGTTTTAGAGTGTTTTCAAGCGTAGCAGATGGAGTAGTAAACTCAAGAAATACATCAACCTCTTCACATAACTTTCTTAAATCACTTTCAAATTTCTTTCCCTTATAATCCCCTTCTATCCCTTCCTTTTCAATTAATGCACCTATCTCTATTCCTTCTTCCTCTGCTACTTCTATAAGTGTTTTACCCATTCTACCATTAGCACCTATTATTCCTATTCTCATAGATATTTTGTAAACTCGCTCAATTTTTCCTCTGTTAAATTTGTTACGAAATTTAGAGAAAGTTTTAAAGCATTATCAAAATCATCCCTGTGCATTAATGAATGAAAACCATGAATGTATCTTGTGGGAATACCGATAATTGCTGAAGGAACTCCCTCCTTGAACATATGGACTCTCCCTGTATCATATCCTCCCATAGGAACAGTTACAAGATGATACTTTATCTTTTCTTTTTCTGCAATATCTCTTAAAAATTCCGTAAGCCTTCTATTGGCTATCATTGATACATCAAGAAGGACAATTGAACATCCGTTTCCCATTTTTGCTTCACTTTTATCCTTCACATCAGGTGTATCCTCCGAAATTGAAACATCAAGAGCTATAGCAACATCAGGTTCAACTACCCAGGAAGAAGTTCCAGCACCCCTTAAACCCACCTCTTCCTGAACCGAAAATACACCATAAAAAGTTCCCTCGAATTCCTTGTCCTTTAATTCTTCAAGTATTCTAACAAGCAGTCCTGCTCCGTATCTGTTATCAAAAGACTTTGAGGAATAAACTTTCTCATTGCCGAGGATTTCAAATTCAGAATACGGGACCATCACATCCCCAATTTCTATCCTTAATTTTTCCTTCGGATTAAATTCTGTATCAACTCCAAAATCTATCCATAGGTCATCAATTTCAGGAAGTTTTGATATATTTTCTTTTTTTCTTAATAAATGGGGAGGTGTAGAACCTATTATTCCTTTAAATTTCTTTCCTTCCCTTGTTTTCAGCACAACCTTCTGGCCAATTAGAACACCTGACCACCACCCACCAATCGGAATAAATTTCACATACCCTTCTTGCGTAAACCCTTTAACCATAAGACCTATTTCATCAATATGAGCAATGAACATTACTCTGGGTTTTTCCTTTTTACCCTTCTTTATAGCAATGAGGGAACCAAGTTTATCAGTTTTTACTTCATCAACACTATCCTTTATGAAATTATAGATTTTTTCCCTTATTTCTTCTTCAAACCCAGGTGGCCCAAAGGCCTCTGTGAGTTCCTTTAAAATTTTTGCAGTGTGGTCCATTTTTCATCTCCTCCCCTTATTTTTAATTTTCTTCTTTTTCTTCTTTTTCTTCCTCAATTTCCGGCATATAACTTTCAGGTTCTTCCTCTTCTTTTAAAAGATCAATTTCATCCTTCTTTTTATAAAGGGTAATAAAGATGAAATTGTTTCCTGAAAAGAACATACTTGCTAAATAGGATAAAACCATAAATATTACTGCATAACCGAAAAGTCCAAGAAACCATCCCAAAAGATTTTCCCATAGTCCTAATTGAGAAGGAGCAGAGGGGGGGATGTAAGTTAAAGGACCTGCCCCTATGAATGCAAGATAGTCATAAAACCTTTCTAAGGGTTTCCAATAAGGTAGGAGTGAATGGGCTTTTTCAATAATTTGAGGAAATTGTGGATATGCCTTAGAGAGAACCACTATTGCAACAAGAATTGCCTTTGAAACAAACCAGGTGAATATTGAACCTGCTATAAAAATTACAGTAAAAAGAAGCATCTCATAAAGAAAAAGTCGCCATGGTTCTTCATTTATTGTTGAAAATATTTCAAACAGAGTATCAAATGTGTCATTTCCTGTTGTTCCAACTATTGAAGGTGAAATAAAAAGTGAAGCAATAAAGGATACAAATAAATATACCAAAAATAAACAGGTAAAGAAGGCTGGTATTGCAAAAATTATAAAGATTATCGGACCTATTATAGGTATGCGCGTTATAAGTCCCCAGATAAATCCTGTGATCAGTATGATAAGCATTAAAATTATTAATAAAAGGGGAGTTAAAAAGGAAGATTTACCCTTTGATATGGAAAATTTTAAGGATTCTCTTATTTCATAAAATTCATCACCTTTTAATTGCTCAAAGTGGATTTTTGATACAGCTGTTCCAAAGATAAAAAAAGTTATAATGAATAAAATTACTCCTACTATATGGAAGAAGTTTCCCCACTCTGAAAGAGGTTCAATAAAGGCAATGGGGATTAACTTATAAATTTCCCATACTCTTTTAAAAGCCCAACCACTCTGAATAAGTGCAAGATAAGAAAAGACGGAATAAAAAAAGAATCCCAGCACAAGCCCCATAAACATTACCCACATTTTCTTGACAGAAAGTCCAAATCTTGCAGCCCTGAAAACATCTTTAAAATTATAATGAAGTTTTACTGGCATTTTTGTGCCTCAGAGAAATTTTTAAAGGGATTTGAACCCATAAGAAGAATTTTAAATAACAAAATATTTGAAATTCAATATTATTTCAAAATCTTATTTCAACTCCTATCCTTAAAAGAATTAACTTTTCTAATTCTTTTTCTGCAATTTCTGAAATTCTTCCATATCTTAAATATGAATCCTTTATAAGAGCTATTTTGGCTCCCTTTTCCTCAAGAAATACTCTCCTTGCCCATTCATCTTCATCAAGAGTAAAAGGATCAAGACCATAAGAAATAAAAATAAAATTTTCACTAAATATATATCTTTTGATTTCGACATAAGGGTCAAAAAAGGAATTTTTTATTTTAAGATGCGGTACATCAAGTGTTAAATATCTCAAATCGGCATATATTTCGTAATCCTTTAAGAATTTACTTTTGAATTTTAAAATAAATTCTTGAGCATTTGGAAAATAGCCTACTCCCGGAGAGGAAAATCTGTATATGAAAAAGAAAGGAAGATGCAATAATTTAAATTCAATTTCTGAAGAAAAAAGATTTTTAAAACCAAGAGAAAAGGTTTCAAAATAAATTAATTGACTCAAACGATGAAAATAAAAAAGATTTGAAAAACTTTTATCAGAGGGAACATTAAAGCTATAATTCCTTATATTTAACTTGAAATTTCCCTTTTGAAGGTAAAATCCTATTATTGAAAGTCCCTCCTTATAATCCCCAAAGTGTTTCTTTAAATCACAAAGCTCATATTCAAAGGAAGTGCCCATTTTGAAACTTGAGTTAAAAAATAAAGAAGCAAAAAGCCTGGAGAAATCACTTATCTTTAATTCATGTTCAAATTTTTCTCCGTTTGATTTTTCATCTGCTCTCCAAAAAAGTTTCCCCCTCCCATATGCAATCTTCAAATTTAAATTTTTAACATCTTTATCAACATCAAAACTTAAAAAATCCTTTGTTTTATAAGAATTAAAGGAAACAAGTTGACTGTTAATTATAAGGGAATCAGGGGAATAAACACCATATAACCTATCAAATCCCTTTTCTTTTGAATAATTAAAAGAAATAAAGTTTTTCAGATTAATTCTTCCAAATATAAAATCCCTTCCCTCCTTCCATCCGTTTGAATAAAGTAAAAATAATTTAATTAGACTATACCTATAATTTAATATAAACCCCTCTTCATCTCTTCCAAAATCCTTATGAAATTCCCCTATTTTTCCTGTTATGTCAAAGGGTTCAAGTGAGGAAAGGACAAATTTATTATAAAATCCTCTGAAGTTTATATTTCCCTCCCTAAAACTGAATTCGGCTCTTTCAAGAAATACAGGGATTGCACCATCTGACTGTAGATTTTCATTTTTATATCTCAATCTTATCCATAAAAGGGAATTTGAAGGAAGATAACCCTTTAGATCAATTTTTGAATCACCTATTGTCTTAAATTTTTTTAATGTATCTTCTAAATTGACATAAAATCTTATATCACCCTCAAATTTTACAGATGTGTTCCATTCGGTATTTGAAAATGCTTGAGGTATTATGACTTCACCCTTTTCTGTGACTTCTATGAGAGAATTTTCAAAAGGTCCAACTTTTATGGGATTTTCAGGGTCACTCATCCAGTTCCCATCAACTATGAACTTGTATTCATACCTTCCGGGTTCAAGGTCAATTATTTTCTCCCATATATCCTCTTTTTTCTCCATCTCAATAGGGTTTTTATCCCAATCCGTAAAGTCACCTGCTAAAAGAACCTTTTTAGCATGCGCTGCTTTTAATTTGAATTTAACAGGATAAAAAAGAAGGAAAAAAAGAATTATTTTCATTTTATAAGCTTTATAGTCTTTAAGGTTTGAACTTCCCTATTTTTGTTTTCAATTTTTATAAAATAAACACCTGATTTTAATTTAGGGAGTTTATATTTCCCTTTATTGATTTTTCTTTCAAAAATCTTTCTTCCACTAATATCAAAGATTTTAAGAATAAATTCCCTTTCATAAGGGTTTATAAAAAATTCCGGGTTTATTGTTTTTATGAAAAATTTAATTTCTCTTTCATTTCCCTTCTCTTTTATTTTAAGTAAGGTTAAAAGCACATATTCTTCAGGCTCTATTCTCTGGTTTAAAGTTCGCCATCTCGGAACCTGCCACTTAAGGGTTCCTCCATCAAAGGTTTCATAAGTTCCCACTGCAATATACAAGGAATCAGGGTCCCTACCCAATAAATTCCTCAAATAGATAACACCCTCCATTACCCCTGTATCAGAGGGGAAGGAAGCACACTTGAAATTTACTGTATCGTTTATTATATTTTCAAGTGAGTCAAAAAAGGATATGAAACTGTTATCATTTTCATCAGCAAGGAAAAAATTATAAAATCCAACACTGTCATATTTTGCCCAGGGAGATTTAACAAGTTTTTTAAAGGGATTTAAACTTATGAATATAAAATGGTCATTTGCAAATCTATCAGGAGAATCACCTGCTGATTCTGTTGCTATATACAATCTTCCGGAGTCCCTGTCATATAAAGCAAAAAGGTGCATTTCCGGATTCTCTGCAATTAAAGGAATCCCTGGATCAAGGATTCCATCCATAATAAAATTGAATTTTCCAACCTGATAACTTCTATTTTCTGAAAGCCACGCAATATTTGAAAGGGAATCCCTTGAATAGAGGGTATATTCAATTAAAGTTCCATCAGGATGATGAGGTATAGTTCCTTTATATGTGTGTAAGGTGTCCTTCTTCATAAGTGTTTTAAATATTGAATTCCATCCATTATTTGTCCAGTATATAAATACAGAATCAATACCCGAAGGGTCATAAGCCTCAATTTTTACTATTACACTATCAGTGTCAGAGATGTTATAGGAGGGTATTTGCACGAGATTAAACATCAAAGGCCCTTCAAGATCACCCGGACCAGCAAAAGGAAGGTCAGGCCTTTCGTCACCTGCATATAGATATATATCAAAGTTTCCTGATATACCTCCTATTTCTACCTTTTCTCCTACAGGAACTTTTGATATAAGATTGAATTTTAATCCATTACCAGAACCCCATAAAACAAATGCTCCCTTTCCTGATTTTAAATTTCTAAATCCTCCGTACATCCATCCATTAGAAGATAAACCGTTTTCAAAGCTTAAGTTATAATAACTGAATATTGTTTTTTCTAAATCAGGGGATAGAACCGACTTTGACCATATTGTAAAGGGAGAGTTATATGTTAATTTAACATATTTCTCTCCTTTTTTAAAAGTGTATGTTTTAATCATTCCTGATTTTTCAAAGGTTATAAAGGATGTATTGGTATCAGAATAAAATCCTTGAAGAGTATATACATCGTTTTCATGCCAGGCATCTTCTCCAAAACCCGAGTGGCTATAATCAGAATAATCCCCTTCACCTCCCCAGTTAGTAAAAAAATTTCCTATGTATAGAGTTCCTGATGAATCGCACAGGAAAATCATCTTTCCTCCTATTTTCTCAAAGACAGATAAAAGCACATCTGTTCCTATAACATATTCCATATAACCATCGCCATCTATATCAAGGGAGTCATGGAATATATTTTTTTGTGATTCAAGCCAGTTTGAAGCATACGCAAAAATATTTGCCTTTCCTGTATGATTCCATAGATTTTTCCCCCAGTAGACAAGCTCTCCTCCAGGTCCTGAATGCCACGCTGTTTCATATAAAAGAGAGTTAAGTGTTAAAAATCCTAAGAGTTTTAAACTGTTAGAAGGTGAATTCTTTAAATTATTCCATGAAAATAACCATAAATCCTCGTAATCTCCATTTATTCCATTTGAATTTAAATCAGGAGCGTCTATATCCGTTCCGTATGCTTTTGTAGTTTTAAAATCATAATACCAGTTATCATAATTTCCTCCCGTCCATTCGTGCAGTTCATGATAAGCAGAGTAATCAATATATATCGTTGGAGGATCGTTAAGGGGGTCTTCATCATATATTCTATCAACCCCCCACCATTTTACAGCTTCTGCCACATGAACAGGTTGCATCCATCCTGCATCCCTTGCTGATGCAAGCCAGGCAATATTTGCATCATAAGAATTTGAAGGTGCTCCTGCATAACCAAAGTCCCACCCTGCAACACCTGCTGCCTTTTCCCAATCATCCCCATAAACACATATCTGTTCCTGGTCAGGAGAATTGGCTAAGTCCTGAAAATGCTCATATAACCATGTTTGAGGAATATAATTCCAGACCCAGAAATCCCTTGCATGCTTTTGAATAAAAACAACAAATATTCTATGCCCCCCTTCTATCATTTGATGAACTTTGTGGCTATTATGACAGGGACTACCATCAGGAAAGGTATGGAAATACCAGCCATGGACATTATCATCAAGAAGGATACAGGGTGAGATATGTTTTCCCTCTTCATCGGTTTTTCCGTAGATGGAATCAAGGAGAGCGATAAGAGAATAGGGCATAAGATTTGTACTTTTAAAAACCCTTTCAGGAATCCATATCACCGTAGGATAGGAAGGCCATCCCTCTCCTTTTATCAAAGAATCATCCTGAATTTTTTTTATAATAAATCCGTATGCGTTTATCTCCTTTGCTGCATAAGGAAGAATATTTTGACCATAAACACTTCCTACAAGGTCAACGAGTGTATTTTTTAATCTTTCAAGAAGTCCATTTCCGTTTTTAAACCAAGCATAAGAACTTGTTAACGGACCAGAGATATGAATATCAATAGGCACATTGTAATAGAAATGGGAATCAAGGATTCTATGATATGAATTTCCATTATATCCTTCATCTCCTGGTCTTAAAGCATAACTTCCATTATCTCCAAAATGCTGGTTTCCATGATGAACAAAGGCAACCTTTCCAGTACCGCTTAAAAGAATTAAAATTACTAAAACCATATTTTCACCCTTATTCTTATTATGTCATAAATTTTCTGATACTGAGAATCGGCAAAATCATTATCATTTATAAGATCATAATCTGTTGGGTAGCCCTCTCCATATTCAATATAAAATTCCTTACCTGAGAATGTATAACCTATCTGAAGGAAAGCAGATTTCCATGTTGCAAAATCTGTGTTTCCTAATGCTTCTCTGAAATAGAAATAGAAATTTCTGGGCAGATTTATTTTCCCTTCTATTCCCAAAAGATGTCTTTCTCCTATGGAATACGGATTATCATGAATCCCTATATCTTTAATTTTATATTGAATTTTTAATAAATAATTCCTTTTCTCTTTTTTAATTTCAAAGAATAAATGACGCCATTTGGCTCTTATCTCATCTGTTATTTCATAAAAGGTCTTGAAAGAATACCCCTTTATAAATTCCACATAAAGTTCTGTTTGAATAAATGTGAATGTGAAGGGCTTTTCATAAGGAATACCAAAAAGGTATTTTGTCCTATAAGAATCGAATCTCTGTGTGAATGTTATTGCCTTGTAAGGGAAAAAGAAATTTATCTCCCCCTTTAATCCTTTTCTTCCCCACTCCTTGCCCCATGAAGAAAATCTGTTAGAAAAATCTGTTTTAAAACTATCATCAATATTATAATAGGCAAACACAAATCTGAAGGGTCCTATATATATATTTGATATTTCACCGGAAAATGCCTTTGCTTTCTTAATATTTGAATATTCAAGGGTTAAATAACCCTGTAAAAAAGGAAATCTCAAAAAGCTTTCATAAATTTCTTCTATTTTGTTTTCATAATAATTTTTTTTATTTCCATATAAAATCTGTGTTTCAAAGAATTTTTTTAATCTTAAGGAAAAGATATTAAAATCTGCATCTTCGGTTCTTTTTGATTTTGAAAAGAGGTAGTTAATTTCTGTTATGGAAAGGGGTTTTATATTTATCCTCATCCCCTCTGACTTTGCTCCATAATCATCATCCCTTATCCTTTCCGGTGATATTACAAATAAAAGCGGGCTTTCAAAGAAGTGCCTATCTTCCCTTGCAAAAAATATAAAATTAAAGGGCTTTATAATCTCTGCGTGACCCTGGAAAAATAAAAGTCTTGAACTCTGATAGGTATTCTCAAGAAAAAAGGAGATATATGTATTTAAATTATCTGTTCCGAAAAAATATTTGAGTTCAAGGTGATTTCTGTAATAGAACAAGTCCCATGTAACAGGTCTTGATTCCCTTGAAATTGTTGATTCATTTTCATAATAGAAGGATAGGGAATAAACTGAGATTAAGATTAAAAGGATCATTCTCTGATTATCTTTTCTATTCTTGTTTGTAAATTTTTTAATGTTTCATCTATATCTTTTTCTCCTTTTAAAAATAATCCAGCCTCCTGAGCAAAGATCCTTTCAACCTCAGGGTATTCTGCAATAGGGGGTCTTGGTTTTGCTTTTTCAATTGCTTTTATTAAAATTTTTAAATATTTATTTTTGTTAAAATCAATTTTTTCAATTGCTTTTTTATTTACGGGAATCTGACCCAGTTCATTTGCCCATTTTGCCTGAACATCGGGTGAAAGTAAGTATTTAAAAAATTTGTGTGCCTTTTCTTTATTTTTTGAATTTTCAAAAATTACCATCTGTGTCCCACCAAGTGCTGTCCATGATCCTGCTTTTCCTTCAGGGATAAGGGAAATTCCAAAAGGGAAATTTATATCCTGAAGGGATTTTATCTTCCACGGTCCTGAAAAGATCATTGCATATTTTCCATTTAAAAACCCCATATCAGGATTAACCGCACCCTCTAAAAAGGCACCCCCCTCCACTTTATATTTCAAATATAAATCTCTTTTAAAAATTAATGCCTCTTTAACATTTTTATTTAAAAAATCAGGGTTTCCGTTTTCATCAAAACATTCGCTTCCGAAGGTGTAAAAAAAGGGAAATGTCCACCATAAGGTATTCCTCATACCAAAACCAAATATCTTTTTTTCTGTTTCTGTTAATTTTCTTGCATATTCAAGAAATTCCTCCCAGTTTTCAGGGGGCCTATCAGGGTCAAGTCCTTTTTCTTTGAATATTTTCTTATTATAAAAAAGTAGAATACAGGTAACTTGGTCTGGTATTCCGTATAATTTTCCTTTATAAAAGGAGGATTTAAGGGGTGCCTGATATAAATCTTCAAGAATATCTTTAAAGTAAAAAGTGTCAAGTTCTTTAATTATTCCTTTTTTTGCGAGGAGATGAACCTGAGCTATGTCAAGCCTTGCAATATCAGGATTCTGACCTGCAATAACAGAGGTTAAAACTTTTTCAAGCATTCCTTCAAAAGGCACCCTCTCAATTTCAAATTTTACATCTTCCCTTTTTTCGAAATCAGAAACAATTTCCTGAAAGAGTTTGAATTCTTCATCATTGTATGATACCCATATTGTTATATTTTTTGTTTTTTGAGAGGCACAGGAAATGATAAATAAAAGCCCAAAAGATATTAATATCCTTTTAATCATATTTAATTATAATTTAAAAAATATATTTACCCTCAAAATTTTAATCCACCCTTGATAATCCCCTTTATGAAATATTTCTGGAAGAGGGTAAAAAGGATAATTATGGGAATTATTGATAATGTTGCTCCTGCCATTTTTGCCCCATAATATTCCTGATACATTGAGTTAAGCGAAGCAAGTCCAACAGGAATTGTAAACATTTTACTTTTTGTTGTTACAAGAAGTTGCCATAAGAAGTTATTCCAGTGAAACTGAAAGGATAAAAGAAATATTGTTAAAAGCATAGGTAAGGATAAAGGGAATATAATCTGAAATATAATCCTTAATTTTCCTGCTCCATCAATTATTGCAGAGTGAATTAAATCATCGGGTATGTTCCTTATATATTCTGTTAAAAATATAAAGCCAAATACATTTGCAAGATGCGGAACAAAAAGCCCCCAGAAAGTATCAAGCCATCTTAAATATACAACAATTAGAAATTGAGGAATCATAAATAGAATTCCAGGAACCAAAAGGGTTGATATAAAAAGGGTATAAAAAAAATCTTTAAGAGGAAAATCCTCCTTTGCAAAGGTATACGCTGAAAGAAAAGCAAAAAGGGTTGAAAAGAAAGCACCTGAAAAGGCGACAGTTAAACTGTTTAAAAAATATCTTCCAAAAGAATGATATTTGAAAATCCTTTCAAAATTTTCAAGAGTTAAATAAGTGGGTAACATATTCATACTAAAACTTAGACTTTCAGGTCTTAATGCCACAAGAATCATTGAGTAAAAAGGGAAAACATAAATTAAAGCACAGATAAAAAGCAAGAAATATTTTCTCATGTTTCTTTCACCCTTTTTGTTGAAAGATATATAATTATGAAGATTAAAAATAAAATAAAGGAAAAGGCAGAGGCTTCAGGAAGTCTAAGTTGTGAAGCTAATCTATAAAGAACTAAACCGGATACATTTGTCTCACTTAAGGTGTGATTAAAGAGATTTATCTGTGGTCCGCCCCCTGTCATTGCATAAAACTCTGCAAAAGCCGAAAATGCACCTATAAAACCAAAAAAAGCAACAAAATACACGATCGGCTTTATGGAGGGTAATGTTACATTTTTAAAAATCTGCCATGAATTCGCACCATCAATTTTCGCAGCCTCATATAAGGATTCCGGTATTGACTGCATCCCTGCGAGAAATAAAAGCATCCCAAAACCAGAATTCTTTATAGCTATTGAAATTGAAACAGTTAAAAATACAAGATAGGGATCAGAAAGAAAGCCTTTTCTGAAGAAGTTATGAAGATTTATATAGGAGAGCAGTTTATAAATAAAACCATAAGGAACCGATAAAATAAGAGTTAGAACAATTCCTACAACAAATGTATCAAGTAAAAAAGGGAAAAAGAAAATTGCTCTGAAAGTTTTTTTTAATTTTAAAAGAGGAGCATTTAAAAGATTTGCAAGGAAAAGTGAAATTATTATTAAAAGAGGGACATAAAAGATACCATAGATAAAACTTGCAATTATTGACCATATAACTTCAGGATCTTTTAAAAGTTTTAAATAATTTTCAACCCCTACGAATTTTAAAGAACCAAAAAGGTTGTAAAAATTCTCAATTTTAAAGAAACTTATGTAAATTGAAAAAAATAGGGGAAAAAAAAGGAAGATTAAAAATAAAGTAAGAAAAGGGGAAATCAATAAATACGGAACAATTTTTTTCATTTAAGATTTATCAATCTGTATGTTTTCCCTTCTAACTTTATAAAATATATTCCCTTTTTAAAATCAGAAATTTCTATAATTCCTTTTCCCTCTATAATTCTCTTTCTTCCACATATATCAAAAATTTCAAAGATTTTAAAATCAGGAAAATAAAAGGAATTCAGATTTGTCATCTTCAAGCTATTATATAAGGGATTAAAATAAGTGATTGTAACAGGTCCAAGAATTTCCCTATATGATTTAAGAATATAGGTATATGTTTTACCGGATTTAACATCTTTGTCTAAATACTCCCCTGACCGTGAAAAGGTCCTTTTAATCTCTTCAAAATCTTTATTTTCCTCCTTCCTTAAAATTTTTATATTCCCACTTGAAGAAAAACAGTATTTTATAAGAATACCCTCCTTAGTGTTTTCTAAGGTCAAGAAACTGTTTTTAACTCCTAAAGCTTGTATAATGTTTTCTAAGTATATAATATGATAAAAATCCAGGTCTCCATCCCAAAGCTCCCTATCCCAAGCATTTTGTGATACACCCAATCTTCCTCCTATAACATCAAGGGCATCACAGACAGGGTAATCAACGCTCATATCTCCTTCCTCAATATCAGGTGTTGAAGGGTCATCATTCCCATTGGGAGAGTTTCCTATCCCCTGAACAGCTGCATCATAAGTTGCACCTGAGATTATGATTGTATCCTTTGGATGTATGTTGAGGTCAACAAGTTGTATTCTTGCTTCAAGAGTTTTATTAAGTGTATCAATTACAATTTTATAGGGAGAAGGAGGTGTATACCAGCTATACCCATCATCTGCGTATAAAAATATCTCAGCATGGTTTACTGAATCTGCTGTTAAGAGTATCTCTCTTTCAGAATATTGAATCGGATTTGCAAGATATGTTTCTGTATCATCACCGTTTATTGAAAGCGCCATATCTGTTTCATTTGAATCACTATCAAGTGAGATGGCAATTTGTGTTTGCTCAAAGTCCATGTGATAAAATCTGGCAAGAATGTAAAGATTAACACTATCTGCTGTTAATCTGAATTCTATTAAATCAAATACTGAGTCATCGGGAACTTCAGGGTCGGTTCGCATATCTCCAATATCTCCCCTGTAAATCCACTCCTTTTCCGAATATAGAGTTTCATGAATTTGAGATGGCAATATTCCTTTCCAGTCGGAGGAGTCACCATCTACTCTCCTTGTAAAATCTGTTGCATCACCATTTTTTTTAAGTCCTATATCAAAGAAATAGTTTAGTTTATTGTCATAGAGGTCTCTATCCCAGGCATTTTCTGGAATTCCAGCTTTTCCTCCCATGACATCAATTGCATCGTTATAAAAAGGTCCGCCTATATCCTCTGTAGCATCTATATCATTATTCCATCCAACCACATTCTTGAAGGTTGCAAGTGAGACTCTTATTCCTGTAGGAAGTGTCAAACCACCATCAGCAATATCGGTTAAGGCTATCCTTGCTTCGATACAGTTCTGCAAATGATTTATGATTGCTATATATCCAGGTGTAGGTGGAGCATACCAGATGCCTCCATCCCATAATTCTATTTGAAAATTTCCAGGTTCTGTTGAATGTAAGGCAATGATTCTATCTGCAAGTGCTCTTTTTGATAAACCAAGTTCAGCGTCATCGCCGAGCCACTCATATTGAGTAGGGTCTCCTGGATTCCCAATAGAAATTTCCACATGTATTGAATCCATATCATTCTCGTCAATGTCCTTAAATTTTATTAAAAAATACATCCACTCACTATCGCATGTTAATCTAAATTCTTTTAAGTCAGCATAATAGGTATTTCCCAGGTCAGTTCTGAAATCATTTAAATCTCCCTTATAGATGAATTCTCCTTTTGAAAAAACAAAGGAGTGGATATTTTGAGGTGATAGACCTATCCAATCACTCGAATCTCCGTCTACCTGAATAAAATGGAGAAATATAAAAAAATTTAATATCTTCATCTTTTTCTTTCCCTATTTATTAAATATACGTTTTTTTTTATTAACTTTTCAACCTTTTAAATTGCAAATAGCAAGAGCAAAAAAGTTACTGTAACCTTTTCTCAATTTCTTTTTCCAGTTTTTCAATCTTTTGTTGCTGTTCTTTTATTGCTTCAATTAATAGTGCAACGAGCCTTGAATAATCAAGCGATTTTGCATCCTTGCCATTCTCTTCATACACCACTACCTACTAAAAGAACATGAGGTGTCTTTTCTAAAACTCTTCTTGCAATAAGTATTGGATTTTTAAATCCTTTAATTCCTCCAACACCACCAAACCTATAATCATTTCCTATCATTATTGCAGCATCAAGTTCCACTTCACAAGCCCTTATAACTCCTTCTTTTGCTTTTTCTCTATCTCTATGTTTTCCTGCA
>Ga0197143_1000080_pt1 | contig 101021 bp, 98 predicted proteins | sample GBS70_MetaG_FD_148603 | JGI IMG/M metagenome (GOLD analysis project Ga0197143, IMG submission 148603) | Sediment microbial communities from Great Boiling Springs, Gerlach, Nevada, United States - GBS 70_MetaG | ecosystem: Environmental > Aquatic > Thermal springs > Hot (42-90C) > Sediment... | reverse complement strand
CGATGCCCACGGCCAGGAGGCCGCTGGCGGCGGCCGCCGCCAGCGTGGTAAGCAGGATGACCAGGAGGAGCCCCTGCATCGGGTGGTCGGGAGGCAGGTTAAGCAGCAGCATAATTTCGACCCCGAGGAAGGCCCCCACCATAAAGATCTCGCTATGGGCGAAATTTATAAACTGCAGCACCCCGTAGACCATGGTATAGCCCAGGGCGATCATCGCGTAAAGAAAGCCGATGGTCAGGCCGTCGACGGCCACCTGGGGGAGGGTCCGAACGACAAACTCCACCAGGGTCAGGCCCCCGGCCACCGGCCGGTTGAAAACCACGGCCAGGGCCAGGGTGACCGCCCCGACCACCACCAGGCTTGCCGCCGACCAGACGGCAAGCTGGGCCAGGGGGTAGACCACCGCCCGGTAAAGGCGCACCAACCGTACCTGACCGGTCATTGCAAATACTATCCCCTAGGCTCCGGGCATATTTTAAGCCGAACCGCCCCGGTAGCCCTCCCCGCAGGCCCGGCGCCCCTTCAGCCCGGCCGTAGGGGGAGCACCCCGGCCGGTCGTTGCCCGGCCGGCCTTAGCGGCGGACGCCGCACTTGGCCATAAGCTCGGGCGTCAGCTTGGGCGGGGCCAGGTCCAGGCTCTTTACCAGCTGGTTCTTCGCCCAGTCGGCGGGGTTGGCCGAAACCACCTTCAGGACGAAGTACCGGGCCTTGACCGGGTCGCCCCGTTCGTCGAAGGTGATGGCGCCGGTGATTCCCTGGAAGTCCTTGGTGGCCCGGACCTTCTCGGCCACGGCCCGGCGGGTGGGCTTATTGCCCCCGGCGTCCTTGATGGCGGCCTCGATGGCCTTTAAGATGATGGCGGCGGCATCGTAGGCCTGGGCCGAGAAGGGCTCGGGGTCCTTGCCGAACCGCTGCTTGTAGTCCTGGATGAACTTGCGGGCCCCCTCGTAGACGGTGGGCGGGGCCGCCACGCTGGTGTAGTGCATGTTAACCACGGCCGTCCCGGCGATCTTGGCCAGCTCCGAGGAGTCCATCCCGTCCGGGCCGAGGAACTGGGCGGTGATGCCCCGGTCCCGGGCCTGCTTGAAGAAGACCCCCGCCTGGTCGTAAATCCCGCCGAAGTAGATAAGCTCCGGCTTGACGGCGGCGATCTGGGTGATCAGGGGGTCGAAGTTGGCCTTCTCCTCGGTGCCTTCAAAGCCCAGGACCTGCCCCCCGAGCTCCCGGAAGCGGTCCCGGAAGAACTCCGCCACCCCCTGGCCGTAGGTGGTCTTGTCGTGAATCACAAAGGCGCTCTTTACCTTGAGCTCGTTGAAGGCAAACTCGGCCCCCACCGTCCCCTGAACGTCGTCCCGCCCGCACACCCGGTTGGTGACCAGGTAGCCCCGGTCGGTGATGCAGGGGTTGGTGTTGGCCGGGGAGACCATGGTCAGGTCGTAATCTTTGTAGACCTCCGAGGAGGGGATGGCCACGCCGGAGTTAAGATGGCCGACAACCCCAAGAATGTCCGGGTCGTTGACGATCTGGCGGGCATTGGCAACCCCGACGTCCGGCTTGGCCTGGTCGTCGAAGGCCACCAGCTCCACCCGGAAGCCCAGGTTCTCCACCGGGCTCTTAAGCTGCTCCACCGCCAGCTGGGCGCCGTTTTTGATGGCCTCGCCCAGGACGGCCTGGCCGCCGGAGAGGGGGCTCTGGGTGACGATTTTAATGGTCCCCTTCACCGTCGGCTGGGCCGGCTGGGGAGCCCCCGGGGCGGCCGTCTGCGGCGCGCAGGCGGCCAGGATGCCCCCGGCCCCCACGACTCCAACGGAAAAGACGAACTCACGCCTGGTCAGCTTTCGCATGCCCTCTCGCCTCCTTGTCTAGGCGCTTAATTTTGCTAGGCCGAACCTCCAGACCGCGCCCAATGAAATGCTGACTGATTTTACCAGAGTCCCCGGTAGTTTGCAATATTTTGCCAGGCAAAACAAGCCCGGGCTTCGGCGGCCGGACCCGGCGGCCTCTCCCCAATTTATAATTTTCTGATGGTGGCCGCCGCTTCGGTCAAACTCCACGAAAACGGCTGACGTTTTTGGGCCCGATGTACACCGTCGGTACGGCCGGACACGTCGACCACGGCAAGTCGACCCTGGTAAAGGCCCTTACGGGCATCGACCCCGACCGCCTCCCGGTCGAAAAGGAGCGGGAGATGACGGTGGACCTGGGCTTCGCCTGGCTTACCCTCCCCAGCGGCCGCCAGGTGAGCATCGTCGACGTCCCCGGCCACGAGCGGTTTATCAAAAACATGCTGGCCGGGGTGGGGGGCATCGACCTGGCGATGCTGGTGGTCGCCGCCGACGAGGGGGTTATGCCCCAGACGGTGGAGCACCTGGAGATTCTCGACCTCCTGCAGGTCAGGCGGGGCATTATCGTCATCACCAAGGTCGACCTGGTGGACCGGGAGTGGCTGGAGCTGGTCGAGGCCGACATCTCGGAGCATGTCCGGGGCACCGTCTTCGCCGCCGCCCCCAGGGTTGCCGTCTCGGCCGTAACCGGCGAAGGCCTTGCGGACCTCAAGGGGCTCCTCGACCGGGTCTTGGCCGAAACCCCGCCCCGGCCGGACCTGGGCCGCCCCCGCCTGCCGGTGGACCGGGTCTTCAGCGTGGCCGGCTTCGGCACGGTGGTCACCGGCACCCTCATCGACGGCTCCCTCCGGGTAGGTCAGGAGGTGGAGATTCTGCCCCAGGGCCTCAAAAGCCGGGTTCGGGGCCTCCAGTCCCACCGCCAGCGGGTGGACGCCGCCGGCCCCGGCCGGCGGGTTGCGGTGAACCTGGCCGGGGTGGATACGGCCGACCTGGGCCGGGGCGACGTGGTGACCACCCCCGGCTGGCTTAAGCCCACCGACGTGGTGGACGTCCAGCTCCGGGCCGTCCGCTACCTGGACCGGCCCATCACCCACAACCTGGTGGTCAGCTTCCACACCGGGGCGGCGGAGGCGGAGGGCCGCCTCCGCCTCCTCGACCGGGACGAGCTGGGGCCGGGGGAGACCGGCTGGGCCCAGGTCAAACTTGCGGCCAGGATCGCCGTCGTCCCCGGCGACCATTTCATAATCCGCTCCCCCAACGAGACCCTGGGGGGCGGCCGGGTCGTCGACACCGCCCCCCGCCGCCACCGCCGGTTCCACGGCCCGACCCTGGCCGCCCTGGCGGCCCGGGCCGGGGACTCCCCCACGGCCCGGCTGAGGCAGCTGGTGGTCGAGCTGGAGCCGGTCCCGGCCGCCCGCCTGGCCGAACGGTCCGGCCTGACGCCGGACCAGGTAAGGGAGGCCCTGGGCGAACTGGCGGCGGCCGGGGAGGTGGTCCTGCTGGGGCCCGCCGAGGTGGCCCTCACCGGAGCCGGCCTCCAGAGGCTGGAGGCCCGCTGCCTCGAGCTGGTCTCGGCCTACCACGCCCAGTTCCCCTTCCGGTCGGGCATGCCCCGGGAGGAGCTTAAAAGCCGCCTGCGGCTTTCCGACGAGGTTTTCGAAGCCCTGGTGGGCCGGTTGGTGGACCAGGGCCGCCTCCGGGACCGGGGGCTGACCCTGGCCCGGGCCGACTTCGGGGTTCGGCTCTCGGCCGAACAGCAGGCCCAGGTCGACCGGTTCCTGGCCGAGCTGGCCGCCAACCCCTTTGCCCCCCAGCCGACGGAGCCCCTGGACCCGGAGCTTTTGGGACTGCTGGTGGACCGGGGCGAGGTGGTTAAGCTGGCCGAGAACGTGGTCCTGACGGCCGAGGCTTACCGGCAGATGACCGAGGCCGTGGTAGACTATCTGGTGAAGCACGGCCGGGTGACGGTGGCCCAGGTGCGGGACATGTTCGGGACCAGCCGCAAGTACGCCCTGGCCCTCCTGGAGCACCTGGACGACCGGCGCATCACCCGCCGGGTTGGGGATGAGCGGGTGCTGATCCGGCGGCCGGGAGGTTAAAGGGTGCCCCTCGAGCTCGGGGAGCTGGGCCGGCAGCTGGCCGAGGGCCTCCGGCTCCTTAAGGCCGAAGACCTCCCCCGTCTGGGGGAGCGGCGCCGGCAGGCCCGGGAGGTCCTCGAGCGGGCCAATGCCGAGGCCGACGGCTGGCGGGCCCTCACCCAGGGCCTGGCCGGCCGGACCACCTGGCTGGCGGCGGTGCCCGTCGGCCCGGCCCTTCCCCCACAGCCGGCCCCGGCGGCCCCGGCGGACTACCTGGCCGTGGGGGTGGATGGGTCCCAGATTCAGCCCGACCGGCACCTGCCCCTCTGGAGCTATCTTATAAACGTGGGGGTGGCCCTGGTCCGCTACGGCGCCGCCCCCGAGGCCCGCCTCTTCTCCGAACCCACCTGGCACTACCGGCCCGATGAGCTGGTCCTCACCGACCCGGCCGACAGCTCCCGGCAGGTCCGGGTGGAGGGGGCCGTTCTGGCCGCCCGGCGGTTTCTCAAGGAGCTGGGGAAGGGGGTGGAGCTGGCCGAGGCGGCCCCGGCCGGGCTGCCGGTGCTGGTTTTGCTGGACGGCTCCCTGGTAATGTGGGGCCTGGCCGGCCGGCGGGTCGAAGGCTTCGTCCGGGAACAGCTTATCCGGCACGGCCTTTTACCCCTTTTCGACCGGCTTCACCGCCTGGTCGAAAGGGGCCGTCGGGTTGTGGCGGCCGGGTATATCAGTCGCCCCCAGAGCGCCGAGGTGGTGAATGCCCTCCGGCTCTTCATCTGCCCCTTCGACCCCACCGCCTGCGCCGCCCACTGCCCCAGCCGCTCCGCCTTCGACGGCCGGGCCTGCGACGACGTGGGCGGGGTCCTGGACGCCGACCTGTTCCGGGGACTGGGGCCGGGGGAGCGCACCGGCCTCTTCGAGTCCCAATCGTCGGTGGTTCGGGAGCTTTACGGACCCCACCGGGTGGGCTTTTTCTACCTTAATGCCGGGCCCGAAGTCGCCCGGGTGGAGGTGCCCTGGTTTGTGGCCGAGGACCCCGACCTGCTGGGCCTCTGCCACGCCCTGGTCTGGGACCAGGCCCGCCGGGGGGTCGGCTACCCGGCGGTGCTGGCCGAGGCCCACGAGCAGGCCGTGATTCGGGGCCCGGACCGGGAGCTTTTCCGGGCGATGCTTCTGGACGGCCTGGCCCGGCTGGGCCTGCCCGAAGCCGAATCCCCCAAGGCCGCAACCAAGCGCCGGCGCCCGGTCTGAGGCCGGCAAAAATCGGTTATGATCTGACCGATGAGACCGCGCCTTGTGGGGACCGGGGTCCTCGGGATTAGCTTGCTCCTGGCGGCGGTGGCCTGCGCCGGGCCCCCGGCCCCCCCGGCCCAGACCCCCACGGCCCCCGCCGTCCGCCAAGCCCCCAGCCCCACCCCGCCCCCGGCGGCCCCGGCCTTCGACACCGACCGGGTGGTGGCTACCATCCGCTTTCTGGCCGGGGAAATCGGCAGCCGGCCCGCCGGGTCGGAGGCCTCCCGCCGGGCCGCCGAGTACCTGGTGGGCCGGCTCCGGGCCCTGGGCTACCGGGCCGAAACCCAGCCCTTCACCTTCCGGGACTACGTCGACCGGGGCAGCGAGCTTCGGGTTGTCGGCGGCCGCCTGCTGACCGCCAACACCCTCCGGGATTCGCCGGCCGGTTCCGTTCGGGGTCCCCTGGCCCCGGCCGGGCTGGGGCGGCCCGAGGAGGTGGCCGCCGCCGACCTGCGGGGCAAGATCGCCCTGGTCCAGCGGGGGGCCATCACCTTCCGGGAGAAGGTCCGCAACGCCGCCGCGGCCGGGGCCGTCGGGGTTATTATCTACAACAACCAGCCGGGCAACTTCCGGGGGACCCTGGGCGAGCCGGGACCGGTCCCGGCGGTATCCGTAAGCCAGGAGGACGGCACCGCCCTGGCCGAGCAACTCCGGAACGGCCGGCTGGAAGTGGAGCTGGTGGTGGGGGCCGAGGTTCGGGAGGTGGCCGACCAGAACGTGGTGGCCGTAAGGCCGGGAACCTCCGGCCGGGTGGTCATCATCGGGGGGCATTACGACTCGGTCCCCGACGGCCCCGGGGCCAACGATAACGCCTCGGGAACGGCCATCAGCCTGGAGCTGGCCCGGCTTCTGGCGGCCGCTGGCTACCCCCACGAGGTCCGTGTTATCCTCTTCGGGGCCGAAGAAAACGGCCTCATCGGCAGCGCCGAGTACGTCCGAAGCCTCGACGGGGAGACCAGGCGCCGGATAATCGCCATGCTCAACCTGGATATGGTCGGGGTCGGGGAGCGGCTGCGGCTCGGGGGCAGCCCGGAGCTGGTAAACCTGGCCATGGAGCTGGCCGGAAACCTGGGCCTGCGGCCCGAACGGCTTCCCCCCGACCAGGGCGGGGGCAGCGACCACGCCAACTTCATCCGGGAAAATATCCCGGCCCTCTTCTTCTGGCGGCCGGACGACCCGGCCTACCATACGGCCGGCGACCGGCCCGAAAATATCGAACCGGCCCGGGTGGCGGAGGTGGGGCGGCTGGCCCTGGCCGTCCTCGAAGCCCTCTCCCGGAGGTGATGCCCTTGCCGGCCCCCCTGGAAGAGCAGCGGGAACTTCTGCGGGCCTTTTACCGGACGAAAGAGCGCCTTAACCGGGCCGTTCCGCCTCAACCCCTTCCCCTCTTCGAGGCCGAGTGGGCGGCGGTGGACCCCGAGCAGGTCACGGCCGCCCTCCGGGAGGCCCTGGCCGCCTGGGAAAGATACTTGGAATCCCTTAAATAAGGGGGCATGGTGACCAGGTACCGGATTGCGGTCATCCCGGGCGACGGCGTCGGGCAGGAGGTGATTCCGGCGGCCTGGGAGGTGCTCACGGCCGCGGCCGAGGCCCACGGCGGCTTCCGGCTGGACCCGGTCTACTACGACTGGGGTTGCGGCTATTATTTAAAGACGGGCCGGATGATGCCCGCGGACGGCCTGGACCGCCTCCGGGAAAGCGAAGCCATCTTCCTCGGGGCCGTCGGGGACCCGGCCGTCCCCGACCACGTCTCCCTCTGGGGCCTGCTCCTGCCCATCCGCCAAAGCTTCGATCTTTATGTCAACTTGCGGCCGGTGAGGCTGCTCCGGGGTGTCCGGTCCCCCCTGGCCGGCCGGGAGGCCGGCAGTATCGACATGGTGTGCGTCCGGGAGAACACCGAGGGCGAGTACTGCGGCGTCGGGGGCCGGGTCCACCGGGGCTTCGACTTCGAGGTGGCCGTCCAGGCCGACGTCTTCACCCGCAAGGGGGTGGAGCGGGTCGTCCGCTACGCCTTTGACCTGGCCCGCCGACGGAGACGCCGGCTGGCCAGCGTCACCAAGTCCAACGCCTTTCAGTACAGCATGCCCTTCTGGGACGAGGTTACGGCCGCGGTGGGCCGGGAATACCCCGACGTGGAGGTCTGGCGGGTGCTGGTGGACGCCGCCGCCTACTACTTCGTGCTCAAGCCCGAGGCCTTCGACGTGGTGGTCGGTTCCAACCTCTTCATGGACATCCTGACCGACCTGGCCGCGGCCATCACCGGCGGCCTGGGCCTGGCCGCCAGCGCCAACCTGGACCCCGAAGGCCGCTTTCCGGGCCTTTTCGAACCCGTCCACGGCTCGGCCCCGGATATCGCCGGCAAGGGCATCGCCAACCCCACCGGGGCCATCTGGGCCGGGGCGCTGATGCTGGAGCACCTGGGCCAGCCGGAGGCGGCCGCCGCCGTCCTGGAAGCCCTGGAGGAAGTCCTGGGGGCGGGCCAGGTCCGAACCCCGGACCTGGGCGGCCGGGCGGGCACCCGGGAATTTGCCGCCGAGGTCGCCCGGAGGTTAAAAGCAAAGGGATGACGGAACGGCCCGACCCCGAACGGCTGCTTTACGGCGTTAACCCCCGGCCGGGGCTGGTGGCCGTGGAGCCCGCACCCGAGGGGGTCCGGCTTTACATTCGGGAGGGCTCCCGGGTGAGGGCCGAGGCCGTTCCCTTCGGGCCCTGGGTTCTCCTCCCCGAGGGGGTCCCGGTTCCGGCCGGCCCGGCCCGGGTGGAAAGGCTCCAGGACGGGGAGCTCAACCGCCTGGTCCGGTTCCCCGACTGGTCGACCTGGCGGTCGGTCCGAAGCCGGCTGGCCCAGGAGACGGAGCACTTTTTGTCCCCGCCCTCGGTTGCCGAGCAGTTTCTGGTCGCCGAGGGGGCGGCCCTCTTTTACCGCCTCCGCTTTGAGGACCTGGTCCGGGTTGCCCTGGATATCGAAAGCTCCACCCTGGACCCGGCGGCCCCCGGCGCCCGGGTGCTGGCCGCGGCCCTCCGGGACAGCCGGGGGACCGAGCTGGTGCTGGGGGTTAAGGGCGAGCCGGAGGCCCAAATTCTGGCCGACCTCACCGAGGCGGTGCGTCGGGTCGACCCGGACATCATCGAGGGCCACAACATCTTCGCCTTCGACCTGCCCTATCTGGTGGGCCGGGCCCAGGCCCTGGGCCTGAGCCTCGACTGGGGTCGGGATGGGTCGGCGGTGCGGCTGAGCCCGGCGGCCCGGCAGTACCGGGTGGGCCCCAAGGCCTTCCGGTTCCTGCCGGCCCGGGTCTACGGCCGGCACGTGGTGGACACCATGCACCTGGTCCAGCGGTACGACGTGGGCAACGAGCTGGAAAGCTACAGCCTGAAGGCCGTCCTGGGGGCCCTGGGCATCGGCCGGGAAGGCCGGACCACCCTCCACTGGACGGAGGTCGAGGCCGCCTGGCAGAAGGCCCCCACCCGCCTGGCCGAGTACGTCCTGGACGACGTCCGGGACGTGGGGGCCCTGGCCGAACTGCTTCTGCCCACCGACTTTTACCAGGCCCAGCTGGTGCCCCACGGCTTCGAGGATGTCACCGCCGGCGGGACGGGGGAAAAGATAAATTCGCTGATGGTCCGGGCCTACCTGGCCATGGGCCGGGGGATTCCCCGGCCCGAGCCTGCGGTCGCCTACACCGGGGGCTACACCGAGCTGCGGCGGGCGGGGGTTTTCAGGCCGGTGGTGAAGGTGGATATCGAGAGCCTTTACCCCAGCATCATGCTGGCCTACAACATCGGCCCGGCCCGGGATGAGGCCGGGGTCTTCCTCACCCTGCTCCGGGTTCTGACCGAGGAGCGCCTCGAGGCCAAGGAGCGGATGCGGTCGGCCCGGGGGGCCGAATGGGCCTACTGGAACGGCCGCCAGGCCGCCCTGAAGCGGCTCATCAACTCTTTCTACGGCTACCTGGGGTACGCCCGGGCCAACTTCAACGACTACCGGGCGGCGGCCCGGGTCACCCAGGTCGGGCAGGAGATTATCAGGCAGGTTGTCGGCTGGCTGGAGGAGGCCGGGGCGGAGGTCATCGAGGTGGACACCGACGGGGCCTATTTCGTGCCCCCGCCCGGGGCCGGGCCCGACTTCGACGTCGCCCTGGTGGAGGGTATAAACCGGCGGCTCCCCCCCGGGATCCGCCTCGCCTGGGAGGGCCGGTTCGCCGGGATGCTCGCCCTGAAGGCCAAGAATTACATCCTGCTGACGGAGGACGGCAACCTGGTGGTTAAGGGCTCGGGCCTGCGGAGCCGGCGGGAGGAGCGGTTCTTGAGGCAGTTTGCCGAGGAGGCCGCCCGGGCCTTCTTCAGCGGGGGGGCCGGGGCCGCGGCCGAACGTTACCGCTACTGGCTGGGGCGGGTGGAGGCCGGGGCTTTAAGCCCCGAGGAGTTCGGCCGGCTGGAATCGGTCACCCCCAAAACCTTCACCAGCCCGAACCTGCGCCGGCTGGCCCAGGCCGCCGCCGGGAGACACCCCGGGGAGCGGATTATGGTCTACCAGCGGGCCGACGGCAGCCTGGCCCCCATCGAGGCTTACGCCGGGGACGAGGACCGGGCCTATTTAAAAAGACGGCTTTACGATATGGCCTTAAGGTTCCGGCCCCTCTTTGAAGACCCCGCCGAATTCGACCGCCTCTTCCCGAAGCCGGCCGCCAAACCGGCCCGGGCCGCCCCGGCCGAGCAGTTGAGGTTGTTTTAGATGACGGACGAAGAGCTTATCGCCCTGGCCCAGGAGATGGTGCGGACCCCGAGCCCCACCTACGAGGAGGGGCCGCTGGCGGAGCTGCTGGTCCGGGAGCTTAAGGACCGGCTGGACGAGGTGTGGGTGGACGACGTGGGCAACGTCCTGGGCATTCTCGACGGGGGCGCCCCGGGGCCCACCGTCCTTTTCAACGGCCACCTGGACCACGTCGACCCCGGCGACATGCCCGACCCCTACTCGGGGGCCCTCGTGGACGGGGCCCGGTTCGGGGTCCCCGGCCGGGTGATTTACGGCCGGGCCGCCATGGACATGAAGGGGGCCCTGGCGGCGATGGTGGCCGCCGTCGACGACCTGCGCCGGACGGGTTTTGCCGGCCGGCTGCTCTTCACGGCGGTGGTCCAGGAGGAGCCGGCCGGCGGCTTCGGGGCCCGGGCCGCCCTGCGCAACCTTCTGGCCCGGGGGGAGCGGCCGGCGGTGGCCGTGGTGGGGGAGGCCACCAACGGCAACGTCTACCTGGGCCACCGGGGCCGCCTGGAATTCGAGCTTACCACCCTCGGCCGCACCGCCCACGCCAGCAACCCGGACCGGGGCGTAAACGCCGTTTACCTGATGGCCGAAGTGGTCCGGGCCCTGCCGGCCCTGCCCCTCCCCGAGCACCCGGTGGCCGGCCGATGCTCCTACGCCGTAACCCGGATAAGCTGCTCCCCGGGCCGGCTGAGCGTGGTCCCCGACCGGTGCGATATAACCCTGGACCTCCGGTACCTGCCCGGGGAGCCCCCGGAGCGGCCGGAGGCCGACCTGCGGGCCATCCTGGGCCGCCTGGGACGGGAGGTGCCCAACTTCCGGGCCGAACTGCGCCGAACCAAGAACATGCCCCCCTTCCTTACCCCGCCGGAGCATCCGGCCGCCCGGCTCCTTAAGGCCGTGGCCGAGGCGGCGGCCGGGCGGCCCGTAAGCTTCGGGGCCTGGCGGTTCGGCACCGACGGGACTTTTATCGCCAACGAGTTCGGCCTGCCGACCCTGGGCTACGGCCCCGGGGACGAAGGGTTCGCCCACACCCCCGAGGAGCACCTGCCGGTGGACCAGCTGCTGACGGCCCGCCGGGTCTACGCCGAGTTCGTCCGGCGGGCCCATCAGGTCCTCTAGCCCACCGGCCGCCCGGCGGTGTAAGCCACGGCGGTGAGGGTCTGGGCCATGGCCGAAAGGAGCTCTTCGAACGCCTCCAACCTTTCGGGCAGGGTCCCCTCGTAGGTGAGGACGGCGCCCCCGGCGGAGTAGCCCAGCCGCCCCAGGCCGGGGGCGAAGGGTTCCCAGAGGCCCACAATCCCCGCCCCGGCGAGGCGCCCGGCCCAGGCCGGGTCCGCCGACTTTAAGACTAACCTGCCCCCTTCGGCCACCAGCTCCCAGTCGGCCCCAAGGTTACCCCCGCCCGCCAGACGGACGGCACCCGAAGGCCCCCCGGGGGCCGCCCCGGACCGGTCCACCTCCAGGGGAAGGCCCCGGTAGCGGCCGTCCACCAGCCCCACCGGCCGGGACCCGGCCAGGCGGAAGGTGCCCCCGTACCGCCGCTGGAGGTCGGACCAGAACTCCCCGGGGGCCGCCGGGGACCGGCCGGGGCGGCGGGCAGCCCAGCTGACGGCCGCGACCGCCAGGGCCGCCACCACCAGGACGACGCCCCCGACCCAGAGGAGGACCAGGGGGAAAAGTTCGGCTTCGGAGGTTATGGCCTTTCCCAGGGCCAGGAGGCCGGCCGCCGAGACGCCGAGGGCCAGGATGAAGGCGGCGGCCGCGATCGCCGTAAGCAGGACCAGGTTACGCACCGTCAGGGCTCCTTCACATTGTAAGCAAGGTGACGGCGGCCCCGGCGCAGAGAAAGGGCCCGTAGGGGATCGGGTCCTTAAGGCGCCGGACCCCCGCGGCCAGCAGGACAAGGGCCCCGACCCCGCCCAGCAGCACCCCCAGGAAGAGGGCCGAGAGGCCGGCCGGAAAGCCCAGCCCCAGGCCGATGACGCCCGCCAGTTTCACGTCCCCGGCCCCGAGGCCCCCCGGGCAGAGCCGGTTCCCCACCAGGTAGGCCAGACCGAAAAGGCCCAGGCCCGCCAGGGCCCCGGCGGCCGCCCCGATAAGCCTCCCTTCGGCGGCCCCGAGGCCCAGCCCCACCGCCGCCCCGCCCAGGACGAGGCGGTTCGGGATGAGGCGGGCCTCCAGGTCGGTTCCGGTTACCGCCAAAAGAGGCAGGCCTAAGGCCAGGTGCCGGGCCAGGGAGGCCAAATCGCCATCGGTCCGGTACCAGGCCGCCATAACGAAGCCGAGCCCCAAAAAGGTCACGGCCAGGCCCCGGGCCGAAAAGAGGCCCCGCCTCAGCCGGCCGAGGTCAAAACCGTAAAGACTTAAGTCGGCGAGCATGTTCCCCAGGCCCCCGTAAAGAAGCCCCACCGGAACCGCCGGGACCATCAGATACCGTAGTTCAGGCGGACGGCCAGCCGCTCGGGGAGGCCCAGCTTAAGCATCTTTTCCGCCGTCTGCCGAATATTGTACTCGACCCGGTGGTGGTAAAGGGTCTGCCTTTCGGCGTCCAGGACGGCGTAGGCGGCCCGGGGGTCCCGGTCCCGGGGCTGGCCGACGCTACCGGGGTTAATAATCAGCCGACCCCGGACCCTGGTAAGGTCCAGAACCGGCGGGACCTCCGTCTGGGCGCAGTTGCCCGTATTCGGGTTGAAGGCGAAGATGAGGGGGATGTGGCTGTGGCCGATGAGGCAGAACCGGGTTTCAAAATGCTGAAAGCTTTCGCAGGCCGCCGAAACGGTCAGAAGATACTCCCAGACGGGGGACCTGGGGCTGCCGTGGACCAGGGTAAAATCGTCCCGAACGGCCCGCTGGGGCAGATTCTGTAAAAACAGCTTATTATCCGGGCGCAGAACCTGGGCCGTCCAGAGGGCCGCCGCCCGGGCGTCGGGGTTGAACAGGCCCGGCTCCAGCAGGCCGATGGCCACCAGGTCGTGGTTGCCCACCACCGCCACCAGGCGGAACTGCCGGAGAAGGTCGATGCATTCGTTGGGGTCGGGGCCGTAGCCGACGATATCCCCCAGGCACCAGAGGGCGTCCGGCGGGCCGTAGGTCTGCCGCAGGTGGTTTAAGACGGCCTCGAAGGCGGCCAGGTTGGCGTGGATATCTGCGACCAGCCCAACAATCACCGCGGGGAACCGGCGGCCCCGACCCCGGCGGCCTCGGCCGGCCGGGGGTCCATCGCCCGGAGGGACTGCTCCAGGATGCCCCGGCGCAGGGTGGCGTCGGCCGTCTGGAGCCGGTCCAGGAGGGAGGGGCCGAGGGCGGGCATCAGGGCCAGGTTGTGCTGGACCATGTCCCGGACCTGCCGCATCAGGTCGAGGGTCTTATTGATGGCCAGGATCAGGTCGCCCTCGGGCAGACCGGTCCGTTCCACCAGGGTGGCCAGGGGCTCCCCCTGGCCCCAGGCCAGCACCACCCCCCAGAACCTGGGGGTGAAACCGGGGGTGAGCACCAGGCCGTGGCGCTCCTCGGCGGCGATAACCTGGCGCTGAAGCCGGTCCAGCTGCCGCCGGAGCTGCCGCAGGTGGGGCGGCAGGCTGAGGCGGTTGAAGAAATAGACATCCCGGTCGAAGGCGAACCAGCTCAGGGCTTCGGCCAGCTCCAGGGGCTCGAGGCGATCCAGGTAGCCGTTATAGAGGGCCTCGACGATGACCAGGCCGTTCGGGTCGAAGATATCGGCCAGCATCATCCCCTTGTCCGTCACGTAATGGGCCTGAACGTACCCGAACTGCCGGAGGGTCCGGACGGCGCTCCGGAGCATCGCCTGATTCTGCCGGAGGGGCAGGCGGTCGATCTGGCCGGCGAGGCGCCGGGCCCGCCGGCCCGGCTCCGAGTTGCCGTTGGAGACCTCGGCCAGCTCCTCCTCCAGCAGGCGCAGCTGCCGCTCCAGCTGGAACTGCCGGAAGCTGGAGTTAAGGAGCCATTCGATGCGCTTCACCGCCTGCCGGTCGCTGCCGGCCCGGAGCCAAAGGTTCAGGATGGTGTTGTATCGGACCCGGAAGGCGCTCTCCACCGGGTAGAGGGGCGCGGTGGCCACCTCCAGCACCTCCTCGAAGGCCACCCACGGGGAATAGAGGATGACCGAGTGGCCCCGCTCGTCCAGGCCCCGCCGGCCGGCCCGGCCGGTCATCTGCTGGTACTCGTTGGGGGTGAGGGTCCGGCGGCTCTCGCCGTCATACTTGGTAAACTCGCCGATGACCACGGTCTTGGCCGGCATGTTAATCCCCAGGGCGAGGGTGTCGGTGGCGAAGACCGCCCCGATCAGGCCGGCGTTGAAGAGCTCCTCCACCATCACCTTCAGCAGGGGAAGCAGGCCGGCGTGGTGGAAGGCGACCCCCCGCTCCAGGCAGCGGGTGAGCTTCACCACCTGGGCCAGCCGCCGGTCCTCGGGCGCCAGCCGGTCCAGGTAATCGGCCACCACCTCCTCCGCCTGCCGGCGGGCCCCCCGGGCCGGGAAGAAGGAGCGCTGGGCCGCCTCTTCGGCCGCCTCCTCGGTGGCCCGTCGGCTGAAGAGGAAGTAAATGGCCGGCAGCAGGCCCTCCGACCTCAGGCTGGTCAGCACCTCCACGGGGCTGGGCTCCGGGGCGGGCCGGCCGTTCCGGTTCCGGCGCCGGTACTCGCCCCCCACCCCCGGGAAGGTGCGCACGACCCGGCCGTCGGCGGTGAGAAACTTGTGGAGCCGGCCCTTGTAGAAATAATAGTGCTCCAGGGGGACGGCCCGCTCGTTGTGAAAGACCAGACTGATGGGCCGGTGAACCCGGCTTATCCATTCGGCCAGCTCGGCGGCATTGGAAACCGTGGCCGAGAGGCAGACGAGCTGGATATGCTTGGGCAGGCAGATAATGGCCTCTTCCCAGGTGGTTCCCCGCTCGGGGTCGGCCAGGTAGTGGATCTCGTCGAAGACGACGATGCCCACCTGCTCCAGCTCCTGGGGGGTCTGCAGCAACATATTGCGCAGGACCTCGGTGGTCATCACCACCACCTGGCCCGCGGGGTTCTCGACGATATCCCCCGTCATCAGGCCCACCAGCCCGGGGCCGTACTGGTCCCGGAAGTCCCGGAACTTCTGGTTGGAGAGGGCCTTGATAGGGGCGGTGTAAAAGGCGCGCAAACCCTCCCGTAAGGCCAGGAAGACCGCAAACTCGGCCACCACGGTCTTGCCGGTCCCCGTCGGGGCGGCGACCAGGACCGAGCGCCGGTTGGCGAGCTCCCGAATGGCCTCCAGCTGGAAATCGTCCAGGTTGAACGGGTATCGGGCGGCAAACTCGGCGATAAGGGCATCCATGGCGGAAGGCTTGGGCGCCTTGCGGGGGCGCGACTTTACCATTAAATGTATTCTCACCGAGTATTATACCACGCCGGCCGGCCTAGAGGCCGAGGAGGTTGCGGGGGTTGGTCTTGGCCATCCGCTCGACCTGCTTGGGGTCCAGTCCTTCCCGCAGGAGCAGGGCGATAAACATCCGGAAGCCTTCGGTGGGGGGCAGGTTGTGGGCCTGGCCCAGGTCGGTGGAGATGAGGCACCGCTCGGGCCCCACCAGCCGGATGGCCCCCAGAAGGGTTTCCGGGTCCAGCCGGGGGGCCGGGGTTCCGGCCAGCACCGTCCTGGTGGTGGGCAGAAGGTACATAAAGCAGTGCTCGATGATGGCCCCGGCCTCGGCCAGCCCCAGCTGTTCTTCGGGCCCGGCCACGGTGAAGGCGTGGGTGGCGACGATTTTTTCAATCCCCCGGCGGCGGGCCTCCCGGATGAGGGCCAGCTGTTCATCCAGGCCCAGGTGGCCGGTGGCCAGGACCATATCGTATTTTTTGATGAGCTCCAGGACCTCAAAGACCACGGCCTTCAGCCGGCCGCTTTCGTCGAAGACCGTCTGGCCGTCACCCTCGGGCCGGGTGCGCCGGACCCAGGCCCGGGCCGAGAAGGTGGGAAACCACACCACCTTGCTCCCCATCCGCCCGGCCATCTCCACCACCGCCGGGTTAAGCCCCCCAACCTCCAGGTCCAGGCTCACCGCCCCGAAGACTTGGATTTCCGGAACGACCCGGCGCACCACGGCGGCCAGGGGAGCGGTGCAGAACTCATGGCTCTTGAGGACGATGGCCCCCATCCCGGCCTCGGCCGCCTGCCGGGCCACGTCGACGACGTCCAGCCGCCGCTCGATGTAGGGGTCGGGGGCGGCGTGGAGGTGGGTATCCACCGAGCCTCTGAGGATCTGCCCAACGGTCTCGTTAAGGGACACGGCAGCCTCCGGGCTCAGGCAAAGAGGGGTTTTGGCCGGAACTTGCTTTTAGGCTCCACCTTCTGCTCCCGGTATTCGGCCGAAAGCTTTTCGGCCGGCCGGGTAAGGACGTAAACCACCTCGTCCACGGCCGCCTCGGCCCGGGCCCGGACCTCCTCCGGCCGCAGGCCCCCCAACGGGTGGGGAATGACCACCAGGGGAAGCCCCGGCATGCCCAGGGCCTGGGCCTCGGTCCGGCCCAGGCTGACGAATTCGTCGGTGCAGATGGTGGCCGTGGGCACCCCGCGGCTTTCCAGCTCGACCGAGTCGTGGACACTCCACGACGTGCACGACCCTCAGTCGCCGATGGCGTTGACGACCACGTCGCACTCTTGAATCAGCTTCTGGATGATATCGGGCGGTGCCGGGGCGCTCACGTTGGGCTTCACCGCCCGGACGGTCACGACGGCCCCGAACCGTTCCCCCAGAAGCCCCCCGACCCGGTCCAGCAGCAGGTCGGCGTTGGGCTTACCGTTCGAGAGGATCCCCACCCGCTTCCCCGCCAGGGAATCGGGCCTGGGGGCAATGGGGCGCTCCTTGACCCGCATCTCGGCGGTCGGGTTTAAGACCAGGATTTTACCGCTCGCCATCCTTTCCTCCTTCAGTGGGGTATCTGGCCCCCCTCGCCCTCCCCCGCCCGGCCCCCGGCCGGGACGCAGTCGGGGCTGAGCTCCGGGTCGGTGACGGCCGAGGGGTCGCACCGGGCCTGGCCGCCGCCCCCGCCCGGGGCCGGCCGGGCCGGCGGGTAGCGGTTCTGGGCCAGGGATGGGTCCAGCTGGAGGGCCCGGGCCATATCCTGCATCGCCTGGTCCGGCCGGCCGGTGGCGGCGTAGAGGTGGGCCCGAAGGTCGTAAAGCTTCGGGTCGGTGGGGTCGAGCTCGATGGAGCGGGTAAGCTCGTCGAGGGCGGCCTGACGGCGGCCCTCGTCCATGAGCCGGAGGGCCCGCCCGTAGTGCTCGGCGGCGGCCGCCGGGGGGTTGAGCCTTTCCAGCAGGAGCAGGCGCAGGTCGTCGCCGAAAATCAAAAAGGCCAGTAGTACGGCCAGGCCCAGGCCGGCCGCAACGCCCAGGGTGAAGTCTCGCCGTCTAATCGCTGGCACTTTCCGCCTCCCTTCGGGATGCGGCCGCCGGGACCCGGCCGATGACCCCTTCCCGCTCCAGGGCCGAAATCTCCTCCCGGCTCAGGCCCAGTAGCCCCCCTAAAATATACTCGTTATGCTCCCCGAGGCGGGGGGCCGGCCGGAGGACCCGACCCGGGGTCCGGTGGAGCTTGAGGCCCCCGAAGCTTACCGGGTAGCGGCCGACCCCGGGCTGGTCCAGCTCCCGGAAGAACTCCCGGGCCTTAAGGTGGGGGTCGGCCAGCAGCTCCCGGCCGTCGAGGACGGCCCCGGCGGGCACCCCGGCGGCCTGGAGCCGGTACATCAGGTCCAGGTGGTCGTGCCGGCGGGTCCACTCGGCGATGATGGGGTCAAGCTCGTCCTGATTCCGGCGGCGGGAGACCACGTCAGCAAAGCGGGGGTCTGAGGCGAGCTCGGGCCGGCCCATCAGCCGGCAGAGGGCGGCGAACTGGGCGTCGTCTTCGACGGCGACGGCCACCCAGCGGTCTTCCCCGGCGCAGGGGTAGACCCCGTGGGGGGCCATGGTCGGGTGGCGGTTGCCCATAGGCCGCCGGACCCGCCCGTTCATCACGTAGTCCATAATCACCTCCCCGACGATGGCGGTTACGGCCTCCCGCTGGGAAAGGTCGATGTAAAGGCCCAGGCCGGTCCGGCGGCGGAAGTGGAGGGCGGCCACCACCAGCCCCGCCGCCAGGGCGGCCACCACCGGGTCGGGAATGAAGGTGCCGGTGGCCGTGGGGGCGTCCGGCTCGTAGCCCGTTATCGCGGCCAGCCCCCCCGTCTGCTCCAGGACGGCCCCGAAGGAGCCGTAGCCCCTTTCGGGGCCGGTCTGGCCCTGGCTGGAGAGGGAAATCATGACGATGTCGGGCTTGACGGCCCGAAGCCGGGGGTAATCCAGACCGAAGTTGGCCATAACCCCGACCCGAAAGCTCTCGGCCACGACGTCGCTTATCCGGACGAGCCTTTTAAAGAGCTCGGCCCCGGCCGGGCGGGTGAGGTCCAGGGTAAGGCCCAGCTTGTTGTAGTTGCGCTCGATGAAGCGGGCCTCCCGGTTCCAGGGCTCGTCGCCGGGGTCGGCGCCGGGGTAGATGAAAACCCGGCCGGCCCCCGGCCCGGCCACCGCCTCCCCCCGGGACATATCGTAGCGGCGGGTCGATTCCACTTTGATGACCTCGGCCCCGAAGGAGGCCAGAATCCGCATGGCCAGGGGCCCGGCCCAGACGTGGGTAAGGTCTAAGACCCTTATGCCCCGGAGGGGAAGGCTGCCGTCTTCGGCCATTTTTTAAAGCCCGTCCTTAAATGACATTGCGGTCCCGAAGGATGACCAGGTCCTCCCGGGAGTAGCCGAGGCGGCCGCAGTAAACGGCCTCGTTGTGCTCCCCCAGCAGGGGCGCCCGGCCCAGCTCCCACCCGGCCTCGTCCAGCTTGAAGGGAATTCCGGGGTAGGTGAGCCGGCCGGCCGCCGGATGGTCGATTTCCTGGAAGAAGCCCCGGGCCCGGTACTGGGGCGAGTTGAGCAGGTCCGGGGGCGTGCATAGGTAGCCGACGGGCATCCGCTCGGCCTGGGCCCGGTGGTAGAACTCCTCGGCCTTCTGGGTGGCAAAGTAGTCTTTTAAAATCGCATCCACCTCCGGCCAGTGGTCCCGGCGGCTCGCCTGGTCTTTAAACCTGGGGTCTTCCATCAGGTCCGGCCGGCCGATGAGCCGGGTGAGGATGGGCCAGTAAACATCCCGGTAAATGATGCTTAGGGTGACATACCCGCCGTCGCCCGTCCGGTAGGTGGGGCTCTGGTCCCGGCGGCGCCGCTTGATTTCGCCCTTAAAGGCCCACTCCAGGTTGGCGTAGTGGTGGGCGAAGACGGCCGATTCCAGCAGGGAAACCTCCACCGCCTGCCCCTCCCCGGTGGCGGCGGCGTGGTAGTGGGCGACGAGGCCGCCGGTAAAGCCGAGGTAGCCGGCCAGGTACTGGATGGCGTTGCCCCCGACCTTCAGGGGCTCCCGGTCCGGGTCGCCCGAGAGGTAAAGGACGCCCCCCAGGGCCTGGGCGATAAGCTCCCCGCCCCTGAAATCCCGGTAGGGTCCGTCCTCCCCGAAATCGGTGATGGAGACCGTCACCAGCCGGGGATTGACGGCCGCCAGCGCCCCCGGACCCAGCCCCCGGGCCTCCAGGTAGCCGGCCGGCCCCCCGTAGATCAGGATGTCGGCTTCGGCCAGGAGCCGGCGGAGGATGGCGCATCCGGTGGCCGTCTCCAGGTTGAGGGTTATGCCCTGCTTGCCCGTGTTGAGGTAAAGAAAGAGGCCGCTCCTTTCCGGGTGGGGCTCATCCCCCGGGAACGGCCCGGCCCGTCGGGCCCAGTCGCCGGCGGGGGGCTCCACCTTGAGCACCTCGGCCCCGAGGGCGGCGTAGTATTTTCCGGCCAGGGGCCCGGAAACCCCCTGGGCTACCTCCACGACCCGCAGTCCGGGAAGGAGCGCCAGGCCCATCGGCCTTACCGGGGGAGCCCCAGGCCCCGAACGGCGATGATGTTGCGCTGAATCTCGCTGGTGCCGGCCCGGATGGTATTGGCAAAGGACTCCAGCCACATCCACTGGAGCCGGCCCTTAAGCTTTGCCCACCTGGAGCCCTTGACCAGGACCCCGGCCTGCCCCAGAAGCTTCAGGCCGGTGTTGGCCACCCGCTGGGAAAGCTCCGACCCGAAAAGCTTCGACATCGACGACTCGTAATTGGGGATGAGGCCCCGGGCCTGCATCGACGCCACCCGGTAGGCCAGCATCCGGGCCACCTCCGTCCCGATGGCCAGGTCGGCCAGCCGGTGGCGGACGACGGGGTCGGCGGCCAGGGGCCGGCCGTTGCGGGTGGCGGTCCGGGCGTATTCCACCAGCTCTTCCAGGACCCGCCGGGCCTCGGCCGACCGCTCGACCCCCGAACGCTCGAAATCCAGGGTAGTGACGATGGCGTACCAGCCCCGGTCCTGCTGGCCGATGAGGTTGCGCCGGGGCACCCGAACGTTGTCAAAGAAGACCTGGTTGAAATAGTGGGCGTCCCGCATGTCGATAATGGGGACCACGGTGATCCCCGGGGTCTTCATCGGGACGATAAAAAGGGATATGCCCCGGTGCTTCGGGGCGTCGGGGTTCGTCCTGGCCGCCAGCAGGCAGAAGTCGGCCTTGTGGGCCCCGGACGTCCAGATCTTGGTGCCGTTAATGACAAAATCGTCCCCGTCGGGAACCGCCCGGGTCTGGAGGGAGGCCAGGTCGGAGCCGGCATTAGGCTCCGAAAAGCCCTGACACCAGACCACCTCCCCGGAGGCGATGGGGGACAGGTATTCCCGCTTCTGCTCCTCGGTCCCGTGGACGATGATGGTGGGCCCGACGATGCGGGTGCCCATGGTCGCCCGGCCCAGGGGCGCCCGGTGGTAGGCCATCTCCTCGGCGAAGATCGTCTGCTCGATGTACGACCGCGCCTGCCCGCCCCACTCCTTCGGCCAGGCCACCGCCAGCCAGCCCTTCCGGCCCAGCTTGCGGACGAACTGACTGGCGAACTCCCAGGCCTCCTCGGAGACGGTCCAGTCCTCGGGGTCGCCCTCCTCCCAGTACCACTGGGGAAGCTCCTGCCGGAGGAAGGTGCGCAGCTCCTGGCGCCAGGCCTGCTCGGCGGGCGTGAATCGGAAGTCCATGGCCTGCTCTCCTGGTGAGGGTTACCCGGTCACTATTAATAAGTTAAACCAGATCGGCCGGCGGCCGCAACCGCCGGCGGCCTTCACCGGCCCCGCAGCCTCGGGTCGAGGACGTCCCGGAGGGCATCCCCGAACATGTTGAAGGCGAAGACGGCCAGGCTGATGGCCACCCCGGGGTAGATGGCCATCCAGGGGGCCTGCCGGATGTACCGCTGGGCCGCCCCGCTCAGCATCGACCCCCAGGCCGGCTCCGGGGGCGGGGTCCCCAGCCCGAGAAAGCTTAAGGAGGCCTCGGCCAGAATGGCCGTGCCCAGGGCGGTGGTGGCCAGGATGATGTAGGGCGCAAAGCAGTTGGGCAGGACGTGCAAAAACATGATCCTGAGCTCCGAAGCCCCGATGGCCCGGGCCGCCTCGATGTAAACGTTTTGTTTTATGGAGAGCACCACCGACCTTATCACCCGGTTGGCGGTGGGCGTAAGGACGATGCCCACGGCGATGATGACGTTGGTGGTGCTCTGGCCCAGGGCGGCCACGATGGCCAGGGCCAGCACCAGGGTCGGGAAGGCCATCAGCGCATCCATCACCCGCTGGATAATAAAGTCCGTCCGGCCCCCAAAGTAGCCCGAAATCAGGCCCCAGAGGGCCCCGTTGGTGGTCCCGAAAAGGACGGCCAGAATCCCCACGTAAAGGGAGATCCGGGACCCGTAAACGATCCGGCTGAAAAGGTCCCGCCCGAAGTCGTCTGTCCCCAGCCAGAACTCCGGTCCCGGGGGCGTAAAGAGCTTGTCGGTGCGGATCTGGTAGGGGTCGTACCGGGCGATATAATCGGCAAAGAGGGCCGTAAAGACCATGATTAAAATAATGGCCCCCCCGACGGCCCCGGTGGGCTTTCGACGGGCAAAGTTATAGATGCGCCTTAAGATACCGGGCCGGGCCGGCAGCCGCCCGGCCGGCACCACCCGGGCTTCGACGGGCCGAACCTGCTCCGTCACGTGTACCTGATCCTCGGGTCAAGCCAGCCGTAAATCAGGTCAACCACCAGGTTCAGGAAGACGAAGATTACGGCCAACATTATCACGATGGTCTGAACCACCGGGTAATCCCGGTGGAAGATGGCGTCGACCAGGTAGCGGCCGACGCCGGGGATGGTAAAAATCGTCTCGGTGATGACGGCGCCCCCCATCAGATTGCCCAGCTGGATGGACGAAAGGGTGATGACGGGGAGAAGGGCGTTTTTAAGGGCGTGGCGGACGACGATGACCCGCTCCCGCAGGCCCTTGGCCCAGGCGGTCCGGATGTAATCTTCCCGGAGCACCTCCAGCATGGCCGAGCGGGTCATTCGGCTCACCACCGCCGAGAGGAAAAAGCCCAGGACCAGGGTGGGCCAGACGATCTGCTGGAAATGCCGCCAGGGGTCCCGCAGGGGGTCGGTATAGCCCAGGGGCGGGATCCACCGGCAGCAGTAGGTCAGCCCCATGATCACCAGGGTGCCCATCCAGAAAACCGGGACGGCCAGGCCGGTAATAGAAACCACCCGGAATATCCAGTCGACCCAGGTATCCTGCCGGACGGCCGACAAAATGCCGGTGGGAATGGCGATCACCCAGGAGATTAGGATGGCCAGGAGGGCCACCTCGATGGTGATGGGGAGTCGCTGGGCTAGCTCCTGCCGGATGGGCTGGCCGCTCCAGAGGGAGTTACCGGGGTCGAGGCGAAGCAGACCCAGCATAAACTCGGCGTACTGGACGTGGTAGGGCTTGTTAAGGCCCAGCTGCTCCCGGAGCCTGGCGATGGCCTCGGGGCTGGCCCCGCCTTCCCCGCCCGAGCCCATCAAGATCATGGTGGCCACGTCCCCGGGGGCGATGCGCATGATGGCGAAGACGATAACCGAGACCCCGAACAGGATGGGGACGACCATCAGCACCCGCCGGATGATGTACTCGGTCATGCTCCTACGCGCTAAGCAACTCGCCTAAGTATAGACGGCTCCCGCAAACCGGGTCAACCGGGGCGTTCGGCCACCCCAAACGCCCCCGCCGTCAGCCCTCGGCCAGCCACACATCCTCCATCCGCTGATTGTTGTAAAGGCTCGGGTGGCGCCGGTAGTTGCGGACGGTGGCCCAGTGGATGGTCCGGTCCACCCGCCAGCCAAGGATTATCTTAGATTGGGTGACGATGGCCTTTTTCTCCATTTCCCAGACCAGCCGCCGCCGCTCGTTCACGTCCACGGTCTGGGACTGCCTTTCGAACAGGGCATCGACCTCGGGGTCGCAGATGCCGGAGTAATTGCGCACCGAGTTGCACAGGTAAAACTCCCCGTAGACGGCATCGGGGTCGTCCAGGGCGATGGCATGGCCCCAGGGGGCCAGGTCGAATTCCCGCCGGTTCAGCCGGTCGAAGGCGGCCGCCGACTCCTGGACGTCCAGGGAGGCGTCGATGCCAACCTTGGCCAGCTGATCCTTAAGGAAAACCGAGATGGGCTCGTAATCGGCCCCCTTACGGGTGAGCATGACGGCCTTGAAGCCGTTGGGGTAGCCGGCCTCGGCCAGAAGCCTTTTCGCCTCCTCCAGCTCCTGGGCCTTGTTGGGCCGGTAGCCCGGAAGTTTTTTAAGCTCGTCCTCGGGCAGGGCCCACTGCCCCCCCGCCGGCATAAACCCCCCGGCCACCCCGTCCCCCTGGGCCAGGACCTGGATGGCCGCCGCCCGGTCGATGGCCAACGAGACCGCCAGCCTCACCCTGGGGTCGTCCCAGGGTTTGCGCCGGGCGTTTACGTTCAGGGTGTCAAAGGAGTAGCCCTGAACCGTCTGGACAACGACCTTATCCCCCAGCTGCCGCCTGGCCTCCTCGGCGTCACTCTTAAGCCTGGGCCGGTACATCAGGAGCTGGCCGGAAATAAAGGCCGAAAGGGCCGTGTTCAGGTCGGGTATGATGAAATATTTGATACCGTCCAGGTAAGGCCGACCCTCCACGTGGTATTCGGTGTTTTTAACCAGCTCGATGCTTACACCCCGGATGTGCTCTTTGAACTTAAAGGGCCCCGTGCCGACCACGTCGTTTTTCATGTCCCCCTTGGCGTCGAGGATATCCTTGGGGTAGATGACATTCCAGCCCTGGGCGATGTTGGGCAGAAGGGACGGGTTCGGCCGCTTGAGCACAAACTTTACCGTGTAATCATCTGGGGTCTCAATGCCATCCACCACCTGGAACGGGCCTTTTCTTGGACTGACCACACCCCGGGGCGGCCAGATAATGCGCTCAAAGCTGGCCTTTACGTCCTCGGCCTTAAAGGGTTTGCCGTGGTGGAACTTTACCCCCCGCTTTAAGTAAAACGTGTAAACCTTCCCGTCGGGGCTTACCTCCCAGCGCTCGGCCAGGTCCGGAATAACCCGGTTGGGGTCCTGGGGGTCGAACTGGACCAGCAGGTTATAACACGGGGCCAGGGGCCAGAGGACCATATAGGTGGAGTTTTGGTGGAGGTCGTAATTAGGCGGGTCGCCCCCGGTCCAGGCGGTTAGGATTCCGCCGTAGCGAGGCCGGTCCCCGCCGCCGGCGCCTGAGGTCTGACCGGCGGGCTGAGGGGCGCAGCCGGCCAGGGCAAGGCCGAAGGCCGCCCCGAGGCCCAGAAACTCCCGTCGGGACCACTCCCTCCCTGCCAAGGTCCTGCCCTCCTTGGAACCTGAGCTGACAACGGGTTATAGCACAGGCGGCAGACGGCTGTCAATATTTTTGCCAGCGAGCCAAGGGCTTTCCGGCGCCGAAATCGGCCGCGGCCGACGGCTGTTTAAGGGCCCACGGCCATGGGGCCCGTACGACCAGTCTGTGGCCCGTTCGTGATAACCGGAAAGCCCTGCCAGCCGGCCGAGGGCTCCCCTGAGATAGTCGGACACCCGTCCGGCCCGGCCGTAAGCTATAATTCTGGCCGATGAATGAGCCCGAGCTTAGCCCGACGGAACAGCGGATCCTGGAGTTTATCGGCGCCCGGCTGCGGGCCACCGGCCTCCTCCCCACCGTGCGGGAGATCGGCCAGGCCGTCGGCCTGCGGTCCAGCGCCACCGTCCACCGCTACCTTCAGCGCCTGGAGCAGCTGGGCTACATCCGGCGGCTGCCCCGCCTGGCCCGGGCCATCGAGGTCCTGCGGCCCACCGACCAGCCGGCCCAGCGGGTCCCCATCCTCGGCCGCACCCGGGCCGGGGCCCCCATCCTGGCCGTCGAGGAGGCCGGGGAATACCTCGGCCTGGGGCAGGTGATGGGACCGGCCGGCGAATTCTTCGCCCTGGAGGTGACCGGCGACAGCATGGTCGGGGCCGGAATTTTGCCGGGGGACTACGTGGTCGTCCGCCGCCAGCCCACCGCCGAGCCCGGCGACGTGGTGGTGGCCCTCATCGGGGATGAGGTCACCGTGAAGCGGCTTAAAATGGTCGGCGGCCGGCCGGTCCTCTTTGCCGAAAACCCGGCCTACCCGCCCATCGGCGACGCCGAGTTTACCGTCCTGGGCCGGGTGGTCGCCCTGGTTAGGGACGTAAGAAGTTAGCCGGCCCGCTGGACCAGCTGGAAGAGCACCCCGTTGGCCGACCGGGGGTGGATAAAGACCTGACCCCCATCCTCGATAACCTGAACGCCCCGCTGCCGCAGCTGGGCCACCGCCGCCCCCAGGTCTTCCACCGCCAGGGCCACCAGGTAGACCCCCTCCCCGGCCCGCTCCAGCCGCCGGGCCACCGGGCCCGCCGAGTCCGTGGGCTGAATCAGTTCCAGAAAGCCCCCGCCAGGCAGGTCAAAGGCGGCCGCAATGTAGCCGGCCCGGGTATCGGCGCTCCGGCGGGACGGCTCCCCCAGGCCGAGGGCGTTCTGCCAGGCCCGAATGCCGGCCTCCAGGTCCCGGACCACCGCCACCACATGGTCGATCCGCTTGATCATGGGTTACCCTCCTCGAATCGCCGCGACGGTTTCCTGGGCAGTTTTCAGGGCCTGCTTCAGGTAAAACATCACCTTGTTGCGGTTGCGGGTAAGCTCCGTCTTTAAAAACCTGGCCTCATCCGAGTCGGGCCCAAGCCTTCCGAGCCGCCGGACCGGCTCCAGAAGGGGCAGCGCCGGCACCGGAACCGCCAGGTCGTGGTCAAAGGGACCGGCAGCCGTAAAGTAAATCACCACCAGCGCCCGCCCAAGGCCCATAAGCCCCCGGTTTACCGCCCCCACCAGCCCCGCCGAAACCCCATCCCCAAGCCCCGCAATCAGCCGGTCCAGCTCCCCGGTCACAGCCTCCAGCTCCCGGGCCCGGTCAATGACCGGGCCCAGGTCGAAGGCATCCCCAGCCTGGGCCCCATACGCCTCTAAAGTCGCCCGAATCTCCCGGGCCGTCGCCCCATACTTGAAGGGCAGTATCGGCCGACTCGCCGCCCGCCACACCCCCAGAAGATAAACCTTCGTGTCCCGAACCAAAACCTCGGGGTCCAGCTTGTCCACCGTATCCTCCGCCGTATGCCAGAACCAGGGCAGGCCGCCCCGGGGCGGACCCGCCTCCCCCGCCGCCCGGAAGAGCTGACTCTGCCCCCGCTCGGCCGCAAGCTCGGGCGGAACCAGCGAAAGGCTCATGAAGATGGAGGGGACGCCGTGGCCCCAGAAGGACTGGTCCCCGGCCCGGGGCATCCGCTCGCCGTAGGCTTCCCGGCCGATGGCATCCCGGATAAGCCCTAAGGCAAACTCCTCCGTCTCCGGCATGCACAGGGCGTGGTATATCTCCGCCCCCCGGGCCCCCGTCGAGTCGGCGTTTACGTGCAAAACGCAGTTTTCGTAGGTCTCCTCCCAGAAGTTGTCCGCATACCAGGTCGACCCAGAGTACCGGCCCTGGGTGTGCCCCGGCCAGAAGGCTACCCGCACCGAACGCCGAAGACCCGACCGGTTCTGGGCCAAAACCCGCCCAACCTCCAGCATGGTGGCGTTGGCCGCCCCGTTATCCATCGCCCCAAAGTACCACGAGCAGTGGTGGCCCGAAAAAAGCACAAACTTTTCGGGTTCAACATTCCCCAAAATCTCCCCCACCACCAGCGGGGTCTTCCGCCAGCCCCAAAAGGTCCGGGCCCAGACCCAGACCCGCACCGGCCCGGCCTTCAAAAGGGCCCGAAGATATTCGGCATCAGGGCCCCCCACCGAAACCACCCCAATCCGGGCCAGCTCCCGGGCCGTCCGGGTGGTCGGGGTGCCCCAGACCGGGGAAACACAAAGCTCATGAAGCCTTTCGCCCTGAAGGCCGATTAAGGCCAGGGCCCCGGCCCGCTGGGCCAGAAGCACCTTTAAGGGCGAGGGCATCCCCTCGGTAACGACAACCTTTTGGGCTAAGCCTGCCCCTTCAAAGTCGGACTCCCGGCCCGGGCCCAGGTAGACGGCCTCGGCCTCCAGGCCCTCGGGCGGGGTCGAGGGGACCAGCCCGTGGGTTATGGCCCGGAGCCGGCGCCTTTCGGGAACCCTCACTTCCACCTCGGCCGCCTCGGGCCAGCCTAAAAGGCTTTCAAACTCGTAGCGGGAAGTCTTAAGGCGGTACTCGGCAAGCTTCCCCTCGATGTAGTCGACGGCCGCAAGCTCGCCGGGGGTCCCCGAAACCTTCTCCCACCGGGCTAAAGCCTCGGCGTGGGCCCAGAGCCCCTCGGCCGAAACCTCCGCCAGCAGTCGGGCCTCCTCCGGAGTAAGTCCCGGCATCGTCGTCTCCTTTACCAGGTAATTTCCACCGCCTGACCGCCCTTGAGGGAACGGCGGACCGCCTCGGCCACCCGGTAGGCGGCAAGCAGTCCCTCAAGGGGCCGAAGCCTGGCCGCCGGGTCCTTCTCTGCCGCCAGGCGGATAAATTCTTCGAGGATAACGGCCCGCAGGTTGGGGGGCGCCGGGTGGTGCTCCACCCCGGCGCCGTAGAAGGCGACCGTTCCCCGGGCGGCGTCGGCCCGGAAGGCCCCCGTCTCCCCCACCACCTCGAAGACGGCCTCGGCCTGAAGGGGGAGGTCCGCCGGCAGAACCCGGCCGAACTCGAGGGTGAGCACCCCTTCGTCTTCCAGCCGGGCCACCACCGAGACGAGCCGGCCGGACTGCTCCTCGGCATAGAGGCGGCGGGGCCGCCCGAAGGTCGACACCACGTAAGCAAAAAGCTCGAGGCCCGGGCAGATGGGCAGGTCCCCGCCGGAGTCGGCCCCCGCCTTCACCCAGAAGGTCCCCGAGGCGCCCAGGACCCGTCCCGCCTGACCCGCCCGCACCAGCTCCGCCGCCCGAACCAGGGCTGGCTCGAAAAGGCGGGGCATGGCCACCAGTCCGGCCCGGCCCCCCTCTCGGGTCCGGAGGTAGAGGATTTCAAAGGTCTGGATGAAGGGAGCGAAGGGGCCGGGCGCCAGCCAGTGCTTCCGGGCCTGAATGGCCCGCTCCACCCACCGGCGGCGCCGGTCCGGGGCCGAACCCACCAGCACCGCCTCGGCCACCGGGTGGTGAAGGACGTAATCGGGCCCGGCCACCGGCCGGCCGGAAGGGGGCCGCTCCGGTGCTGGCTCCGCCCCGAACCTCTCCGCCACCCTTCCGACCAGCTCGGGGTCCGGGTCCCAGACGGGCCCCAGCCGGCAGGCCGGGTGGGCCGCAACGGTCTCAATCCAGCCGAAAATTTCCGGGTCCTGAAGCCCAAGGATTCCGAAAGTTAGCGTCCGAGCCATGGTCCGTCCTAGGCAGGCTGGGCTACAACCTCGATGTTAACCCGGGTCGCGACCGCGACCGCCCGGTAGAGGGGTCAGCGGTTTTTGTACCGATCCACCAGCTCCAGGGCCTGCTCCCGACTCACCCCGGCCAGCTCGAAGCGGAGGTTCACCTCCCGCAGGTTGGCCGGGTCGTCCCGAAGGCGGACCCCCTCAATGGTGGCCCGAACCCCGGCCAGGGGCCAGCCGGCCTCCCGGGCGAAGGCATCCACCAGCAGAACCCCGCAGGCCGAGATCCCCGCCAGGAAAGCTTCGGCCGGGGTCACCTCCTCCCCCGGCCCCCCGCCGTAGGCGGGCTCGTCGATAACGAAATGGTGGTTGCGGACGGTGTTCAGGGAGCGGCCCGGGATGCCGACGGTCCGGCTTTCGGCCCGGGTTATCAGCAGCTCTTCGGCCATCGCCTTACCTCCGGGCAGGGTCTCCAGAAGTATAACCCATCAGGCCCGCAAACCGAAGCGAACCAGCTCCGGCAGGTGGCGCACCAGCCGAAGCCACTCCGGCTCCGGCCGAAGCCCCTCGATGAAGTCGGCAAGCCGGGCCCCAAAGCCTTCCAGGATGGGCTCCCCGCGGCCGAAGCAGGCGGCCTCGGGGCCCAGGGCGAGGACCCGCTTTAAAGATTGCCGGTGAAGGTCGCCCTTGCGGCCGAAAAGGCCGATGGGTCGGGCGAGGCGGCCGTCGGCCCGCAGGAGCAGGTCGCCCAGGAAGATAAGCCTTTGCTCCGGCAGAAAGAAGCAGAGGTGGCCGGGGGAGTGGCCCGGGGTGTGGACGGCGACCAGGTCGCCAAGGCCGGGAACGAACGCCCCATCTTCCAGGGGCTCCACCGCCGGAGCCGGCCGGCTTCGGCCGGGTGGACGTAAACGGGCGCCCCCGACCCCTCCTGAAGCCGGGCGGCGGCCCCGGCGTGGTCGGGATGGGTATGGGTGACCAGGATGGCGGCCAGGTCCTGGGGCCCCAGGCCGTGGTCCAGCAGCGTCTGAAGGAGGTGCCGGGCCCCCGGCAGGCTTCCGGGGTCGACCAGGACCGGCCGGGAGGCCACGAAAACCAAGTAGCTGTTGGCGCTGTGCCGGGTCCGGGTCAGGAAGACGGCGGGCCCAACCTCCCGCATCGGTCAGCCGGTCGCCGGCCGGGTCCGGTCCCGTTCCAACCCCTGGATGGCCTCATCCAGCAGGGCCCGGACCGCCAGGAGGCCCTCTTTGACGGCGTTGCGCAGGTGGCGGGCCGCGCTCTCGGGCATGAACCTCCGCCGGATGGGTATCCGGATGTGCAGGGTGCCGAAGGGTTCGTCCTCTCGGGCCTCGTACTCGATAAAACGCCGCTCAGCCATGGCGATACCTCCCGGCTAAATGATAACCGAAGGTCCGGCTCAGGCGCTCCGGCCGGCGGCCAGCCTCCGGGCCAGCTCCAGGTCAGCAGGGGTATTGATGTTAAAAAACGACCGCAACTCGGGGTCGAGGGCCCTTAATTCGGCCTCGGGAACGTACCGGACCCGGAGGCGCCCCAGCAGCCGGGCCAGTTTCAGGTCGCCGGCGGCAATCTGGGCGGCGGCGGCCTCCCGGCAGGCCCGGGCGTAAACGGCGTGGAGGGGCTCGGGTTCGCCCCGGACCACCGGCACCACCGCGTCCACCCCGTCTCCGGCCAGGCCCAGCAGATGGCGCAGAAGTCTAGGGTCGATAAAGGGCATGTCGCAGGCCGCCACAACCACCAGGGGACAGGCGGCGGCCGAAAGGGCGGTGTAAAGGCCCCCGATGGCCGCCCGCCCCGGCACCAGGTCGGGGACGAACCTGGCCGGAACCGGAAGCGGGGGGCCGTTGGGCCGGCCGACCACCAGGACCTCGGCGGCCACCTGACCCAGCCGCCCCGCAACCCAGGCGAGCAGGGCCTCCCCGCCCACCTCCACCAGGGCCTTATCCTGTCCCAGCCGGGTGCCCCTCCCCCCGGCCAGCACCGCCCCCGTAACTTCCATCGGCCTACTTAGAGTATAGGCCGCAGCTTTGCGTTGAGCGGGCAGAGGCCGCACCGGCCGGGCCGGCAGAGGTTGTGATAGAGGTCGACGGCCCCCTGGTGTTCGGCCCCGGGCAGGGGCCCTTCCAGCTTCCAGATTCGGCGGACTAAATAGCGGGTGATAAAATTTTCGCCAAGGGCGGGGGCCGTCTCCCAGGCCTGCCGGGCCCTTTCGGCCAGGGGCCCGTTGCCCGTAAGCTCGGCCCAAGCAGCCACGGCCGGGACCACCCCGTTGACGGCGATAACCCGGGCCCGCTCGGCCCCAAGCCCCGGGGCCCGGCTTCGCAAAAGGCCCACCACCGCCCCCAGGGGCTTTGGGTCCCCAAAACAGGCCTCAAGGGGCGGCCAGAGGCCCCCGGCCGCGCCGGAGGCCAGCAGGTGGGCCGGCTGCCGGAGGCGAATGTCGGAGCGGTTGGCCGGCCGAATCGGAAGCCGGCCCGGACCCGGGCCTCGCTCGGCCAGGAGGGCAATGGCCCGCCCGGGCCGCAGGCCCTCAGGGACGGCCAGCAGCTCGGCCCGGAGGGCGGCCCAGCCCATGTCCGCCCCCGGCGGGATAAGGCCGGGTTCGGGCAGGCCGTACCCAAAGGCCCGGGCCAGCAGCCGGTAAAGGGCCTCTTCCCGCCCGAAAAGGCAGACCCAGAGTTTGCTCCGGGCCACCTTGGCACCCAGCCGCTCCCGGCCGGCCGCCCGCAGAACCGCCCGAAGCTCGGCCGCCGGAAGCCGCCGGGCGGCCCCCCGGCAGGGCTCGCCCCAGCCGGGCAAGGGCTCGGCGCCAGCCTCGAATCTGAAGGTGACCACCTGTTCGCCGGCCGGGGCCGGGCTCCGGCCGACCCAGGCCACCAGGTGGAACCTTACCGAGGCATAGGCCGGGTCGGCGTCGTGGCCGTGGACCTGCCAGTCGGATGGCTGCCGGTGGACCTCCAGGTCCCCGACGATTAATTCGCCGGCTTCGGTGTAGAACCGGGCGTCCCTGAAGTCGGGGCCCGCGCCCCGCCGGCGCCTCCCCGGAAAAGCCACCCGGAAGGCGCGGCCGTCCACCGCCCGGAGGGTGGCCGAAGCCACCCGGCCCTCCTCCCAGGCCCGGCAGACCGCCTCTTCATCAAGCCCGGCCAGCCGTCCCACGACCAGATCATAGTAAACCAGGCGGCCGCCCGTCAACCGGCGGCCGGTGGGGATGGGGGTTCGGCGGCCAAAACTGGCGAACCCTGCGGTTGACGGCATGGCGACCGCGGTTTAAAATCGGGCAGGCCCTTTTGAGGAGGTGCCCGTGATGGCGGTCCGACGGCCGACCCCCGAAGAGCTGGACGAGCTGGCCCACCTTTACGGCTTCGGGCTCACCCCGGAAGAAATCGGGGTTTTCCAGGCTTTTAGCGAAAATACCCTTGGCTCCCTGGAGTGGCTGGACACCCTACCCGAGCCGGCCCCGCCGGTGAAATACCCCCGGGAGGCCGGTTACCGGCCGGACCCGGCGGAGAATCCCCTTGGGGCCTGGGCCTGGCGGTGCTCGGTTAAAGGGGCCGCCGGGGGGCCGCTGGCCGGCAAGAAGGTGGCCCTAAAAGACAACATCGCCCTGGCCGGAATCCCCCTCCTGAACGGCTCGGCCCTGATGGACGGGTACGTGCCCCGGGTGGATGCCACCGTGGTCACCCGCCTGCTCGATGCCGGGGCGGAAATCGTGGGCAAGACCGTCTGCGAAGACCTCTGCTTTTCCGGCGGCTCCCACACTTCGTACCCCTGGCCGGTGCGCAATCCCCGCAACCCGGAGTTTATGGCCGGGGGCTCTTCCAGCGGCAGCGCCGTGGTGGTGGCCATCGGGGAGGCCGAGATCGCCCTGGGCGGGGACCAGGGCGGCCCCATCCGGATCCCGGCCTCCTGGTGCGGTATCGTCGGCCTGAAGCCCACTTACGGCCTGGTCCCCTACACCGGGTTCTTCCCCATCGAACTCACCCTGGACCACACCGGCCCGATGGCCCGAACCGTCCGGGATGTCGCCCTGGCCCTGGAGGTGGTCGCCGGCCGGGACGGCCTGGACCCCCGCCGGGGCTCGACCCCCGAAACCCTGCCCCCCTACGCTCAGGGGCTGGAGGGGGGCGTTGCCGGCCTTAAGGTGGGCCTCGTCCCCGAAGGGTTCGGCTGGCCGGGCCTTTCCGAACCGGACGTGGACGAGGCGGTGCGCCAGGCGGCCTCGGTCTTCTCGGCCCTGGGGGGGAGGTGCGGGAGGTCTCCATTCTCCTCCACCGGAAGGGCATCCACTTCTGGAACGGCTTCGGGGTCGAGGGCACCTGGGCCACCATGGTCCGGGACCAGGCCATGGGCTACGGCTGGCTCGGCTACTACGACACCGGCCTGGTGGAGTTTTACGGCCGGTCCCGGCGGGTGCGGGCCTGGGACTTCTCGCCCACGGTCAAGATGGTCACCCTCCTCGGCCACTGGCTTGGGGAGCGCTACCACGGCCGCTACTACGCCCGGGCCCAGAACCTGCGCCGGACCCTCCGGGCAGCCTACGACGCCGCCTTCCGGGAAGTGGACATCCTGCTGATGCCGACCACCCCCCAGAAGGCCCAGCCCTTCCCCAAGGGGGGCCTGGCCGAATACGTGACGGCTGCCCTGAACATGATCCCCAACACCTGCCCCTTCGACGTGACCGGCCACCCGGCCATTAGCGTGCCTTGCGGCCACTCGGGGGGCCTTCCCGTGGGGTTGATGCTGGTCGGCCGCCACTTCGACGAGGCGACCCTGCTGCGGGCGGCCTTCGCCTTCGAACAAAAGGCCGGGGTTAAGGTCTAAACCGACCCTTGCCCCATTTTAAGCGGGGGGTTGCGGCGGCCTTCGGCCGACCCGCCGAGGTCCGCCGTGCCATAATAGGTTAAGACCCCTTCAGGAGGAGCTGGCCATGCTTACGGTAGAGGAGCTGCGGGCCGCCCTCGGGCGGCTTCCCCGGGTCGACCTGGCGGTGCTTCCGACCCCGGTCCACGAGTGCCCGAACCTGGGCCGCCGGCTGGGCATCCGCCTGGCCATTAAACGCGACGACCTGACGGGCCTGGCATTCGGGGGCAACAAGACCCGCAAGTTCGAGTTCGTCTTTGGGGATGCCCTCGCCCAAGGGGCCGACGCCATCGTTGCCGGGTTCGGAAGCCAGTCAAATTTCGCCCGCCAGGCCGCGGCCGCCTGTGCCAAGCTGGGCCTCAAGTGCTACCTGGTCAACCGCTACGACGACCGGGCCCGCCGGGTCGGAATTCAGGGTAATTACCTCCTCGATTTCATCCTGGGGGCCGAGGTCTGGCTGGTGTCCCCGGAGCGGCTGGCCGAGGCCCGCCAGAAGCTGGCCGAAGAGCTCCGGGCCCTGGGCCACCGACCCTACGTCCTCAACGACACCGAGGCGGTGCTGGGGGCCGTGGCCTACGCCGGGTGCGTGGCCGAGCTCGCCGAACAGCTTTCAGAGCCCCCCGAATTCCTGGTCCTCGCCAGCGGCGGCGGGACCCAGGCCGGGGTCCTCCTCGGGGTGAAGGCCCTGGGCCTGCCCACCCGGGTCATCGGGTTCCGGCCGAGCCGGGTGCCCGAGGCCGCCGTCAAAGGGCAGGTCGCCGCCATCGCCAACGAGGCCGCCCGGCTGATGGGACTGGGGGTCGGGGTGGAACCCGAAGAGGTTGAAAACAGCGAAGAGTATGTCGGGGAGGCCTATGGGGTCGTTACCCCGGCCTGCCTCGACGCCGTCGAACTTCTCGCCCGGACCGAGGGCATTCTGCTGGACCCGGTCTACAGCGGGAAGGCCTTCAGCGGCCTGATAGATTACGTCCGGCGGGGGATTATCCCGGCCGGGAGCCGGGTCGTCTTTCTCCACACCGGCGGCCAGCCGGCCATCTTCGCCTACGCCCAGGAGTTCATCGAGCACGGGGGCTACCGGATGCGGGCCGTTGAGGACGTGGGCCGGGGGATCCTCTCGGCGGCCCCGGCCGCCGGCGGCTGAAGGCCCGGCCCGGGCCCGTTGCCCGCCGGGGCCGCCGGCGGTAAAATCAACTGGATATGGAAACGACCCTGACTTCGGCCGACCTTATCGCCGAAATTCAGCGCCTCCGCCGGGAGCGCAACGCCGTCATCCTGGCCCATAACTACCAGATCCCGGAGATTCAGGACCTGGCCGACTTCGTCGGCGACTCCCTCGGCCTTTCCCAGGCCGCCGCCCGGACCGACGCCGACATCATCGTCTTCTGCGGCGTCCACTTCATGGCCGAAACCGCGGCCATCCTCTGCCCCGATAAAAAGGTGCTCATTCCCGACCCGGAGGCCGGCTGCTCCCTGGCCGCCACCATCGACGCCGGGCAGCTGCGGGCCTGGAAGGCCGAACACCCCGGGGCCGTGGTGGTGGCCTATGTGAACACCACCGCCGAGGTGAAGGCCGAGGCCGACTACTGCTGCACCTCCAGCAACGCCGTCCAGGTGATCAACAGCATCCCCCCGAACCGGGAGATTCTCTTTCTGCCGGACCTTTTCCTCGGCAGCTACCTTCAGCGGGTAACCGGCCGGAAGCTCCACGTCTGGCTGGGGGAATGCCACGTCCACGCCGGGATTCGGCCGGCGGATATCCTGGCCAAGCTCCAGGCCCACCCCGACGCCGAGTTCCTGGTCCACCCCGAGTGCGGCTGCGTCACCTCCTGCATGTACTACCTGGCCGACGGGACCATCCCCCCCGACAACGCCCACATTCTTTCCACGGAAGGGATGGTCCGGCGGGCCCGCCAGTCGCCGGCCAAAAAGTTCGTCGTCGCCACCGAGGTCGGCGTCCTCCACCGCATGCGGAAAGATAACCCCGACAAGGTTTTCATCCCGGCCAGCGAAGACGCCGTCTGCCAGTACATGAAGAAGATTACCCTGGAGAAGCTTTACCGCTCCCTCCGGGACCTGGTTTACGAGGTCCGGGTCGACCCGGAAATCGCCGCCCGGGCCCGGCTGGCCATCGAGCGGATGCTGAGCCTCAGCTGATGGAGCTTCCCCCCTTTGCCGTCGACCGGGTCGTCGAGGCCGCCCTGGCCGAGGACCTGCCCTGGGGGGACCCGACCACCGACAACCTGATCCCGGCCGGGGTGAGAGCCCGGGCCGAGGCCGTCGTTAAGGCCGAGGGCGTAATCGCCGGCCTGCCCGTTTTTGAGCGGGTCTTTTGCCGGCTGGACCCCCGGGTCCGGGTGGAGCTTTACTGCCACGACGGGGCGGCGGTGAGGCCCGGGGATGTGGTGGCCCTGGTCGAGGGCCCGGCCCGGAGCATCCTGCGGGCCGAGCGGGTGGCCCTGAACTTCTTGCAGCGGCTGAGCGGCATCGCCACCCTCACCGCCCGGTACGTGGCGGCCGTCTCCGGCCTGCCCTGCCGCATCGTCGACACCCGGAAGACGACCCCGGGCCTGCGTTTTCTGGAAAAATACGCCGTCCGGATGGGGGGCGGGGCCAACCACCGCTTCGGGCTGAGCGACGGCATCTTGGTCAAAGACAACCACCTGGCCCTCCTCCGGCGGGAGGGGATCTCCCTCCCCACCGCCCTGGCCGACCTGCGCCGCCGGATACCCCACGGCGTCCGGATTCAGGTCGAGGTGGAGTCCCTGGCCGAGGCCGAGGCGGCCCTGGCGGCCGGGGCCGATGCCCTCCTCTTTGACAACATGCCCCTGGACCTTCTGCGGCAGGGGGTGGCCCTGGCCCGGGGCCGGGCCATTACCGAGGCGTCGGGGGGCATAACCCTGGAAAACGTCCGGGCGGTGGCCGAGACCGGGGTGGACCTCATCTCGGTGGGGGCGCTGACCCACTCGGCCCGGGCCCTCGACGTGAGCCTGGAGCTCAGGCCGTGACCCGACGTGGCTGAGACGAAATACCTCATCGTCGGCGGGGGGCTGGCCGGGGGCTCAGCCGTCCGGGCCATCCGCCAGGCCGACCCCGAAGGCCGCCTTATCTTAATAACCGACGAGCCTTACCCGCCCTACGACCGGGTTCCCCTCTCCAAAACCTACCTGCTGGGCAAATTTAAAAGGGAGAGGCTGTTTATTCTCCGCCCGGAACAGCTGGACCCCGCCCGCACCGAAATCCGGACGGGAACCCGGGCGGTGGCCCTCGACCTGCCCGGACGCACCGCCGCCCTGGACTCGGGGGAAACCCTCCGGTTTGAGCGGCTCCTGCTGGCCACCGGCGGCCGGCCCCGCCGCCTCGCCATCCCCGGGTCCGACCTGGCCGGGATTCATTACCTGCGGACCATCGACGACTCCGACCGGATCCGGGCCGAAGCCCAACCGGGCCGGCGGGCCGCCATCGTCGGGGGGAGTTTCATCGGGTGCGAGGTGGCGGTGGCCCTCCACCAGCTGGGGGTTCGGGTGACCATCTTTGAGACCGAACCCCTCCTTTTCGGCCGGGTCTTCGACCCCACGGTGGCCGGGGCCCTGACGGAGTTTATTCGCAGTAAGGGAATCGGGGTGGAGACCGGGGTAAGCATCGGCCGCTTTCTGGGCCGGGACGGCCGGGTAGCTGGGGTGGAGCTGGCCGACGGCCGGACTTTCGGGGCCGACTTCGCGGTGGTCGGGGTGGGGATTATCCCCAATACCGAGCTGGCCGAGGGGGCCGGCCTGGAGGTGCAGAACGGGGTGGTGGTCGACGAAAGGCTTGAAACCCGGGTTGAGGGCGTCTTTGCGGCCGGGGATGTCGCCCGCTATTACAGCCCCCTTTACGGCCGGCACCTGCGGGTGGAACACCACGACACCGCCGTGAAGCACGGCCGGCGGGCCGGGCTGAACCTGACCGGCCGGGGGGAGCCCTACGACGGCCTCCCTTATTTTTTCTCTTACCTGCTGGAGGTGAACCTCCACGTGGTGGGCGATTTCAGCCGCTGGGACGGGGTGCTGGAGGCCGGCCGGCCCAGCTTCCCCGAACCGTACGTCCGGTATTACTTCGAGGGGGGCCGGCTGGCGGCCGTACTGATGGTGAATGCTCCGCCCCCGGCCCTGCCGGCGGCCGAAGCCTACGTCCGGGAGCGGCCGACGGTTGAAGGCTTGCGGGCACGGGCCCGGCCCGAACTGCCCGTGCCGCCCGGCGACATCAAGCCCCGTTGAGGACCCGGGAGCTCCTCGGCCCGGCGGCCGTGGTGGGCCTGGCCGCCGGCCTGAGGTTTTACCGGCTGGATTGGGCCGAGTTTAAATTAGACGAGGCCCGGCTGGCGGCCCTGGCCCTGGGCGTGGTCCGGGACGGGCGGCTGCCCCGCTGGGGGATCGACGCCTCCATCGGCATCCCCAACTTTCCCCTGGCCGCCTGGCTTGCGGCCTTCCCCTTCGCCCTGTCGGCCGACCCGCTGGTGGCCACGGGGTTCGTGGCCCTGCTCAACACCCTGGCCGCCCTGGGCCTTTACCTGGTCGGCCGGAGCTGGTACGGCCCGGCGGGCGGGCTCGTGGCCGGCCTCCTCTACGCCGCAAGCCCCTGGGCCGTGCTCTTCAGCCGGAAGCTCTGGCCGCCCGAGCTTCTGGCGCCCCTGGCCGTGGCCTTCATCTTCGCCGCCGACCGGGGCTTTGCCGCCGCCTCGGCCCGGGTGCAGGCCGCCTGGCTCTTTCTGACCGGTTTGGTCCTTGCGGCTATGGTCCAGATTCAGTACGCCGCCCTAAGCCTGCTGGTTTCGGCCGGGCTCTGGCTTCTGGCCCTGCGCCCCCGGCCGGCGGGCCTGGCGGGGTTCGCGGCCGGCCTGGGCGGGGCCTTTTTGCCCTTCCTGCTGGCCGACCCGACCCGGACCCTGGGGGTGGGCCGGGCCATCCTGGGCCTGGCGGGACGGCCGGCGGAGACGGACCTGAAGGTCCTCGGGCTCCTCTGGATTCTGGCCACCGGCCAGGCCATCCATTCCCTGGCCGGACCCGAGCGGTACCGGGAGCTTCTCGGGCAGGTGGGGGATGCCGGCCCGGCCCAGGCCCTGACCGGCTTCTGGGTGGTGGCCGGGGCGGCGGCCCAGGCCGTAACCCTGGGGCGGCCGGCGGCCGCCCCGGACGACCGGCGGCGGGCGGCCCTCCTTCTGGGCTGGGTCTCGGGGCCGATTCTTACCCAGGTCCGCCACCCCCTCGATGTCCGTTTAGAATACCTCCTCGCCCCCATACCCGGCCTTTTCCTGCTGGCCGGAAGCGTTCCGGCCTTTCTCCGGCGCCGCCTTAACCGTCCCCTGGTCGGCCCGGCCCTCGTCGCCCTGGCCCTGGGGCTGGCGGCCGTTCAGGCCCTCCGGGTCGGCCGGGTCGTCGACTTTGTGGGCACCGAGGCCACCCCGGGGGCCTACGGGGTTCCCCTGAGGGCCCACCTGGCCGTTGCCGGGGAGGCCCGCCGGCTTTACGCCCGCCTGCCCGCGGCCGAGGTGTGGCTCTTGGGTCCCGGTTCCAACCCGGCCTACGACGAGTATCCGGCCGTCTACGCCGTCCTTCTCGGCCGGGAGCTTCCCCTCCGGTTTCACGACGTCCGGCAACCCGCCCCGTGGCCCAACCATTCGGGCCTCATCGTAACCTTGCCTGGGGCCATCCCCCCGCCCGGGGCGGAGGCGGTGGGGAATCCGGTTCCCTGGCGGCGGGGGGAGGGGGCGGCGGCCTTCTGGCTCTGGGCCGGGGGCGGCCCGGCCGAGCCGAAGGCGGCCTTCGACCCGCCTCCCACCTGGGCCGATGGGGTGCGCCTCCTCGGGGCGGCCGTTCCGGCCTGCCTCCGGCCGGAAGGACCGGCCCGTCTCTATCTTTACTGGGAGACCGGGTCGTTAAGTCGGCCCTTCCAGGTTTTCAACCACCTGGTGGGACCGGACGGAACCCGAATTGCCCAGGCCGACGGCCCCGGCCCGCCCCCGGTCCCGGGCCGGACGGTAATCAACTGGTTCGACCTTAAGGTGCCCCCTGATTCGCCCCCCACCCTCCGGCTATTGAGCGGCCGCTACCTGCTTCCGGGTGTCGAGAACATTCCCCGGGCCGATACCGGCCGGCCCGAGGTTCCGGTGGCGGAGCTCCGGGTCGGGCGTTGCGGCTGAGCCTTCGGTAAAATAAGGCTGGGATGACGGATACCGTCCGGGTCTACTGCCCCGTCTGCCAGGCCGAAGTGGAGCGGCCGGCGGACCTCTGGACGGCGGCCGCCCGAACCCCCCGCCGCCTCTACCGGGCGGTCCGGGGCCTCACCGCGGCCGACCTGGCCTACCGCCCCCGGCCCGACGCCTGGTCCCTCCGGGAGGTGATCCTCCACCTGGCCGATACCGAGCTGGTCCACGGCTACCGGCTCCGAAGGGCCCTGGCCGAGGATTCGGCCGAACTGCCCGCCTACGACCCGGCCGCCTGGGCGGTCGGGGCCGCCTACGACCGCCGGGACCTCCGGGCGGCCATCTCCGCCTTCCGGGCCCTGCGCCTGGCCAACCTGGACCTGCTCCGGTCGGCGGGGGAGGCGGCCTTCGGCCGGGCCGGGCGCCACCCCCGGTTCGGGCCCCTCACGGTGGGCCAACTCTTCGGCCACCTGGTGGACCACGACCGGGACCACCTGCGGCAGCTGGAATGGACCCGGGCGGTGGTGGAGGGCAAGGTTGACCCGGGGCTTTCTTAAGGGCCTCAAGGCCGCCTTCTGGTTTATCTTTGCCCTGGACGGCCTTTTCAGCGCCCTCTTTACCTACCGGTGGGTCCGGGCGCTCCTGCGCCTGCCCGGACCGGAAGTCTACCGCCTGAGCGTGGCCCTCTTTCTCATCCCGTCGGAGCGGGTCCTGCGGGTGGGGGGCGCCTTGCAGTTCGCCTTCGGCCTGGCCAACCTGCTCCGGACCCTGGGCCTTATTCGGGGGCTGCCCGCCAGGCCCCGCCGTCCCCGCCGGCCACCCGCCGAAAGAAACCCAGCATAAGCCGGTTGAACTCTTCCGGCCGCTCCTTGTGCAGGTTGTGGCCGCAGTCGGGGAAGATTACCAGTTCGGAGCCGGGAATGAGGCGGTGCAGGGTTTCGGCGTGCCGGGGGTTGATCAGCCGGTCCCGGCCGCCGTGGACGATGAGCACCGGGCAGCGGATAAGGTGGAGCCGGTCGCAGTGGTAGTTGCCGCCCCGCCCGAAGATGCGCCGGTTGGCGGCCACGAATTCGGCCAGCAGGTGCCGCCAGTAGGGCTCCCCGTGGGCCTCGGCCAGCTCCCGGGCCCACCGACCCCACCGTTCGGGCCAGTTTTCGACGGGCAGCCAGCCCTCCAGAACCGCCATGTTGTGGGCATCCAGCTCGCAGCTGGCGCTCACGGCCAGCAGGCCCCGGACCAGGTCGGGCCGCTCGACGGCCAGGTAAAGGCCGACAATCCCCCCGTCGCTGAAGCCTAAGACCAAAGCGGACTTCACTCCGAGGGCGTCCAGCCAGGCAATGGTGTCGTCGGCCTGCTGCCTCAGATAATCGTCGGGGAACCGGTCGATATGCTCCGAACGGCCGTAGCCCCGCTGGTCCACGGCGTAGACCTTAAACTCCCGGGCAAGCAGGTCGATTTGGGGTCCGAAATCGAGGCGGGCGGTGCCCATCCCCCCGTGCAGGACGACCACGGGTTCGCCCTCCCCGGCGACCTGGTAGTAGAGCCGAACCCCGTTTACCGTCAGGTGGGGCAAGGGACCGTCAGCGCAGCCTGGGCAACCTCAACCTGGGCCGGCGGGAAAGCCGGCCCCCCGTGGGGGTGCCGGTCGGGGCCGGCGGGCCCACCAGCTCCCACCCCTGGCCTTCGCAGAGCCGGCGCAGAATGCAAACCAGCTCCCGGACGATAACCTGCAGCTCCTCGGTCGTGGCCGGCCGGCTGGCGGCCATTTCCAGGTTTTCAAGCCAGCGCCGAAGGTAAAGCCGCTGCCAGAGCCGGAAGGCCTCCTCGTCGTCGGCAAGGTAAGGGGTGGACTCGTCCGGGTAGCCCAGGTCCACCTCCGGGGTGTATTTAAAACCCACGGCCGTAGCACCTCCTCGGTTTGGGGCCGCCGGGCAAACCCCGGCGGCCGGTCGCAGCACCTCCGCCATCAGTTTACAGGCTGCAACCGCAACCGTCAACGGACGACGGGTCCCGCGCTAATATTGAAAGCTTGGCGGCCTGCTGCACGGGGGCATGGCCGTGCGCCCGTATGGCCAGACTACGGATCAGCTGCCGGCAATCCCAAGGACAAAGCCCTGGCTCCCCGCAAAGTTAGCGGACGATAAAGGGCAGGTGGAGCCGGTTGGACGGGGCCGCCGGCGGGGGGCTGGGCCGGGGCGAAAGGCCCGGGGACGTGCCCCCACCGAAGCCCCCGACCAGGGTGTAGACGCCCCCGGCCAGAAGCCCCGCCTCCGGCTGGCCGATAACGGCCCCAAGGCCGTAGCCCCCACCCCCGCTGGATGCCCGGCTGCCGTCGACCCGGTACCGGCCAAGCTCATACCCGGCCCCCCGGACGACGAGGGCCCCGGCGAGGCCCAGCGCCCCGAGGAGCAGGCCGACTTTGACGGCAGGTTTAAAAGCTTTCAACGAAACAGCTCCCCCCCGGCCCGCCAGCCGCGGCCGGCAAAAATTGCCGTCTAATTTAAACCGCCGACCGGGAAGGCTGCCACCCGGCCGGCTTTTCCGGGGCCTTTTCATTGCCGCAGGCGGCGGAACCTCAATGGCCCTTAACAGCACGCCAGCACCAAAGAGAGGCCTGCCGGCCTTTCCAACGGCCTTGGCAACGGCCCGCCCCCTGTGGTATCATAGTTAGTGCCAGATTTCACAAGGGGAGGCGCTCAATGAACCTGCGGATTCCGGGCCCAACCCCGTGCCCACCGGAGGTCCTCGAGGCCGTCGGCCGCCAGATGGTCAACCACCGGGGCCCGGCCTTCCGGGAGCTGATCCAGCGGGTTACGGCCAACTTAAAGCAGGTTTTCCGGACCGAAAGCGACGTCCTAACCCTAACCGCTTCCGGGACCGGGGGCCTTGAGGCGGCGGTGGCCAACTTCTTCTCCCCGGGCGACCCCATCCTGGTGGTGGTCACCGGGGTTTTCGGCCGGCGGTGGGCGGAGATTGCGGCCGCCTACGGCCTTAAGGTTTTCCGCCTGGACCTGCCCGTCGGGGAGGTTCCCACCCCCGGGCAGCTTCGGGCCGCCCTTTCGGAACACCCGGAGGTGCGGGCCGTCTGCCTGACCCACAACGAAACCTCCACCGGGGTCGCCGTGGACCTGGCCACCCTGGCCGCGGTCGTCAAGGGGGCCGGAAAGCTGCTTCTGGTGGATGCCGTCTCAAGCCTCGGCTGCATGCCCCTGGAGACCGACGGCTGGGGCTGCGACGTGGTGGTCACCGCCTCCCAGAAGGGCCTGATGAGCCCCCCGGGCCTGGCCCACGTGGCCGTAAGCCCGGCCGCCTGGGAGTTTTACCGCCAGGCCCGGCTGCCCCGCTACTACTTCGACCTGGGCCGCCACCGGGACCTGCTGGCCAGGGGGGAGACCCCCTGGACCCCGGCCGTCTCGGCCCTCTTCGGCCTGGACGTGGCCCTCGGGCGCATCCTTGGGGAGGGCCTGGAAAACGTCTTTGCCCGCCACCGGCGGCTGGCCGAGTTTACCCGCCGGGAGCTCAAGGCCCTCGGCTTCAAGCTGGTCGCCCGGGACGAGGCCTACGCCTCCAACTCGGTGACGGCCGCCTATGTGCCCCCCGGGGTCGACGCCGGGGCCCTCATTAAGACCGTCCGGTCGGAGTTCAACGTCGAGATCCAGGGCGGCCAGGCCGAACTGGCGGGTAAAATCATACGGGTGGCCCACATGGGCTACGCCTCGGAACCGGACCTGGTCGAGGCCATCGAGGCCATCCGGGCGGCCCTGGCCCGGGTGGCCGCCGGCGCTTAAGCCATGGGTTTTCGGATCGTCGTAAGCGACCCCATCCACCCGAGCGGCCTTGAGCTTTTAAAGGCCCAGCCCGACGTGGAGGCCGTCCTTACCCCCGACGGGACGCCCCTGGCCGAGCTTCTGGCCGAGGCCGACGCCCTCATCGTCCGGAGCGAGACCAAGGTAACCCCCGGGCTTCTGGAAGGCGCCCGGCGGCTGGTGGTCATCGGCCGGGCCGGGGTCGGGGTCGACAACATCGACCTGAGCGAGGCTACCCGCCGGGGGATCGCGGTGGTCAACGCCCCCACCGGCAACATCATCGCCGCCGCCGAGCACACCATCGCCTTGATCTTTGCCGTCGCCCGACGCATTCCCCAGGCCTTCGAGGCCCTTAAGCGGGGGGAGTGGCGGCGGGGCGAGTTTACCGGCATCGAACTGCGGAACAAGACCCTGGGCCTCATCGGCCTCGGCCGGGTGGGGACGGAAGTGGCCCGCCGGGCCGTCGGCCTCCAGATGCGGGTCATCGCCTGCGACCCCTTCGTCTCCCACGAGTACGCCGGCCGCCTGGGCGTAAGCCTCACCGACCTGGAGACCCTGTTGCGGGAGGCCGACATCATCAGCGTCCACGTGCCCCTCAACGACCAGACCCGCAACCTGCTGGACCGCCGGCGGCTCGAGCTGGTGAAGCCGGGGGCCATCGTCGTCAACACCGCCCGGGGCGGGGTCGTTGACGAGGCCGCCCTCCTGGTGCTTTTGAACGCCGGCCGGCTCGGCGGGGTCGCCCTGGACGTTTTCGCCACCGAACCCCCGCCGGCCGACCACCCCCTCCTGCACCACCCCCGGGTCGTGGCCACCCCCCACCTGGGGGCCTCCACGGTGGAGGCCCAGGCCGAGGTGGCCCGGGAAGTAGTCGAGGAGGTGCTGGCCGTGCTGCGGGGGCGGCCGGCCCGCAATGCCGTCAACCTGCCGGCCATCCCGGCCGAGGTGGACCGGGTTATCCGGCCCTATTTCGACGTGGCCGCCATCCTGGGCCGGCTGGCCATCCAGCTCCTCAGCGGCCAGCTGGTGGGGGTCCGCCTCACCTATAAGGGGGAGGTGGCCCGCTACGATACCGCCGCCCTCACCGCCGTCGCCCTGGCCGCCCTCCTGGAACCGGTCTCCGCCGAGCGGGTCACCCCGGTGAACGCCCGGCTGGTGGCCGAGCGGCGGGGCCTGCGGGTGGTGGAAACCCGGGAGCTGGACGCCGGGGAGTACCCGGGGCTGGTCATCGTCGAGCTGGAGGCCACCGGGGGGAACGTCCGCCTCGGGGGCACCTGGATGCGCAACGAGCCCCACATCGTCCTGGTGAATGACTTCTGGGTGGACGTGGTCCCCTCAACCCCGTATTACCTGTTCATCGACCACCACGACCGGCCCGGCATGATCGGGGCCGTGGGGACCATCACGGGGCGGTATGATATAAACATCAGCTTTATGGAGGTGGGCCGTCTGGAGCCCCGGGGGCGGGCCATGATGGTCCTGGGCCTGGACGACCCGGTGCCGCCCCACGTCCTCGAGGAGATCCGCCGGGTGCCCCACGTCTACGGCGCCCGGGTGGTCCACCTTTCACCCCGCCCGGCCGCCGATCAGACGTGAAGCTCCACGATATCTTTATCCTTTAGAACGTACGTCCGGGCCACCGGCTGGCCGTCAAATTCGGCGCTGCCCCAGACCCGGGCCAGCTTGAGCCGTTTGACCCAGTCCCGGTGGACCTCCTCGGCCAGGTCGAGGACGGTGCTCCCCTCCGGCAGAACGAAGGGCTTTTCCAGGTCGGGCTTCCGGCCCGGGGGCTTGGCGTAGACCCGGATGACGTGGAGGAGTCGGAAGACGAGCCGCCTCAGCTCCTCAAGGTTGGCCCCGGTCCGGGCCGAAACGGCCAGGGCCGTAAGCCGGCCGCCGTAGGAGTCCAGCAGGAGGGACCAGCGGACGTCGGCGTCGGGGGCGTCGAGCTTGTTGCCCACCAGCACCGCCCGCCGGTAGGCCACCCCGGCCTCGTCCCGGGATTCGGCCTCGATGGGGACCGGCCGGACCCGCCGCTTCTCCAGGCCGCAGAGGACGGCCTCGGCCTGGTCCAGCACCTCGTCGGCGGAGAGGTCCACCACGATGAGGAGGCCGTCGGCCGACCGGATGAGGGCAGCCAGGGGCCCCTCCACTTCCTCCCCCACCGGCGGGGTATCCACCAGCTGAATCTGAATATCCTCATAGGCCATCATCGCCGGCTCGGGCTCCTGGGTGGTAAACGGGTAGTCGGCAACCTCTAAAGGCGCCCCGGTCAGGGCGGCCACCAGGGCCGACTTTCCGGCATTGGCCGGCCCGATGACAACCACCTGCCCGGCCCCGTGCCGTTCGACGGCAAAGGGGTCGTAGCGGCCGACCTTGCTCCGGCGCCGCCGCTCGGCCTCCTCCTTGAGCTTGGCGATGCGGCGCTTGATGTCGGCCTGCATCTTCTCCGTCCCCTTGTGCTTGGGGATGGTCGCCAGCATCCGCTCAAGGGCGGCCAGCTTCTCCGGAATGGTTTCGGCCTTGCGGTACTCCTCCTGGGCCTGCAGAAATTCCGGCGTCAGGTTGGCAGGCATGACGGCGCTCGCACAATCCGCACGTTGTGGCCTAATATTAATGATAAAGCCTGCACTTTCCCGCGGAGGAGACGACCTTGGACGGCAAGACCGCCATCGCCCGCATCCTCAAGGCCGAGGGCACCGAGTACCTCTTTTGCTACCCCCACAACCCCATCATCGACGTCTGCGCCGCCCACGACATCCGCCCCATCATCGCCCGAACGGAGCGGGTGCTCGTAAACATGGCCGACGGCTACAGCCGGATGACCTCGGGCAAGAAGGTCGGGGTGGCCGCCATGCAGCACGGGCCGGGGGTGGAAAACGCCTTCGCCGGGGTGGCCCAGGCCTACGGGGACAATTCCCCCATCCTGGTTCTGCCGGGGACTTACGAGCGCCGGGCCCTCGGGGTGCCCCCCAACTTCCAGGCCATCCTCAACTACCGGTCCGTTACCAAGTGGGTGGCCCAGGTGCCCTTCGCCGACCGGATCCCCCCGCTTATGCGCCGGGCCTTCACCCTCCTCCGGTCGGGCCGCCCGGGTCCGGTGATGCTGGAGGTACCCATCGACGTGATGGACGAGCCCCTCAACGGCGAGCCGGACTACCGGCCCTTCCGGGTCTCCCGACCCCAGGGCGACCCCCGGGACGTCGAGGAGGCCCTCGACGTCCTCCTTTCGGCCAAAAGACCGGTAATCGTCGCCGGACAGGGGGTGCTTTACGCCGAGGCCTGGGACGAGCTTCGGGAGTTCGCCGAGCTGGTCGGGGTCCCCGTCATGACCACCCTGAACGGCAAGGGGGCCTTCCCCGAGGACCATCCCCTGGCCCTCGGGGCCGGCGGCCGGACCCGACCCCTTACCGTGGACCATTTTCTCAACAAGGCCGACGTCGTCTTCGGGGTCGGGACCAGCTTCACCCGCTCGGCCTACATCGCGCCCATTCCGCCCGGGAAGACGATGGTTCAGATAACCATCGACGAGGCCGACGTCAATAAAGACTACCCGGTCTCCTACGGGGTCATCGGGGACGCCAAGGCCGTCCTATCCCAGCTCATCGCCCTGGCCCGGGCCCGCCTTGGGGGCCCTCGGCCCAGCGACGCCGTTCGGGAGGAGATAAAGGCCGTCAAGGCCGAGTTCCTCAAGGCCTGGCTGCCCCGGCTCACCTCGGACGATACCCCCATCAGCCCCTACCGGGTAATCTGGGAGCTTATGCACAACCTGGACCGGCGCCGCACGGTAATAACCCACGACGCCGGCAACCCCCGGGACCAGATGGTCCCCTTCTACGAGACCTTAATCCCCCACGGCTACATCGGCTGGGGCAAAACCACCCAGCTGGGAACCGGCCTGGGCCTGGTCATGGGGGCCAAGCTGGCCCGGCCCGACCTGCTCTGCGTCAACGTGATGGGGGATGCCGCCTTCGGAATGGTGGGAATGGACTTTGAGACGGCCGTTCGCTGCCGAATCCCTATTCTGACGGTGGTTTTAAACAACAACCTGATGGGCGGCTATGAGAAATACCTGCCCGTGGCCACGGCCAAGTTCGGGGCCCGCTACCTTTCGGGCAATTACGCCAGGGTGGCCGAGGGCCTGGGCGGCTACACCGAGCGGGTCGAAAGGCCCGAGGAGCTGGCCCCGGCCATCCGCCGGGCTGCGGCCCAGGTGGAAGCCGGGCGGCCGGCCCTGCTGGAAGTGATGACCCGGGAAGAGGCCGTCTTCCCGGCCGGATGAGGGGCAGGGCCGATGCCTAAGCTTTCGGCCGAGCGGGCCGTCCTTTTTACGGCCGCGTTGGGCAATTTTGGGGTGATGTCCGCCTTCGGCATCTCCGTCATGGTACCGGCCATAAGCTCGGAGCTGGGGCTGGATGTGAGCCGGGCCGGCCTCGTCGTCAACGCCTACTTCCTGGTCCTGACGGCGGTGGTTCTCCTGGTGGGCCGGCTGGGGGACCTGGTGGGCCACAGCCGGGTTTACCTGGCCGGCGCCCTCCTCCTTACCGGGGCGGGGCTTATGGCCGCCCAGGCTCGGGACTTCTGGCCGCTGGCCCTGGCCCGGGGAATTCAGGGTCTTGGGGCGGCGATGGTTTACACCGCGGCCCTGGCGGCCGTCGGCCGCGCCTTCCGGGTTGGTCGGCGGGGCCGGGCCATCGGGGTTCTCACCATGGCGGGGGCTTTGGGGTCCCTGACCGCCACCGCCCTGGCCTCGGCGGTGGCCCCGACCCTCGGCTGGCGGGCGGTCTTTCTGCTCCTGGCCCCGGTGGGCCTCCTCGGCCTGCCGGGCCTGCCGTCCCTGCGCCGGTTCGACCCCCCGCCGGCAAGGGGGCGGCCGGACCTCCTGGGGGCCTTCTGGCTCCTGCTCACCTTCGTTTTCTTCGCCCTTTCCCTTAATCATTTCCACGAGGGCCCGGAAACCTTCGTCGACGGCTGGGGCTACCACCTGCCCATGCACCTGGCCACCCTGGCCTGCCTCGGGGTCTTCGTCTGGTGGGAGAGGCGGGTGGGGACGCCCCTCATCGACCTGGGCCAGTTTCGGAACCGGCGCTTTTCGGCGGCGGTGGTGGCCAACGGCATCGCCCACTCCACCATGATGGGGTCCTTTTTCCTGCTGCCTTTTCTGGTCGAACGGGGCCTCGGCCTGCCCACCGCCCAGACGGGGCTCCTGCTTATGACCCTCTCCGGCTGCAACACCGTCGGAAGCCTGGCCGGGGGCGTGCTCCTGGACCGGACCCGCTCCCCCCTGCTGGCCCCGGCCGGCATAACCGTCCTGGGCCTGGGCCTGCTGGCCCTGGGGCTTGCGGCGGCCCTCTCCCCCTTCGCCGGCCTGGTTCCGGTGGTAGCCGTCCTGGGGCTGGCCATGGGCGGGTATATCACCGTTAACAACACCGCCATCATCGGGGCGGTGGCCCCGGACCAGCGGGGGTTCGCCTCCGGGATGGAGCAGGTCTCCCGCCACTTAGGCCACTCCGTTGGGGTTGCCTTGGCGGGGGCGGTGCTGGGCCTCTGGGTGCCGGCCGGGGCCGGCGCCCCGGCCGATTACGTGGCCGGTTTTCAGGCGGCCGTGGTCGCCCTGGGGGCGGTCACCCTGGCCGGGGCCGCCTTCGCCCTGGCCCACAGCCCCCGCCGCCGACTGGCCCCCAACCCGCCGGCCGCCGATTAGCCGGCCGGAAGGCCGGGCAGGGCGGCCCGAATCCTGGCCGGGTAGTCGGTAACTATCCCGTCAACCCCCATGGCCGCCAGGGCCACGGCCAGGTCCGGGCCGTTTACCGTCCAGACAAAGACGGCCAGGCCGAGGCGGTGGGCCTTTTGGACAAAGGGGCCGTCGACCAGGGCCACGTTGGGGTGCAGGTTGGCCCGGCCCAGCCGAAGGGCAAAGCCGAAAGGGTCGGCGGGGGCCGCTCGGCCCCAGATGAGGCCGACCCGGGCCCAGGGGGCCAGTAGCTTCAGCCGGCGCATCAGCCGCCACTCGAAGCTGGCAAAGAGCAGACGCCCCCGGGGGTAGCCGCCCACGACCCGCAAAAGTTCGGCCAGGGCCCGGTCGGGAAAGGGGGTTTTCAGCTCCAGGCAGAGGTCGACGGCACCCCCGGCCCATTCGAGGACCTCGACCAGGGTGGGCACCTGGGTCCCGGCAAAGGCCGGGTCGAACCAGGACCCGGCGTCCAGGGCCTTGATTTCGGCCAGGGTAAGGGCCGCCACCTCCCCCCGGCCGTTGGTCGTCCGGTCGACGGCGGCGTCGTGGATCACCACAAAGTGGCCGTCGGCGGTGACCCGCACAGCCAGCTCGATGGCGTCGGCCCCCTGGGCCCGGGCCAGCTCGAAGGCCGGCAGGGTGTTTTCGGGGGCCTCCCCCGAGGCCCCGCGATGGGCCACCACCAGGGGTCGTCGGCCGGCCGCCGGACCCATCCCCTCACCGCCCCAGCGGAAGGCTGCCCGCCATAAAGGCGTCGGCCTCGGCCAGGGTGGGCAATGCTTCGTAGTCGCCCGTAACGGAGAGCGTCAGGGCGCCGCAAGCGTTGCCCAGCCGGGCCGAGGCCACCAGGTCCCGGCCGAGGAGGAGGCCGGCCACGAAGCCGGCGTCAAAGGCGTCCCCGGCGCCTACCGGGTCCACCACCCGCTCGACGGGGAAGGCCGGAACCCGGTCCCGGGAGGCGGCCGTCATCACCAGGGCGCCCTCGGCCCCCAGCTTCACGGCCACGATGCCGACCCCGGCCCCCAGCAGGGCCTCGGCGGCCGCCTCGGGGGTGGGTTTCTCCAGGAGAAGACAGAGCTCTTCGTGGCCGCCCAGCACCACGTCGGCCTGCCCCATCAGGGGCACCAGCCCCCGGCGGGCCGTCTCCAGGGGCCACAGTTTCAGCCGGAGGTTCGGGTCGAAGGAGACCTTAAGGCCGTGACGGCGGGCCAGGCCGAGGGCGGCCTCCACCGCCGCCCGGCAGGACTCCGAAAGGGCCGGGGTGATTCCGGTCAGGTGGAGCCAGCGGGCCCCGGCGAAATAGGCCTCGTCCAGGTCGGCCGGGGACAGGCGGGAGGCGGCCGAGCCCCGGCGGTAGTAATAAATTCGGGTGCCCCCGGGCCGGCCCAACTCCTTGAAAAAGAGCCCCGTCGGGGCGTCGGGGTCGAACCTGACCCGGCTCACATCCACCCCCTCCCCCCGCAGCTGGGTGTAGATAAACCGGCCGAACTCGTCGTCCCCCAGCCGGCTTACCCAGCCGGCCGAAAGGCCGAGGCGGACGACCCCGACGGCGAAGTTGGATTCGGCCCCGCCCAGGCGCATATCGAAGCGCCGGGCGTAGCGGAGGGGCCCGGCCTCCTGCGGGGCGAAAAGGACCATCGTCTCCCCAAGGGTGATTACGTCGGGCACGGCCAGACCGACCATACCCCGCCGGCCCGACGCCTGTCAAGGCCCGGCAGAAGGACCGGTGGATAAACCCCTTCCCCAAGCCGCACATATGTGCTAATATCTGGGGCGAGAACGGCCGGATGGGAGGTTCTGATGGTCAGGCCGATTCGGGGTCCCGTCTGCCCCCTCTGCGGGGGCCCCCGAAGCTTTATTGTCGCCCAGCTGTTGGTCGGCCCGGGCCGGGTGCTCCGCCGGCGCCAGTGCGCCGCCTGCCGCCGCCAGTTCGAGGCCTGTGAGGCGGCCGGGCCTGAGGCCGAGGCGCTGGCCTCCTGATGCCGATGGGGGCCCCCTCTTTACCCTGGCATTTCCCGGCGGCGGGCCGGTGGGCCTGCTCCGGTTGCGGCTGCTGGCTGGCCTGCTGTTCCCTGGGCCGGCGGGCCTTCGCCCAACTTAACCTGGTGGGCGGCTCCGGCCGAAACCAGCGGTCGATTTGACAGCCGGGGGCAAGGCCGGCTAAACTGGGCTAGATGCTCGGTCGCCTCAGGCAGGGCCTGCTCCTGCCGCTGCTGGCCCTGGCGGTTGCCGGCTGCGGCAACGGGGCCCTTGGAGCCCCGGCCGTCCCCCGGGCCACCCCGGCCCCGGTGGAGCAGGCAACCCCCCGGCCGGAAGTCAGCCTGGGGGTCACCGCCGTCCAGGTGGAGCCGGCCGACCCCCATCGGCTGGCGGTGGTCATCGACAACCGGGGTCGGCGGCGGGTGGAGGCCCAGGTCCAGGTGAGGCTGGCCGGGGACGAGCCGGGGGACGTCCTGGTGGAGCTGACCAAGGACGCCGGGGCGGTGGCCGCCGGCGAAAGTCGGGTGGTTCGTTTCGATATTCCGGCCCAGATTCCTGCCCGGCCGTGTTATACTCTCTCGGTCCAAGTTGCACCCGGCGGGGAGGTAAAGGAGATGGCGGACCAGGGTACCCGGACCTACCGGGTTTGTCCCGGCCGCTAAACGGGGAGTCGGCCCCCTTTGAAAACCTTGCTCCGTCTCTGGCTCGTTCTGGCCGTCGTCCTCCTGCCCGTTTTTCTTGTAAGTTTAAACGTCCGCTTTCTCGTCAATAACCTTGACCTTTACCTCTGGGGGTTCGAACAGAACCGGGTGGCCGCCGCCACCGGCCTTAACCCCGACGAGCTTAAGGCCATTGCCGGGCAGTTTATCGAGTACTTTAACTCCGACCGGGAGTTCTTAGAGATTCGCGTCCGGCGGGGGGAGGCCGAGTATCCGCTCTTAACCGAGCGGGAAATTCTCCACCTGCGGGACGTTAAGGGGCTGGTGCTCGGCCTTGACCGGGTGCGGCTTCTTGCGGGCCTTCTGCTCCTCGGCTTTGTCGGCGCAAGCCTTCTGGGGGAAAGGCGGGCGGGGCTGGTCCTCATCGGCGACTGGCTGGCCCTGGGCGGCGCCTTAACCCTGGGCCTCTTTCTCGTCGGGGGCCTTGCCCTGCTGGTGGGGTTCGACCGGCTCTTTCTCCTCTTTCACCTGGTAAGCTTTCGCAACGACCTCTGGGTTCTGGACCCGGCCCAGCATAACCTTATCCGCCTCTTCCCCGAGCCCTTCTGGTTTGCGGCGGCCCTGATGCTGGCCGCCTTCACCACGGCCCAGGGGATTCTGGCCCTCTTCCTGGGGCTCCTGCTCGGCCGGGCCGGCGCGGCCGGCAAGGGGAGATGAGCCTCGGCTTCTTCGGCCGGCCGCCCGTCCTGCTGGCCCTGGCCGTCATCGGCCTGGCCCTGGCGGCCGGCTACCGGTTCCCCGCCCAGTCGCCGGGGGCGGACCGGGAGGCCGGGGAGGTTTCGGCGGTGGTGGCCCGGCTGGAGGCGGAACAGCGGCACCTCCAGGAGCGGCTCGGGGAGCTCCAGGCCGAGCGGGACCGGCTCCGAAACCGGGCCCAGGGGCCCCAGGGCGGCCTGAGCGGCCTCCTGGCCGAGCTGGTGAGCCAGCAGGTTCTGGCGGGCACCGTGGGCCTCGCCGGCCCCGGGGTTGTGGTGGTGCTGGACGACTCCCCCCGCCGGCCCCTGCGGGGGGAGGACCCGACCCTTTACCTGGTTCTGGATTCGCACCTGCGGGACGTGGTCAACCTGCTGTGGGAGGGGGGTGCCGAGGCGCTCGCCGTCAACGGCGAGCGGCTCATCGCCACCTCCTCCATCTACGCCGCCGGGGGCACCATCGTGGTCAACACCGCCCGGCTGGCCCCGCCCTACGAAATCGTGGCCATCGGCCCCCCGGAGCTGGAGGCCCTGCTTAAGGCCCCCGACCGGCTGACCCAGCTCAAAGCCCGGGTTCAGAACTACGGCCTCCAGTTCACCGTCCGGCGGGCGCCGGAGGTGAACGTTCCGCCCTACAAGGGGGGCTTCCCGACGGAGCACCTCCGGTGGTGAGGGCCGCCCTGCGCCGCCCCGACCCCGGCCGGCTGAGCCTCTTTCTGGTGGCCTTTCTGGTGGGCTTTCTCATCATCACCCAGCTCCGGGGCCAGCTGGCCGTCGACCCGGCCTCGGACCGGTCCCGGCTGAGGGATGCCCGCCTGCTGGCCGACCTGGTCGAGGCCAACAACCGGCTCCGCACCGAGATCACCAAGGCCGAACAGGAGCTGGCGACCCTGCGGGGCAACAGCCGGGTGGACGTGGACACCCTGGTGACCGAGCTTAACCGCCTCAAGGCCATAAACGGCCTGCTGGAGGTGAGCGGACCGGGGGTCGAAGTGGAGATTCTGGGGACGCCGGAGCCCTTCGAGATGGTGGACCTGATAAACGAACTGCGGAACGCCGGGGCCGAGGCCATCGCCTTGGGGAACCCGCAGACGACCGTTCGCCTCGTTTACCGGTCGAGTATCGGCGGGGGGCGGGGCTGGCTCCTGGTGGACGGAATCCTCCTTCCCGGGCCGTACTACGTCCGGGCCATCGGCAGCCCGGATGCCCTCCTCAAGACCCTGGAGCGGCGGGGCGGCCTTCTGGCCCTCCTCCGCTACACCCACCCGGATTGGTCGATTACCGTCCGGCCGACCGACCGCCTTACCCTCCCCGTCTACCCTAACCAGCTGGGCTTTAAGTACGCCCGGACGGCCGACCGCTAGCGGGCCCGGCTAGTTAAGGCTGCAGCAGCTGCAGGCGTGGGTGGAGCAGGAGGCGCAGCCGCCCCCGACGGGCGTCACCGAACCGTCGGCGCCCCGGGAGAAGGAGGCGAACACCGACATCACCCGGGGGGCGCTCTGCCGGCAGGTGGGGCAGGTGCCGTCCTCGCCGGCGCGGCTTATCGGACGTAGCAGCTCGAATCTGGTCCGGCAGTGGGGGCAGAAGTACTCGTAAATGGGCATTTTCAGGCACCCTCCGCTCCATTTTATCAGCCGCCGCCCGGCCCGGTCAATAGGCCAGGCGGTGGAGGGCGGCGGCCAGCAGGGCAACCCCCGGCACAATCTCTTCTGGCGGGGTGTACTCCAGGGGGCTGTGGCTGCGGCCGTCGCGGCTGGGGACGAAAATCATCGCCGCCGGAAACTTCCGGGCGAGCCAGGCGGCGTCGTGGCCGGCCCCGCTGGGCATCTCCAGGAACTTAAGGCCCAGCTCCCGGGCGAGGCCCACCAGAAGCCCCCGCAGGCCGGGGTCCAGGGGCGTCGGCGGGGTGGTGGAGACCACCCGGAACTCGACCCCGAGGCCGTATTTTCGGCCGACCTGCCGGCAGACCCGCCGGGTGCGCCTGACCAGGTCCCCGAGGGCCTGGGGGTCGGTGTGGCGCAGGTCCACGCTGAACCTGACCCCTTCGGGCACGACGTTAGTGCCCCCGGGCCAGACCTCCAGCCGGCCCACCGTTCCCACCGCCGGCGGGCCGGCCCGCAGAGCCGCCCGCCGAATCCCGAGGACCATTTCGGCCGCCCCCACCAGGGCGTCCCGCCGGGACGACATCGGGGTGGTCCCGGCGTGGTCGGCCCGGCCGGTCACCTCGACCAACCCCATGGTCAGGCCGGTGACCACGGTGACGACCCCCACCTGATGGCCCGAAGCTTCTAGGACCGGCCCCTGCTCGATGTGAAGTTCGATAAAGGCCCCGATGTCGTCCCGGCGGGCCTCGGGGATCCGGGCCGGGTCAAAGCCCAGCCGGCGCATCGCCTCCCCGATGGAAATGCCCTCGGCGTCCAGGATGGTATCCGGCTCCTCGGGGCCGATGATGCCCAGGATGGCCCGGGAGCCCCAGAGGCGGCTCCGGAAGCGGGCCCCGTCCTCCTCGCAGGTGGCCAGCACCTCGATGGTCCGTCGGGGCCGGCCGAAGCGGGCCTTCAGGGCTTCGACGGCGGTGAGGCCGGCCACAATGCCCAGGGCCCCGTCATACCTGCCCCCGTTCCGGACGGTGTCGATGTGGGAGCCCGTCACGATGGCCGGGCCCGGCTCGGTACCCTCCAGCCGCAGCCAGAGGTTGCCGACGGCGTCCTCCCGAACCTCCAGCCCCGCCGCCCGTCCCCAGGCCGCCACCTCGGCCCGGGCCTCGGCCCAGGCGGGGGAGTAAACGCCCCGGTAGATCCCTCCTTCGGGGAGGCGTCCGAACCGGCCGAGGCGCTCGATTCGCCGGGCGATCAGGTCGGCGGAAAGCTCCACCGGCAGTATTTTAGCCTACCGGCCCGCAGAACGCGCACCCCTCACTTGACAGTGGGTTATGGGTCAACCTAAAATGGGCTAGAACCTGCGAGGGGAAAGTATTCCGAAGGGAGCAGGGCCCATGGGACGGCAGTTTGTCAGGGCAGGCCTGGTCTGGCTCCTGGTCCTGGCCGTGGTCCTTTCCGGGTGTCGGTTCCTGCCGGGGGCCCGACAGCCGTCGGCGGAGACCCGGGGAACCCAGGAGCAGTTGCCCCCGGGCAAGGCCAATATCCTTACCATGCTCGGGGCCGACCCCCCAACCCTGGACCCCCACCTCACCACCGACGCCACCTCGGCCTCGTATATCGTCGAAATCTTCTCCGGGCTGGTCACCTTCAACAAGGACCTTCAGCTCGTCCCCGACCTGGCCGAGCGGTGGGACGTGAGCCCCGACGGCAAGACCTACACCTTCTACCTGCGGAAGAACGCCAAGTTCCACAACGGCAAACAGGTCACCGCCCGGGATTTTAAATACTCCATCGAGCGGGCCGCCGACCCCCGGACCCAGTCCACGGTGGCCGACACCTACCTGGGCGATATCGTCGGGGTAAAAGAGATGCTCAACGGCCAGGCCCGGCAGGTTCGGGGCGTCCGGGTGGTGGACGATTACACCCTCCAGATTGAGACCGACGCCCCGAAGGCTTACTTCCTGGCCAAGCTCACCTACCCGACGGCCTTCGTTGTGGACAAGGAGAACGTCGAGTCGGGCCGCAACTGGATGTTCCGGCCCAACGGCACCGGGCCCTTTAAGCTGCGGGAGTGGCGGGTCGGGGAGCGCATCGTCCTCGAGCGAAACGAGAACTACTACCTGGGGGCCCCCAAGCTGGAGCGGGCCATCTTTATTCTGTCGGGCGGCTCGGCGATGACCATGTACGAAAACAACGAAATCGACATCACCGGCGTGGGCATCGACGACATCGAGCGGGTTCTGGACCCCAACAGCCCCCTGCGCAACGAGCTGGTGGTGGTCAACAGCTTCAGCGTCGGCTACATCGGGTTTAACGTCACCAAGCCGCCCTTCGACGACCCGAAGGTCCGCCAGGCCCTCAACCACGCCGTCGACAAGGAGAAGCTGGTGGAGGTGGTCCTGCGCAAGTTCGTGGACCCGGCCTACGGGATCCTGCCCCCGGGCTTCCCGGGCCACAACCCCAACCTGAAGGGCCTCCGGTTCGACCCCCAGCGGGCCAAGCAGCTTCTGGCCGAATCCAAATACGGCACCAGGCTGCCGCCCATCACCCTGACCATCCCGGGCACGGCGGGCAACCCGCCCCGGACCACCAGCGCCATCATCGAGATGTGGCGCCAGAACCTGGGCATCGAGGTCCAGGTCCAGCAGGTGGAGTGGGCCACCTTCCTCGACGACCTGAAAAAGTATAAATACCAGGCCTTCGAGCTCGGGTGGATCGCCGACTACCCGGACCCCCAGAACTTCCTGGACATCCTCTTCCACAGCCAGAGCCTGGACAACACCACCCGCTACTCTAACCCGGAGGTGGACCGGCTCCTGGAGCAGGCCCGGACCGAGGCCGACCCCCAGCGGCGGATTCAGCTTTACCAGCGGGCCGAGGAGCTCATCGTCCAGGACGCCCCCTGGGTGCCCCTCACCTTCGGCAAAGAGTACGTGCTGGTCAAAAAGTGGGTTAAAAACTACGTGGTCTCGCCCATCATCATACCGGTCCTGAAGGACGTTGTGGTCGAACCCCACTAGCGCCGATGGCCCGCTACATCCTTCGCCGCCTCCTCTGGCTGCCGGTCGTCCTGCTGGCCGTGTCCTTCATCACCTTCACCCTGGGCTACTACGCCCCGGGGGACCCCGTCGAGGTGATGTTAGGCCAGCGGGTGAACCCGGCTGCCGCCGAGCGGCTGCGGGAGGAGCTGGGGCTCAACCGTCCGTTCTTCGACCGCTACGTCGACTTCGTCCTCCGGGCCGTTAACGGCGACTTCGGGGAGAGCTATAAATACCGGGGCCAGCCGGTCACCGACCTCATCGCCGACAAAGTCTGGGTCTCGGTTCAGCTCGGCCTGGCCGGCCTGGCCCTCGCCTTTGCCCTCGGGGTTCCCCTGGGAATCCTGGCCGCCCTGAAGCAGGGCACCTGGCTGGACGACCTGATCGTGGGCACAACCCTGGTCCTCAACTCCATCCCCGTCTTCTTCACCCTACCGATGATGCTCCTTATCTTCGTCCGGACCCTTCACTGGCTCCCTTCCTCCGGCTGGGGCGGCCTCTTCGATTCCCGCATCATCATCCCGGCGGTGGTGATGGCCCTGCCGGGGCTGGCCGTCATAACCCGGCAGATGCGGGCCAGCACCCTCGATGTCCTTTACCAGGACTACGTCCGGGTGGCCCGGGCCAAGGGCCTGCCCGAGTCCACGGTTATGGTCAGGCACGTGGTTCGGAACGCCCTGCTCCCCCTCTGGACCATCCTGGGCCTCAGCCTTGGGGGCCTGGTGGAGGGGTTCTTCGTCATCGAGACCCTCTACGGCATCCCGGGCATCGGGGCCATGGCCGTCGACTCCATGTTCACCCGGGACTACCCGGTGATCATGGCCATAACCCTGCTGGTAGCCACCTCCTTCGTCCTGGCCAACCTGCTGGTGGACATCGGCTACACCTTTCTGGACCCCCGCATCAGGTACGACTGATGGCCGACCGCACCGCCCTGTCCCCAGGGCTCCCGGCGGCCGGCGAAGCCCCGGTAAAGGGCCGGAGTCTCTGGCGGATTGCCTGGTCCCGCTTTAAGCGCCGGAAGGTGGCGGTGGCCGGGCTGGTCTTTATCATCCTGATTTACGCCGCCGGCATCCTCGCCCCCTGGGTGGCCCCCTACGACTACCGGACGCAGAACCTGGACCGGGCCCGCCAGCCCCCCTCCTGGGAGCACCTTCTCGGCACCGACGAACTGGGCCGGGACATCCTGAGCCGGCTCATCTGGGGGGCCCGGACGGCGGCGGTGGTCTCCATCCTGGCCGTGAGCCTGAGCACCCTCTACGGGGTGGTCCTGGGGGCCCTTTCCGGCTACCTGGGCGGCTGGGTGGACACCCTCATCATGCGGGTCGGCGACATCTTATTTGCCTTTCCGGGGATGCTCTTTGTAATCTTTATTGCGGCCACGGTCAAGCCCGGCTTTGTAGGCTTCGTGGAACAGCACGAGGCGGCCCTGGGCCTTCAGGGCCTGGCCCGGTCGGGGTATCTCGATTACGTGGTGGTTTTCGGGGCCCTCTCCTTCGTCGGCTGGCCGGGAATGGCCCGGCTGGTCCGGGGGCAGGTCCTGAGCCTGAAGAACCAGGAGTTTATCGTGGCGGCCCAGGCCCTGGGGGCCTCCACCTGGCAGGTGGTCCGGCGGCACCTCCTGCCCAATGCCCTGCCGCCCGTTCTGGTGGCCGTTTCCATGGGCCTTGGCCACGCGGTCACGGCTGAGGTAGTATTGAGTTGGCTGGGGATCGGGGTCCAGCCGCCGAACCCGTCGTGGGGGACGATGATCTGGGAGAACCGGATGCAGTGGCGGATAAACCCGCACCTTCTGCTGATGCCGGCCGCCACGGTGGGCCTGGTTAACCTGTCCTTTCAGTTTATCGGGGACGCCTTAAACGACGCGCTCAATCCGCGCGGTCGCTAAAATCTAACGGAGGCAGACCGGATGGCGCCACTACTACAGGTAAAAGACTTACGGACGTACTTTTTTACCCAGGACGGCGTGGTCAAGGCCGTCGACGGCATCTCGTACGACCTGAATGAGGGGGAGACCCTGGGGCTGGTCGGCGAGTCGGGCTGTGGTAAGAGCGTTTCGGCCCTGTCCATCATGCGCCTGGTCCCCACCCCGCCCGGGCGGATCGTCAGCGGCCAGATCCTCTTCCAGGGTGAGGACCTCCTCAAGATGGACGACGCCGAGCTCAGAAAGATCCGGGGCAACCGCATCGCCATGATCTTCCAGGACCCGATGACCTCGTTAAATCCGGTCCTCACCATCAACCGGCAGATCTCCGAGGTCCTGGAGCTGCACCTGGGCATGAGCCGGTCGGAGGCCCGGCGGCGGACCATCGAACTGCTCAAGATGGTGGGGATACCCTCCGCCGAGCAGCGGGTGGACAACTACCCCCACCAGTTCTCGGGGGGCATGCGTCAGCGGGTGATGATCGCCATGGCCTTAGCCTGCAACCCCCAGCTCATCATCGCCGACGAGCCCACCACCGCCCTGGACGTGACCATCCAGGCCCAGGTTCTGGACATCATGAAGCGGCTCATCGCCGAGCGGGGCACGGCCATGATCCTCATCACCCACAACCTGGGGATCGTGGCCGGGATGACCCAGCGGGTGGCGGTGATGTACGCCGGCCACATCGTCGAGACGGCCCCGACCCGGGAGATCTTCGCCAACCCGCGGCACCCGTACACCATCGGCCTGCTCAAGTCGGTGCCCCGCCTCGACGAGCCCCGGAAGGAGAAGCTCGACCCGATCCCCGGGCTGCCGCCGGACCTGGTCGAGCCGCCGGATATGTGCGATTTTGCGCCCCGTTGCCCGTACGCGATGGAGATCTGCTGGCAGAAGCGGCCGACCCTGCGGGAAGTCGGGGAGAATCATTATATCGCCTGTTACGCCGAGGTCTATTACCGAAAGGGGGAGCGGTCATGAACGAGCAGTGGCAGCGCCAGTCTCAGATGGGGGGCACGGCCCGAACGGACAAGGTGCTGGTGGAGGTGCGGGACCTCAAAATGTACTTCCCCATCACCTCGGGGATCATCCTCCAGCGCAAGGTGGCCGACGTCAAGGCGGTGGACGGGGTGAGCTTTACCATCCGCCGGGGGGAAACCCTGGGCCTGGTGGGGGAGTCGGGTTGCGGCAAGTCCACCCTGGGCCGGGCCATCCTGCAGCTTTACCGGCCCACGGCCGGCAAGGTCTACTTCGACGGCATCGACCTGACCCAGCTCAAGGGCGAGGCCCTGCGGCGGATGCGCCGCCGGATGCAGATGATCTTCCAGGACCCCTACGCCTCCCTTAATCCCCGGATGTCGGTGGGGAGCATCATCGGCGAGCCCCTGATCATCCACGGCCTGGCCAAGAACAAAAAGGAGCGGATGGAGCGGGTCCAGGAGCTTCTGCGGGTCGTCGGCCTCAACCCTTACTTCGTCAACCGCTACCCCCACGAGTTTTCCGGCGGCCAGCGCCAGCGCATCGGCATCGCCCGGGCCCTGGCGGTTCAGCCCGATTTTATAGTCTGCGACGAGCCCGTCTCGGCCCTGGACGTTTCCATCCAGGCGCAGATCATCAACCTGCTGGAGGACCTCCAGGCCCAGTTCAACCTGACCTACCTATTCATCGCCCACGACCTGGCGGTGGTCCGCCACATCAGCGACCGGGTGGCGGTGATGTACCTGGGCCACATCGTCGAGATCGCCGACCGGGATGAGATCTACGAGAACCCCCTGCACCCCTACACCAAGGCCCTCATCTCGGCCGTGCCCATCCCCGACCCGGAGGTCGAGGCCAAACGGGAACGGATCATCCTGACCGGGGACGTCCCGAGCCCGGTGAACCCCCCGAGCGGGTGCGTCTTCCACACCCGCTGCCCCATCGCCATCCCCGAATGCTCCCGGGTCATCCCGCCCCTGGAGGACAAGGGCAGCGGCCACTACGTGGCATGCATCCGGGTCTGAACCCCAGCCCTGCGACCAGGACGCCGAGGGCCCGTCTGCGACGGGCCCTCGGCCTTCTTCTGACGGCCCTTCTGGCGGGCTGCCAGCTTCCCCCGGCCCCGGGCTTCCGGGGGGTGGTCAAGGTAGGGCTGGTGGCTCCCTTTTCGGGGGCGGATTGGTCCGCCGGGTACGAGGCCCTCTTCGGGGCCCGGGCCGCCGTCAACCTCTGGAACGCGGAGGAGCGGGGCCGGGGCTACTTTGTCCAGCTGGTGGCCCAGGACGACCGGTCCGGCCCCGAGTTCGGCCGCCTTCAGGCCGAGAAGCTGGCCGCCGACCCCCGGGTGGTGGCCGTGGTGGGCCACCCGGCCTGGCCCTCCCTGAGCGGAGCCTTGCCGGTCTACCGGCAGGCCGGCCTGCCGGTGGTGAACTACTGGGTCCCGGCCGTCCCCGCCGACGGGCCCGTCTACTTTCTCGCCCCACCCTGGCCCCGCTTCGAGGCTCGGGCCGCCGAGTCCCTCCGGGGTCGGGCCGCCCGGCTGGTGGTCGGCTTCGACCCGAACGCCTGCCCGTGGGTCGGGCCGGGGCAGGGTCCCGGCGGGGGCATGCCGGTGGACTACGTCGGGTTTTTGCCGGGCCTTAACCCTGGGCCAGCCGCCCCCCTCCGGGAAGGGGACGGGGTCCTGCTGTGCGCCGACGGCCCCACCGCCGCCCGGTGGGTGGACTCCTGGGCCGCCGGGACGGAAGGCATCCTCTTGGGCCCGCCCGCCTACTCCCCGGGTCTCGGGGGCCTGCTCGGACCCGGCCGGGCGGGGGTCCTGGTCCCGGCCTGGCGGCTGACCGCCGAAGAGGGGCGCGCCCTAGAGGGGGCCTTTCGGGAAGCCGGGGGGGACGAGCCCGGTCCGGCGGCCGTGGCCGCCTACCAGGCCACCCGGTGGCTACTGGCCGCCGTGGGGCGGGCGGCCGAGGGGGGAGCCACGCCCACCCGGGAAAGGGTGAGGCTGGCCCTGGACCAGACGGCGGCCGAGGCGGCGGGACGGGTGGGAGTGGGCCTGGTCGAAATGGGGCGATAGCATTCAAAACGGAGCCTTGCCTGGGTAGTAAAAAACCTGTATAATGACAGCAGGCAGAGGGGAGAGTCAAAAACAGAGTAGCGGGGCTGATAGCTTCGGTATTTTCAAAAAGGGGTGCCAAATTGGCTGAGGAAAGGGCTCCGGAAAAGGAAGCTATGACCACCCGCGAGGCGGGGCGGCGGGGAGGGCTACGAACCAAAGAGCGTCACGGGTCGGAGTTTTACCGCCAGATCGGCAAGCGCGGCGGGCAGACCCTGGCCAGCCGGCGGTCCCGGGAATACTGGGCGGAGATCGGCCGCCTCGGGGGCAACACCGTCAAGCAAAAATACGGCCCCGAATACTTCCGGGAGATCGGGCGCCGGGGCCGCGAGGCCCGGCGGCGCCGGCAGGCGGAACAGCAACCCGGCTAAAGATCCCGGTCCGCCCGGGCCGGGTCCCGACTTGGCGGCGCCTTTCATCCTGGACCTGACGCCGAAGGAGACCCCGGGCCTCCGCTTCTGGGTCACCACCCGGCGGGGCGGGGTAAGTCGCGGGCCTTTCGCCACCCTGAACCTGAGCTTTGCCGTCCCCGACCAACCGGAGGCCGTGGCCGAGAACCGGCGCCGGGTCGTGAGCGCCCTGGGCCTGGCGCCGGAGCGGCTGGTTGGGGCCGAGCAGACCCACGGGGACGGGGTGGCCGTGGTCGGCCCGGCCGAGGCCGGCCGGGCGGTCCTGCCCGGCCGCGACCCGGTGGCCGGGATTGACGGCCTTGTCACGGCCGAGGCCGGCCTCTTTCTCTTCGTGCAGCTGGCCGACTGCTACCCGCTGGTCTTGTTCGACGGCCGGCAGGGGGTGGTGGGATTGGCCCACTGCGGCTGGCGGGGAACCCTCCTGGGCCTGCCGGCAAAACTGGCCGAAACGATGGCCCGAACTTTCGGGAGCCGACCCCGGGAGCTCTGGGCCGTAATCGGGCCCGGGATCGGCCCCTGCTGTTACCAGGTGGGGCCCGACGTGGTCCGAGCGGCCCGGCTCCGACTGCCCGAACCGGAGGGGGTCCTGGTGCGCCGGGAAAGCCGGACCTTTCTGGACCTGCCGGCCGCCATCGGCCGGTGGCTGGAGGCCGCCGGCCTCGCCCCCGCCCGAATCCTCCGCCGCGGCCCCTGCACCGGGTGTCGGACCGACCTCTTTTACTCCCACCGAGTCGAGGGCGGCCTGACCGGCCGCTTCTGGGCCGTTGCCGGCCTCATCCGTTGACAGCGCCCCGGGCCCGGCGTAAAATATGGCGGCCCAAAAAGATTCCCAGGAGGTGAAAAGGATGGCAGGTCCACGGCGAGCCGTCTTCGGCGGGAGTTACTCCCGAAGGCAGTTTTTGGCCGGAAGCGCGGCCGCGGCCCTGGGTCTGGGCCTCTGGTCGTGCGCCCCGACGCCCCAGGCGCCCCAGCAGGCGCCGGCCCCCGCGGCGGAGAAGCCCCGCTACGGGGGCGAGCTGGTCTTTGCGGTGGATGCGGAGCCGCCCTCCCTGGATGCCCACCGGGAGACCACCTTTGCCTTGCTCCACCCCTTTGCGCCCTTTTACAGCACCCTGCTCAAAATCGACCCCAACAAGTACCCGAACGTGGTGGGCGACCTGGCCGAATCGTGGACGGTCTCCTCGGACGGCCTTGTCTACGAGTTCAAGCTCCGGGATGGGGTAAAGTTCCACGACGGAACCGCCCTTACGGCCCGGGATGTGGTGGCAACCTACCGAAAGATAATCTTTCCGCCCCAGGGGGTCATCAGCGCCCGGAAGGCCCTTTATGCGGCCGTGGAATCCATCGAGGCCCCCGATACCCGGACGGTGAGGTTTAAGCTTAAGTACCCTTCGGCCTCGATGCTTACGGCCGGTTTTGCCTCGCCCTGGAACTGGATTTACAAGGCCGAAATCATCGAGAAGGACCCCCGCTGGTACGAGAAGAACGTGCTGGGGACCGGGGCCTTTAAGTTCGTCGAGTATGTGCCCGGCTCCCACGTGGTGGGCAGAAAGAACGAAGACTACTTTATCAAGGGCAGGCCCTACCTGGACGGATTCAGGGCCGTCTTTATGACCGACCGGGCGGCGATGGTCGCCGCCATCCGCAGCGGCCAGGTCCTGGTGAATTTCCGGACCGTCTTCCCCACCGAACGGGACGATTTGGTTCGGGCCCTGGGGGACAAGGTTGTGGTCCAGGAGAGCTCCTGGATCGGCACCATAACCCTGGTCATCAACAGCGAAAGGAAGCCCTTCGACGACCCGAGGGTGAGGCGGGCCCTCACCCTGGCCATCGACCGCTGGGGCGGGGCCGACTATCTCTCCCGATTCAGCTGGTTTAAACACGTTGGGGGTCTGATGCGGCCGGGCGGGCCCTTTGCCATGCCCGACTCGGAGCTGGAGAAGATCCCCGGCTACTGGCGGGACGTAAACAAGAGCCGGGAGGAGGCCCGCAGGCTCCTGCGGGAGGCCGGGGTTCCCGAGGGATTCTCCTTTGTGCTTAAGAGCCGCAATATCGAGCCCTACCCGACCTTCGGCGTCTACGCCATCGACCAGTGGCGGCAGGTCGGGCTCAGGGTGGAGCACCAGCTGGTGGAGACCGGTCCCTGGACCCAGGACCTCCGGTCGGGCAACTTTGACGTGACCAACTACTTCATCGCCGAGTATTTCGACGACCCGGACCTTATTCTCATCGGCTCTTTATCCTCCGACCGGAGTCCGGTAAACTACGGCCGCTATCAGGACCGGGTGCTGGATGAGCTTTACGACCGGCAGAGCCGGGAACTGGACCCGCAAAGGCGCAAGCAACTCGTCTGGGAATTTGAGCGGCGGGTGCTGGGGGAGATGGCCTATCACCTGATAAGCCTCTGGCAGCACCGGATCATCGTCCACTGGGCCAAGCTTAAGGGCTGGAAGGTCACCCCAAGCCACTACATCGGCCAGGACCTGGTGGACGTCTGGCTGGCCGAGTGAGGGGTTGCCGTTCCTTCCGGGTCGCCCGCCGGCGGTGACCTTTACCCCCCGCCGCCCCGGCCCCACCCTGAGCCCGACTTGGCCGCGGCTTAACCTTCCAGCCCCCAGCGCACGACGGCGTCGGCCATCCGGGCAACCCTGACCATGGGCCCCACGTCGTGGACCCGGACCAGGTCGGCCCCGTTGGCGATGCCGATGGCCACCGCCGCCGCCGTCCCCTCCAGCCGCTCCTGAACCTCCACCCCCAGCACCCGGCCGATGAAGCTCTTACGGGACGGGCCGATGAGAATGGGCCGGCCCAGCTCCCGGAGCCGGCTCAGGTGGCGAAGAATGAGCAGGTTTTCCTGCCAGCTCTTGCCAAAGCCCAACCCCGGGTCGACGATGACCCGCTCCGGGGGAACCCCGGCCCTCACCGCCAGGTCGACGGCCTGGCGCAGGCCGGCAAGGATGCGGTCCATAAGCCCGCCCTCCACCGGGGCGTAGTCCCAGGCCGCCGTGGGGGCGGGGCGGCTGTTGTGGGTTATGACCAGGTAGGCCCCGGTCCGGGCGGCCACCTCGGCGATGCGGGGGTCCATCCGCAGCCCCCAGACGTCGTTGATGACCCGGGCCCCGGCCCGGACGGCGGCCTCGGCCACCTCGGCCTTGTAGGTGTCCACCGAGATGGGGCATCCCAGGGCCCGGGCAAGGCGCTCAATGGCCGGCACCACCCGGCGCATCTCCTCCTCGGCCGGCACCGGCTCCGCCCCCGGCCGGGTGGACTCGCCCCCCACATCCAGCAGGTCGGCCCCGGCGGCCACCATCTCCTGGGCCCGCCGGAGGGCCGCCTCCAGGTCCGTTCCCAGGCCGTCCCCGGCAAAGGAGTCCGGGGTCATGTTGATTATGCCCATCACGTAGGTTCGGACGCCCCAATCAAACATCGTCCGCCCCGTCGAACCAGCTTTCCCGGCTGACGGACCCCAGGACCCCACCCCGCAGCGCCCCCATCGTTCCGGCCCACGTTACGGTGATGTCGTGGGGGTGGATGGACTCCTCGTTAACAAGCCGAACCTCCACGTAGGCCGAATCGGGCAGGTCGACCAGCTCCCGGCCCACCCGGGCCAGGAGGTCCCGGACCACATCCTCGGCGAAGCGGGCCCGGCGGTGGCCCTTAAGAATGGTAAGAAGCTCCTCCGGCCGCTTCAGCGTATCGGCCGTCTCGGCGCTCAAGGCGGCCTGGGCCAGGTCGGCCAGCCGCTCCGGGGCCGGGAGCCCTTCGGCCCCCAGAAAGAGGCTTAGCCGGCCCCGCTGGGCGTGGCTGGCCAGGGGCAGAAGGTTAACGAGGTCGTCCGCCCCGGACGACCCAGCCGCCCCGAGGCGTCGGCGGGAATACTGCCCCACCAGCTCCAGGCCGCAGGGGCAGACGGTCATCCCCACCACCTCCACCCCGAGCCCCGTCCGGAGCCGGCCCCCCCGGAACCTGGCCTCGGCCGTCACCGTGCCGAAGGCCCCCGCGGAGAGGGGGTAGCGGACGGTAAGGCGGACGTGGCCGGCCTCGGCCTCCTGGCGGCGGGCCACCTCGGCGGCCAGGGCGGCCGCCAGGGCGTCGGGGCTGAGCCCCCCGGCCGCCCCCTTCAGGGTGTCGTCTAAGGCCTCCCCGAAGCGGGAGGCGTGGACCCCCCGCCGCCCCGCCCCCAGCCTCACCCCCAGCCACACCCGCACCGGGCAGTAGACCCGGCCGACGGGCGTATCAAACAGAACCACCCTCTCCAGGTCGCCCACCCCGACCCAGCTCAGGGGGATGGGCACCTCGGGGGCCCCGGCCTGAAGGTCCCGGCCGAGCAGCCCGGCGAGTTCCCAGCGGGCGGGGCGCACCCCGGCCCCGTCTACCCGCCGGGCCAGCTCCCGGACGGTCAGGCCGAGGCCCGGAATGACCAGGTCGGGGGCGATTTCGGCCAGGGGCACAAGCACGAAGGCCCGCTCGGCGAGGCGGGGGTGGGGGATGGTGAGGCCGGGGTCGGAGATGACCAGGTCGTCGTAGGTGAGGATATCCAGGTCGACGGTCCGGGGGCCGAACCGGACGGTTTCCACCCGGCCCAGGTCGGCCTCAATGGCCTTGAGGCGGCCCAGCAGGGCCCAGGGGTCCAGGTCCGTCTCCAGCCGGAGGGCGGCGTTGAGGAATTTCGGCTGGTCGACGTAGCCCACCGGGTCGGTCTCGTAGGGCCGGGAGACCTTGACCACGTCCCCCAGCAGCCTCAGCCGCTCCACGGCCTCCAGGAGATTAAGCTCCCGGTCCCCCAGGTTGCTTCCCAGTCCCAGGTAGACCCGATGCCGGCCCATCAAGCCCCCGGCCCCCTCAGCTCTTCCCGGTAGCGGGCCGACTGCCCGAAGGATTCCTCCACCTCCACCTCGAGAAACTGCAGGTTCGGGGCCTGGGCGATGAGGGGATGGGACCGGAGGCGCTGGGCCAGGTACCGGGCCAGCATCTCCGCCGTCGTGTTCGGGATGGGCAAAAGGACCACGTCGGCCTCCGGAAATTGATAAAGCTTTTCTTTAAACCGGACAAAAACCGAACCGTCCGCCGTCCTGACCTCCAGGTGGCGGTTCTGGGTGGGCAAAAGCATCCGGTGGTCCAGCCGGTCGCACTCGGCCTTGGCCAGCCGTTTGAGGGTGACAAAGTCAAACACGTAATAATTTTCGTCGGTCCGGCCCCTAAGGGTGACCGTCACCCGGTAGTTGTGGCCGTGGAGGCTCTCGCACTCGCCCCCGAAGGTAATAAAGTGGGCGGCGCAGAAGACCAGGCAATCTTTGGTTACCCGGACGGCAAACTCTCCCACGGTTCGGTCGGCCGTTCTGGCTGATGGGGCGTCCCGGCGGCCCGCAATTACAATCTTACCATCCCGCCCGGCCCGCCAGGGCCTTCCGGTTTCGGGAACCGGAAGGCCCCACGGCCGTGGGCCCCGGCCTTGCGGGGCGGGGGGTTAAGGCTGAAGTTCGGCCGCCAGAAAGCGGTGCCGGCGGGCGAGGGCATCCCGCCGGGCCATGGCCCGGCGGGCGGCGGTGGCGACATCCTCGGGGGTCAGGCCGAACTTGCGCATCAGCTCCTCGGGCTTGCCCGATTCGCCGTAGCGGTCCCGGATGCCCACGAATTCCACCGGAACCGGCACCGTTTCGGCCACCACCTGGGCGACGGCCGCCCCCAGGGCGCCCTGGATGAGGTGCTCCTCGGCGGTTACGATGGCCCCCGTCTCCTCGGCGGCGGCCGCGATGGCCTCCCGGTCGATGGGCTTGACGGTGGCCATGGCCAGCACCCGGGCCGAGACCCCCTCCCGGGCGAGGATTTCGGCGGCCTCCAGGGCCACCGAGACCATTATGCCGTTGGCCACCAGGGTGACGTCGTTGCCGGGGCGGAGGAGGGCGGCCCGGCCCAGCTCGAACCGGTAGCCCTCGTCGAAAACCACCGGGAAGCGGGGCCGGCCGGTCCGGATGTAAAAGGGGCCGTAGGTGCGGGCGGCAACCTCCACCGCCTGGGCGGTTTCGACCTCGTCGGCCGGCACGATAACCGTAAAGCCGGGCAGGGCGCACATGAGGGCCACGTCCTCGATGGCCTGGGCCGAGGCGCCGTCTTCGCCCACGGTGATCCCTCCGTGGCTGGCGACGACCTTAACGTTTAAGTGGGGCTGGGCGATGGAGACCCGGATCTGGTCGTAACAGCGGCTGGTGGCAAAGACGGCGAAGGTGCTCACGAAGACGGTTTTTCCGCAGAGGGCCAGGCCAGCGGCCACCCCCATCATGTTCTGCTCGGAGATGCCCAGCTCGAAGAACCGCTCGGGAAACCGCTCCCGGAACAGGTAAACGTAGGTGGACTTGGCCAGGTCGCCGCTGACCACCACGATCTCCGGGTGCAGGGCCCCCAGCTCGGCCAGCTTGCGGCCGTAGGCCTCCCGGGTGGCCATTCCCAGCCGGAACTTCACGGCCCCGCCTCCCCCAGCTCGGCCAGGGCCCGCTCCAGCTCGTCGGGGCGGGGGGCCCGGCCGTGGAACTCGGGGTTATGCTCCATGAAGCTTACCCCCTTGCCCTTGACCGTTCGGGCGACCACCACCGCCGGGCGGGTTCGGACGGCCCGGGCCGCATCCAGGGCCCGGGCCAGCTCGGCCAGGTCGTGGCCGTCCACCTCAATAACCCGCCAGCCGAAGGCGGCCCACTTCCCCGCCAGGGGCTCCAGATTGAGGGTCCGGGCCACGAAGTCGTCGTTCTGAATGCCGTTGGCGTCCACAATGGCCGTCAGGTTGTCCAGCCGGTAGTGGGCCGCGGCCAGGGCCGCCTCCCAGACCTGCCCCTCGTCCAGCTCCCCGTCCCCCAGAAGGACGTAGACCCGGTAATCCAGGCCGTCCAGCCGCCCGGCCAGGGCCATCCCCACCCCTACCGAGAAGCCCTGGCCCAGGGAGCCTGAGGACGCCTCCACCCCGATGTCCAGGTTGTAGGAGACGTGGCCCTGGAGGGGACTGCCCAGCTTCCGGAGGGTGAGGAGCAGTTCGGGGGGGAAATAGCCGGCCTCGGCCAGAACGGCGTAAAGGGCCGGGGCAGCGTGGCCCTTGCTCAAGATAAACCGGTCCCGCAGGGGCCACCGGGGGTTGGCCGGGTCGTGGCGCATGATGCCGAAGTAAAGGGTGGTCAGGATCTCCACGGCCGACAGGGACCCGCCGGGATGGCCCGAGCCGGCGGCGGCCGTCATCCGCAGGATGTGGCCCCTGACCCGCCGGCAGATGGCGGCCAGCCTAGCCTGGGTTTCGGGGACAAGGAGCTCGGCCAGGGGCCGTCGGGGAAAGGGCCCGGGGGCCGGGGAAACAAAAAGGGTCGGGGAAGGTCGGGGCGGGGTTGCGCTTTCCTGGGCCATCTCCCGGATAGATTATAGCCAAGTCGGCCCGGCCCGAACCAGCCGGTCCCCGGCCGCGGCCCCCTACCCATTGGGCCCCGAAAACCTTAAAGGCCTAGCGGTCGGCCGAGAGGCCTGGGGCCCGTGCTAAAATAGACAGAGATAAGCCCATATTAAGGAGCGGACGATGACCCAGGCCAAGCCGGAGGCCCGGCAGCCCGCCGGCCGCCGAACCAGGCCCAAGGTGGCGGTCCTCTTTACCAGCCCCGAGGCCGTCCTGGACGACTACCGCCGGCTCATGGAGCTGGCCGACTTCGAAAGTTTTCTGCCCAAGGACGTCCCCACCGTCCTCAAGGTCAACGTCTCCTGGCAGCACTTTTACCCCGCCTGCTCCACCACCCCCTGGCAACTGGAGGGGGTCATCCGCACCCTTCAGCAGGCAGGATACCGGGAGCTCATCGCCGCCCACAACAGCACGGTGGTCGTCGACGCCCGGGTGGGCGAGGTGAACAACAAGCACCGGGCCGTTCAGGACCGCTACGGCCTGACCACCGTGCACCTGCAGGACCCCGACGTCCGCTGGGTTAAGTTTACGCCCCGGCGGCCCTTCCTGGTGCTGGATAAGGTCTACCCCGAAGGGGTGCACATCCCCGAGATCCTCATCGGCAAGAACATCATCCAGCTGCCCACCCTCAAGACCCACGTCTTTACCACGATGACCGGGGCGATGAAGAACGCCTTCGGCGGCCTCCTCAACGAGCGGCGCCACTACACCCACGCGGTCATCCACGAGACGTTAGTGGACCTGCTGATGATCCAGCAGGAGATCCACCCGGGCCTCTTTGCGGTGATGGACGGCACCTTCGCCGGGGAGGGTCCGGGACCCCGGGCGATGCGGTTCCGCGTAAAGAACGTCATCCTGGCCAGCGGCGACCTGGTGGCCCTGGACGCCACCGCCGCCCGGCTGATGGGATTTGACCCCCTGAGCATAAAGTTCATCCGGCTGGCCCACGAGCTGGGCCTGGGCTGCGGCGACCCGGCCGAGATCGAGGTGGTCGGGGCCGATATTTCGGGCATAAACTGGGGCTTTCGGGCCGACGAGGACACCTTTGCCAGCTGGGGACAGAAGCTGATTTACTGGGGTCCCCTCAAGCCTTTAGAGAAACTGCTCCTGCGGAGCGTCATCGCCCCCTGGAGCTACCTGGCCTCGAACATTTACTTTAATCTCTACTGGTACAACCGCTTCGGCCGGGCCCGGGTCCGGGAGGCCCTCAAGACCCCCTGGGGTCAGCTCTTTTTGCGCTACTGATGGACGAGTACGGCCCGGCCACTTACGGCGACGCCATTGCCGAAGTTTACGACGAGCTGGTCGGCCGGTGGGTTGAGGCCGAGACGCCGGCGGCGGTGGAGTTCCTGGCCGACCTCGCCGGCCCCGGTCCGGCCCTGGAGCTCGGCATCGGCACCGGCCGGGTTGCCCTGCCCCTGGCCGCCCGGGGCATCCCGATTCACGGCATCGACGCCTCCCCGGTGATGGTTGCCCGCCTCCGGGCCAAACCGGGGGGCGACCGGATTCCGGTGGCCATCGGCGACTTTGCCGAGGTTGGGGTCGACGGGCAGTTCCGGCTCATCTACGTGGTCTTCAACACGTTCTTTGCCCTGCTCACCCAGGAGGACCAGATCCGGTGCTTTCAGAATGTAGCCCGGCGGCTGACCGACGACGGCTGTTTTGTCATCGAGGCCTTTGTCCCCGACCCGGCCCGGTTCGACCGGGGCCAGCGGGTCCACGCCGACGACGTTGGGCTCGGCCGGGTGGTGCTGGAGGCCGCCACCCACGACCCGGTAAATCAGCAGGTCCACAGCGTCCACGTCGTGATAACCGAAACCGGCCTCAAGCTTTACCCGGTAAAGCTCCGGTACGCCTGGCCGGCCGAGCTTGACCTGATGGCCCGGCTGGCCGGACTCCGGCTGAGGGAGCGGTGGGGCGGCTGGGGGCGGGAGCCGTTTACGGGCCGCAGCCCCAAACACATCTCCGTCTACGCCCGGGGGTGAACCCGAACCTCCTCGGCCGCAGGCTGCTCCCGGCCTTGGCCCTGGGCCTCCTCGTTTTTGCCGCCCTCGGGGCCTACGCCGACATCCGCCAGATGGGCCGGGCGGTCCTGGGATTTCCCTGGGCCTTATTCGGCCCCATCCTGGGCCTCACCCTGTTTAATTACCTGCTCCGGTTCGGCAAATGGGCCTACTTCCTCGGCCGCCTGGAAATTCGGGGTCTTCGGCCGGCCGACAGCCTCCTCATCTTCTTCGGCGGCCTGGCCATGGTGATTACCCCGGGGAAGGTGGGGGAATGGGTCAAGGCTTACCTGCTGGAGCGCTACACCGGGGTGCCCTTTGCCCGGACGGCCCCCATCGTGGTGGCCGAGCGGCTCACCGACGGCCTGGCCCTCCTTCTGCTGGCCGCGGCCGGGCTGGCCCGGTTCGGCATCGGCCTGCCCGTGGCCGTCGGGGTTCTCCTCCTGGCGGCGGCCGTCGTCGGCGTCGCCCTGAACCGGCAGGCCGGGGAGCTGGCCGCCCGGCTCGTCGGACGCCTGCCCGGCCTGGGCCGCTACGCCCACTGGGTCCGGGAGTTCCACGGCGGGGCCAATATCCTTTTCCGGCCCCAAAGCCTGGCCCTGGGTACCCTGCTGGGCCTCATTTCCTGGTCGGGGGAGTGCCTGGCCTTCTACCTGGTGCTCTGGGGGCTGGGGGCCGAAGGGGGGTTCGACCTGCTGGTCAAGAGCGCCTTTATCCTTTCGGTGGCCAGCTTGGGGTCGAGCCTGATGCTGAGCCCGGGGGGCCTGGGGGTGGCCGAGGGGGGCATCACCGGCCTCAGTCAACTGCTGGTGGGCCTTGGGCCGGCCCAGGCGGCCGTCGGGGCCCTCCTCATCCGGCTGGGAACCCTCTGGTTCGGGGTAGCCGTGGGAGTCGCGGCCCTGGGCATCCTTTCGGCCCGGGAACCCGGCTACCGGAAGGGTTCCTCGTCCTCCTCGAATTCCTCGTCCTCGGAGAAGGACTCGTCGGAGTACACCCCGACCTCCCGCCCCTGGTAGACGGTGACGATAAAGTCGTCCCGCAGGACGTCGGCGCTCATCACCAGGTCCTCGTCGATCTTCTCGATGAGCTCCAGGATCTCGTCCTCGGTCAGGCCCTCCTCAACGGCCAGGGTCGCGTAGACCACATCCGAGGCGAAGTGGAGGTCCACCCGGCCGATCTGCCGGTCGTTCCGGCTGATCTGATAGCCCTCCGACGTCAGCGTCCGAATCTGCCGCTCAAATCGGTAAACACCCATGCAATTCCCTCCGTGGGTCTTGTCGGCTACGGCCGAACGTGCCCGTCGCCGAGGATTATCCACTTGTAAGAGGTCAGCTCTTTAAGGCCCATGGGGCCCCGGGCGTGGAACTTCTGGGTGCTGATGCCCACCTCGGCCCCCAGGCCGAACTGGGCCCCGTCGGTGAACTGGGTGCTGGCATTGACGTAGACGGCGGCCGCATCCACCTCGTCGAGAAAGCGCATCGCCGCCCCGTAATTTTCGGTGACGATGGCCTCGGAGTGGCCCGAACCGTACCGGTGGATGTGGTCGATGGCCTCGGCCAGGGAGTCCACCACCCTGACCGCCGCCCGGAGGGCCAGAAACTCCCGGCCGAAGTCGTCCGGCCCGGCCGGAACAACTCCCTCAGAAAAGCCGGCCGCCCGCAGGATGCCCAGGCTGGCCTCGTCGCACCGCATCTCCACCCCGGCCCGAAGCCACTCCCGGGCAATAAGGGGCAGAAAGGCCGGGGCAACGGCCCGGTGAACCAGGAGGGTATCCAGGGCGTTGCAGATGGACGGCCGGCGCACCTTGGCATTGTAGACGATGCGGACCGCCTTCGCCAGGTCGGCGGCCTCGTCCACGTAGGTGTGGCAGACGCCGATCCCCCCGGTGACCACCGGCATCGACGCGTTCTCGGCCACGTAGCGGATAAGGTCGGCCCCGCCCCGGGGAATCAGCAGGTCGATGTACTCCCGCATCCGGAGCATCTGCCCCACCAGGGCCCGGTCGGGGTTGTCCACCAGCTGGACCGCCCCGTCGGGAACCCCCGCGGCGGCAAACTCCCGGACGAGGAGACCGGCCAGGGCCCGGTTGGTGTTCAGGGCCTCCCGGCCGCCCCGCAGGATGCAGGCGTTGCCCGACTTGAGGCAGAGGCAGGCGATATCCACCGTCACGTTGGGCCGGCTCTCGTAAATGGCCCCGATGACCCCGAGGGGCACCCGCTTTTTGCCCACTTTAAGGCCGTTCGGCAGGGTGCGCATGTCGAAGATCTCCCCCACCGGGTCCGGCAGGGCGGCCACCGTCCGGACGTCCTCGGCCAGGGACCGGAGCCGGTCCGGACTGAGCAGGAGCCGGTCCAACAGGGCCTCGGAAAGCCCGGCGGCCCGGCCGGCGGCCAGGTCCTCGGCGTTGGCGGCCAGGATGGCGTCCTGCTCCCGGACCAGGGCCTCGGCCACCCGGCGGAGGGCCCGGTTTTTCACCTCGGTGTTTAAACAGGCCAGCTTCCGGGCGGCGGCCCGGGCGGCCCGACCCATCGCCTCAAGGCGTTCCGCCGTCGTCGCCATCTTAAAACCTCCCGGCACGTCAGAAGAGCACCAGGTTATTCCGGTGGACCACCTCGGCCCCGAAGGCGTAGCCGAGGATCTGGCCGATCTTTTCCGACCTTACGCCTTTGATTTTACCGAGGTCGGCGGCCGAATAGTTAACGATGCCGCAGCCGATAACCTCCCCGTCGGGGCCCACCAGGTTGACCACGTCGCCCCGGTCAAAATCCCCCCGCACCTCCCGGACCCCGGCCGGCAAGAGGCTCTTGCCCCGGTAGCGCAGGGCCTCCACCGCCCCGGCGTCCACCACGACCTCCCCCCGGGTGGAAAGGCCGCTCAGCATCCAGCGCTTGCGGCTCTCCAGCCGGGTTCCCGCCGGCAAAAAGCGGGTTCCCACCGGCTCCCCGGCCACCACCCGGAGCAGGACGTCCGCCTCCCGGCCGTCGGCCACCACCACGGCGGTGCCCCCGGCCGTGGCCAGCTTGGCGGCCTGGACCTTGGTGGCCATGCCCCCGGTGCCCCGCTCGGAGCCCACCCCCCCGGCGATGGCCTCGACCTGCTCGTCGACCCGCTCCACCACCGGGATGAGCCGGGCGTCGGGGCACCGCTTCGGGTCGGCGGTGTAAAGCCCGGCGATGTCCGTCAGGATTACCAGAAGGTCGGCGTCCACCAGGTTGGCCACCAGGGCCGAAAGGGTATCGTTATCCCCGAAGCGGGTCTCCCGGATCTCGTCCACGGCCACCACGTCGTTTTCGTTGACGATGGGTACCACCCCCAGGTCCAGGAGGGCCAGCAGGGTGTTCCGGGCGTTGAGGTAGCGGCCCCGGTCGGCCAGGTCGGCCCGGGTGAGGAGGGTCTGGGCGATGACGATGTCGTGCCAGCCGAAGAGGAGGTCGTAGGCGTACATCAGGCGGCTCTGGCCCACCGCCGCCATCACCTGCCGGAAGGGGATATCCCGCCGGTCCCGCCTCACCCCGAGCCGCTGCCGGCCGGCGGCGATGGCCCCCGAGGTCACCAGGATCAGCTGGCGCCCCTCCCGGTGGAGGGCGGCCACCTGCCCCACCAGCTGGGCCATAACCGCCAGGTTGAGGCGGTTGGTGCCGGCGGTAAGGACGTTGGTGCCGACCTTTACGACGATGCGGCGGGGGTCCTCGGGAAAGCGGGTGTGTTCCTCGGCCATCGTCTCCGCACGCCCTCAGATTATAACCCGGGGCCGGGCCCTCACCGGCGGGCCAGGGGCAGCAGCACCCGGAAGGCCCAACCCGGAACCGACGCCGCCACGAAATCCCCCACCCGCAGGGCCCGGTTTAAGTAGCGGGGTCCCGTCGGGTCGACGGGGGTCCCGTCAAAGTAGGGCCGCCAGGCGCCCGGCGTCCCCCCTTCCCGGACCTCAAAGTGCAGGTGGACCCCCGTGGCCCAGCCGTAATCGCTCTGGTCGGCCAGGCGCCGGCCCGCCCCCACCCACTCCCCGACCCGCACGTAGCCGGTCCGCCAGTGGGCATAATAAGTGGCCACCTGCACGCCCCCAACCGACCCGTGGTCGATAACGACCAGGTTTCCGTAGCCGCCGTAGGGGCCGCTCCAGGCATCCCCGGCCCAGACCACCCGTCCGGGGTAGGCGGCCACGATGGGGGCCTCCCTCTCCGGAACGCCGAAGGGCTTGGCAATATCCAGCCCGGGATGGCCCGGCCGGAAGACGTCCGTCACGTAGCCGGTGCTAGGGATTCCAAAGGCCCCCGCCGTCGGCCCCGGTTCGGCGCCGGCGGCCCCCACCGTCGGCCCCGGCCGTTCGACCTGCAAAAGCTTTCGGCCGGCCGGGTCGAAGAGGCCCAAGCCGCCCCCGTGGTCGAGGGCCAACAGGCCGGCGTCGGCCCAGGCGGCAAACCGCACCCCGAAAACGCCCGTCTCGGCGACCCGGAAGGCCGGTGACGCCGGGGACCAGGCCATGACCCGGCCGTCGGCCGTGACCCAGCGGAGTTCGTCACCGAACCAGTGGGGAAATCCGCCGGGACCCAGCGGGTGGGTCGAGCCGGTTTGGAGGTTCAGGACGGCCACCCGGCGGGTGCCGGCGGCCGGGTCGGGCCTTTCAAAGGCCAGGAGGTTCGGGTCGGGGGACCAGACCGGGTTTTCGGCCGGGCCCGGGTCCAGCCTGCGGGCCCCGCCGGCCGGCAGGTCCAGCAGCCAGAGTTCGGTCAAACCCGGCGGCCCGACCAGGAAGGCCAGCCTTTTGCCGTCGGCCGAAACCCGGGGCCCGGCCAGGGGCCGGGGGCTTTGAAAAAGGGCCTCCCAGGCGGCCGTCGGCCGCCGGAACCTTACCAGGGCGAACCGGCCGTCCCCGCCGGCGGCCGCCAGCACCAGGTCCCCGTCCGGCAGGTACTCCGGAAAGCCGAACCACCGCCCTTCGGGGGGCAGGGGCAGGGCTTGGGCCCGGCCTCCGACCACCTCCCAGACCCGGCGGCCCCCCTGCCCCACCACCCCCAGCCGCCCCGAATCCGGCGACCACCGCAGGCCCGAAACCCCCGCCGCCGGAAGCACCCGGATGCTCCCGGCCGGGAGGGGGCGCAGGCCGAGGCGGTAATCGCCGGTGGTGAAGGCGAGCCAGGCCCCGTCGGGGGAGAGGGCGAGGGGCGGCCGAACCACCGCCTCCGGAGCCGGGTCTGCCCGGCCGATGACGGGCCCCAGGCCGGCCGTCAGGGCCAGCAGGAGCAGGCCGAGGGGGATCGGGTTTGGGCGGATGGGGCCGCTCCCGGCCTAGCGGGTTACCCCCCGCCGCTTCAATTCGGCCACCTGGTCGGGGGAATAGCCCAGGGCCGTCAGGATCTCGTCGGTATGCTCCCCCAGGGCGGGGGATGCCGACCGGGCCTCCAGGGGGGTTTCGCTCATGCTGATGATGGGCCCCACCATCCTCACCCGACCCACCACCGAGTGGCGGAGCTCGACCACCAGGTTGTTGGCGAGCACCTGCTCGTCCTCGAAGAGCTCCTCGGTGAACCGGACCGGCCCGGCCGGAATCCCGGCCTCGTCCAGAATCTGCAGCCACTCGGCGGTGGTCCGCTGGCGGAAGATGGCTTCGGCCTTTCTGACCAGCTCCTTGCCGAACTCCACGGCCTCGGGACTCTGGGGGTCGTAGCCGGGGTCGAAGCGGATGTCGTGGAGGCCCAGCACCTCAAGGAGCCGCTTCCGGAGGGGGTCGCTCAGGCACCCCACGGCGATGACCGAGTCCCTGGTCTGGTAGGTCCGGTAGTAGATGTTGCCTGGGGGCCTCGGCCGGAACTCCAAGTAGCGGGCGTAGACCTCCTCGAAGCTTCGGCCCTCGGCCCGCATTCGCCCCAGGTCGGCCATGAACTGGCGGTAGGGCTCGGCGTCGATGACCTCAATCCAGGTAAACCTGGAGGTCTGGACGGCCAGGGCGCTGGCCAGCAGGGTGGTCTCGATCTTCTGGCCCTTTCCCGTCCGCTCCCGCACGTAGAGGGCGGCACAGATGCCCCAGGCCATCGCCAGGCCGGTGGCGAAGTCGGCGATGGCGGTGGAAACGATATACTGGGGGACGCCGTCGACGATTTTGCCCTCGCTGGCCATCAGGCCGGTTACCGCCTGGGCGATGATGTCGTAGCCCGGCCGCTGGCTGTGGGGACCCCGCCGGCCGAAGGCGGTGTTGTCGCAGTAGATGAGCCTCGGGTTGATGGCCGAAAGCCGCTCATAATCTATCTTCAGCTTTCGGGAGACGTCCGGCCGGTAGTTGACGACCACCACGTCGGCATCGGCCACCAGCCGGTCGACGATTTCGGTCGCCTCCGGCCTTGTCAGGTCGAGGGGCAGGCTCCGCTTGCCCCGGTTCAGGGAGATAAAGGTGCGGCTTTCGCCGGGCACAAACTGCATGTTAAGGCGCCAGGGCTCCCCCTGGGGAGGCTCGATTTTTATGACGTCGGCCCCCATGTCGGCCAGGAGCATTCCGGCAAATGGGCCGGCGATGATCTGGGAGAATTCGACGACCTTTATTCCGTCGAGCGGCCCAGGCATGGCAATCCCCCGCGTAGACCCGGGATTTCGGCGCTAAATTAGATTACCGGATTTGACCGGCCCTTGCCAAAGGGCCGGGCCCGGGCCAGGCCGGCCGCACCGGACCGGGTTTATAATTTTTGTGGTATACTTGGGACGCTAAACACCGAGGCGGCCGTGAGGGGATGACGCTCGCCGAACTCCGCGACCTGGCCATTATTATCCTGGCGGTGATAATGGGGATCCAGAGCCTGGTAATGCTCGTTGCCGGGCTGGTGGTCATTCGCCTGGCCCTCGACCTCAAGCCCAGGCTCGAGGAGCTGCTGACCAACGCTCAGCGCACGGCCGCCGAGGTCCGGGGTACCGTCCGGTTTACCACCGACCAGCTCTTAAGGCCGGTCATCCGGACCGCCGCGGTGGTTTCGGGCGTCCGCCGGGGCGGGGCCGTGCTCTTTAACAGACTTTTAAGGAGGGGTTTGCGTGATGGCAGAGCGAGGTAACGGTCCCAGCTTTCTGATGGGTCTTCTGGTCGGCGGCCTCACCGGGTTTGCCCTGGGAGTGCTGCTGGCGCCCCAGCCGGGCTCGGCGACCCGGGAGCAGCTCAAGGCCCGCACCGAGGAGCTGCGGAGCCGGGTAGAGGGCCTCACCCAGCGGGCCCGCTCCACGGCCGAGGAGACGGTGGAATCCGCCCGGGCAACCCTTCGGGAGGCGGCCGAACAGGCCCGGGCCGAGGCCGAGCGGGTCCAGCGGGAGCTGCAGGAGCGGCTGCGCCGGGAGCGGGAAGGGGAGGCCTACTAAAAGCGCCGTCGGCGCAAAAACCACGGGCCGCGTCGGCCGACGCGGCCCGTTGCCTTTGGGCGGAGAGGGTGGGATTTGAACCCACGAGGGAGGGACACTCCCTACCCGCTCTCCAGGCGGGCGCCCTAAACCGGACTAGGCGACCTCTCCTCGCCAAAGAGGTATTATACCAGGTTCTGGCCGTCGCCCCCGCCGGATGGGGGCCCGTTGCCTGGCAAGTAACGCCCCGCCGGTGGCCCAGGGTTGAACGGTCCGGCCCGAAGGTGAGGCCGTTGCCGGAGGCCCGAGGATTGTATTAACATCAGGTGGTGTTAAATCGGGCCAAATTGCCCTGACCAGGAGGCGGCAGCATGGTTACCCGCGCCGAAACCCGGAGCCCCAAGGGCTTCTCCCTGGACCTCAAATATACCGCCGAAGAGGGGACCATCTACCTTACCGGCATCCAGGCCCTGGTCCGGGTGCCCATCGACCAGCGCCGGGCCGACCGCCGCCGGGGCCTCAGAACCGCCGCCTTCATCTCGGGGTACCCGGGCTCCCCCCTCGGGGGCCTCGACTTCGAGCTGGTCCGCCAGTCCCGCCTCCTTCGGGAGCACGAGATCTTCTTCACCCCCGGCCTCAACGAAGACCTGGCCGCCACCGCCGTCTGGGGCAGCCAGCTGGCCGCCACCTTCCCCAACCCAAAATACGACGGGGTGCTGGGGGTCTGGTTCGGCAAGGCCCCCGGGGTGGACCGGACCGGGGATGCCTTCCGCCACGCCAACTTCGTCGGGGTTTCCCGGACGGGCGGGGTGCTGGCCTACGCCGGCGACGACCCCACCTGCAAGTCCTCCACCCTGCCCAGCGCCACCGAAATGGCCCTGGCCGACCTGGGGATGCCGGTCCTCTTCCCCGGCAACGTCCAGGAGGTCCTGGACCTGGGCCTCCACGGCTTTGCCCTCTCCCGGTGCTCCGGCCTCTGGGTGGCCCTCAAGGTGGTCACCAACGTGGCCGATGGGGCCGGGACGGCCGAGGTCGCCCCGGACCGGGTCAGGCCGGAGCTTCCCACCCTGGAGCTGGACGGCCGCCCCTTCGAGCACCGGCCCAACCCCCGGGCCATGGCCACCCCGGCCATCCTCGAGGTGGAGCGGCAGCTGTTTTATGCCCGCCTCGAGCTGGCCCGCCTCTACGCCCGGGCCAACCGCCTCAACCGGGTTGTCCTTCCCACCAGGCCGGCCTGGCTGGGCATTGCGGCCGCCGGCAAGAGCTTCTACGACCTCCGGCAAGCCCTGGCCGAGCTGGGCCTGGACGACGGCACCCTCCGGCGCCTGGGCGTAAGGCTTTTTAAGATAAACCAGCTCTTCCCCCTGGAACCGTGGACGGTCCGGGAGTTCGCCGAGGGCCTGGAAGAGGTCCTGGTCGTCGAGGAGAAGCGCCCCTTTATTGAGACGGCCATCCGGGACATTCTTTACTCGATGCCCGACCGGCCGCTGGTCGTCGGCAAGTTGGACGAGGCCGGCCGGCCCCTGATTCCCGCCCACGGGGAGCTGGACGCCGACGCCATCGCCCCCGCCGTCGGCCGCCGCCTCCTCCGGCGGCTTCCCATCGAGGCGGTGGAGGCCCGCCTCCGGCAGCTGGAGGCCGTCCGCTCCCGTCCGGCCCCCATAACCGTGGCCCGGACGCCCTACTTCTGCTCGGGCTGCCCCCACAACCGCTCCCTCGAGGTGCCCCCGGGCAGCCTGGTGGGGGCCGGCATCGGCTGCCACGGCATGGCCCTCATCACCGACCGGGAAACCATCGGGCAGGTCACGGGCATCACCCACATGGGGGGCGAGGGGGCCCAGTGGGTGGGGATCGCCCCCTTCACCGAGACGCCCCACTTCTTCCAGAACCTGGGCGACGGCACCCTCTTCCACTCGGGCTCCCTGGCCATCCGGTTTGCCGTCGCGGCCGGGGTGAAAATGACCTTTAAAATCCTCTACAACAATGCCATCGCCATGACCGGCGGCCAGCCGGTCCCCGGGGCCGTAGGGGTTGCCGAACTTACCCGCCTGCTTGAGGCCGAAGGGGTCCGGAAGATCATCGTCACCACCGAGGACCCCGGCAAATACCGGGGTGTGCGCCTGGCCCCCAACGCCGAGGTCTGGCACCGGGACCGGCTCGTGGAGGCCCAGGAGCTTCTGGCCTCCATCCCCGGGGTCACGGTGCTCATTCACGACCAGATGTGCGCCGCCGAGAAGCGGCGGCTCCGCAGGCGGGGCCGCCTGCCCGACCCGCCCGTCCACGTTTACATTAACGAGCGGGTCTGCGAGGGGTGCGGCGACTGCGGCCGCAAGTCCAACTGCCTCAGCGTCCAGCCGGTGGAAACCGAGTTCGGCGCCAAGACCCAGATTCACCAGTCGTCGTGCAACAAGGACTACTCGTGCCTGCGGGGCGACTGCCCCTCGTTCCTCACCGTCGAGGTGCGCCGCCGGCCCAAGGACCGGCCGCGGCCTTACCCCGCCTTCGACCTGGAACTCCCCGAGCCGGAGATTAAGGTTCCCACCGACGGCTACGCCCTCCACATGATGGGCATCGGCGGAACGGGGGTGGTGACGGTCAACCAGATCCTGGGGACGGCGGCCCTGCTGGACGGCAAGCACGTGCGGGCCCTGGACCAGACGGGCCTCAGCCAGAAGGGCGGGCCGGTGGTCTCCCACCTGAAGGTTTTCGACCGGGAGCCGGAGGCCGCCAACAACGTCTCCGCCGCCGGGGCCGACCTTTACCTCGCCTTCGACATCCTGGTGGCAACCCAGCCCGCCAGCCTGGCCAAGGCCGACCCGAACCGGACCATCGCGGTGGTCTCCACCAGCCGGGTGCCCACCGGCCAGATGGTCGCCAACAACCGGCTGGCCTTCCCCGAGCTTTCGGCCCTCATCGGCAGGATCGAGGCCGTTACCCGCCGGGAGCACAACGTCTACCTGGACGCCCAGCTGGCGGCCGAAGCCCTCTTCAACGACCACATGGCCGCCAACATCGTCCTCCTGGGGGCCGCCTACCAGGCCGGGACCATCCCCATCTCGGCCGAGGCCATCGAAGAGGCCATCCGCCTAAACGGGGTGGCCGTGGAGATGAACCTGCTGGCCTTCCGCTGGGGCCGGCTGGCCGTGGCGGACCCCCGCCGGGTGGACATCGAGGTGATGCGGGCCACCCGCCGGGCCGAGCCGCCCGCCCCGACCCTCAGCCCGGCCGCCCGGGAGCTTATCGACTCCGTTGGGGCCGAAGGGGAGCTCCGCCGCCTGCTGGAAATCCGGGTGCCGGACCTCATCGACTACCAGGACCTGGCCTACGCCCGCCGGTACGTGGAGTTCGTCCGGCGCGTCCGGGAGGTGGAGGCCGCCCGGACCCCGGGCCGGACGGCCATCGGCGAGGCGGTGGCCCGCTATCTTTACAAGCTGATGGCCTACAAGGACGAATACGAGGTGGCCCGGCTCCACCTGGACCCGGCCGTCCGGGCCGACCTGGAAGCCCGCTTCGGCCCCGGGGCCCGGGTTTACTGGCACCTGCACCCGCCCCTGCTTCGGGCCCTCGGCCTCAGGGGGAAGCTTAAGCTCGGGCCGTGGTTTACCCCGGCGTTCCGCCTCCTCCGGGCGATGCGGCGGCTCCGGGGAACCCCCTTCGACATCTTCGGGTACACCCGGGTTCGGCGGGTGGAGCGCCGGCTCATCGACGAGTACCGGGCCCTGGTGGGGCGGGCCCTGGCCAAGCTGGACGAATCCACCTACGGGCTGGTCCTGGCCGTGGCTACCCTCCCCGACGAAATCCGGGGCTACGAGGGGGTCAAGCTGGCCGGGGTGGAACGGTTCCGGCGGCGGGCGGCCGAGCTTATGGCCAAACTTGAGGCCGGCGGCTGAGGCCGGTCGGTTCGGGGTCGTCCGCGGGCAACGGCCGCAGGGTTGCGATGACCCCTTTATAGGCCGGGATTCGGGCCAGGGGCGAGCGGCAGGCCGGGTCCACCAGGACGTTGCCCTCCGGCCAGTAGACCTGGAGGGTCCCCGGGGCCACCGGCGCCGGGAAGGCCCGCCCCCGGAAGGTCCCGTGCTCGTTGACCAGCTCCACCGGCTGGCCCGGCCGCAGACCGAGGCGGCCCAGGTCGGCCGGGTTGATTAAGACGGCGTCCCGGGGCGCCTGGTTGATGGGGTCCAGGTCTTCCTGGACCATGCTGTTAAACTGCTTGCCCCGGCGGGTGGCCACCAGGAAGCGGTCGGCCGGGAGGGGCCGGGACGGGAGGGCCACCGGCTTAAACCGCGCCCGGCCGTCGGGGGTGGGAAACCGCCAGCCGGCGCACAGGAGGGGACCCCCGTACTGAAAGCTGTCCCCCGGCCTGCTCAGGTGCTGGATCCCGTCGTAAGCGGGGATGCACCGGGCGATCTCGGCCCGAATCTCGGCCGTATCCCGGAAGGCGAGCCGGTCGGCGAACTCCGGCCTCACCCGCCGGGCCAGCTCCATAAAGACTTCCCACTCGGGCCGGGCCTCCCCCACCCGGGGTCCGGGGATTTCCGGGCTGAAGATGACCCGCCGCTCGGTGGTGGTTTCGGTGACGCCCCCCGGTATCTCATAGCGGGTGGCCGCCGGCAGCAGGACCACGGTGTCGGCCGGTTCGATGAGCATCTGGGCCGAGAGGGCGATGTCCAAGTGGACCCGCAGGGGGACCCGGCCCAGGGCCGCCTCCACCCCGGCCGGGTCGGGCATCACCTCGTTGAAACTGCCCCCAACGGAGACCAGGACGTCGATGCGGCCATCCCGGGCCGCATCCAGCATCTCGGGGACGGTCAGGCCCGGCCGGTCGGGGACCGGAAAGCCCCACAGCTGGGCGAAGCGGCGGGCGTTTTCGGGGGTGATGGGCAGGCCGCCGGGGAATACCGTGGCGTAGGCTCCCATCTCCGCCCCGCCCTGAACCCCCGAGTGGCCCCGGATGGGCATCAGGCCGCAGCCGGGCCGGCCGACAAAACCTTTAAGCAGGGCCAGGTTGATGATGGCATGGACGTTGTCTTCGCCGCAGGCGTGCTGGGTGATGCCCATCCCCCAGACGAAGACGGCCCGTCCGGCCCGGCCCACCAGCCCGGCGAACTCGGCCACCTCCCCCCGGGCAACCCCCGACCCCGCCTCCACCTCCTCCCAGGGAACGGCCTCAACCCCGGCCGCAAAATCCTCAAAGCCCACGGTGTGGTTTTCGATAAAGTCCCGGTCAAACCAGCCCCGGGCCAGCATCTCCTTGGCCGCCCCCACCAGGAAGGGGATATCCCCGCCCGGCCGCACCTGGAAGAACCGGTCGGCAATCCTGGTGCCGAAAAGGGCGCTCTCCAGGTCCGACGGCACGTAATACCGCTCCATGGCCGGCTCCCGGTAGGGGTTGACCACCACGACCTTTGTCCCGGCCTTCCTGGCGTAGTAAAGATACTTCATCATGACCGGCTGGTTGTTGGCCACGTTGGACCCGATGAAGACCACCAGGTCGGTGCCGATGAGGTCCCGGTAGGAGCAGGTGGTGGCCGCCACCCCGAGCTGGGCCTTCAGGGCCAGGGTGCTGGGGGAATGGCAGACCCGGGCGGCGTTGTCCAGGTTGTTGGTGCCGATGGCCCGGACCGCCTTCTGAAAGGCGTAGTAGTTTTCGTTGGGCTCCCCCCGGCTGGTCATGTAAAAATAGGTCCGGTCCGGGTCCGTCTGCCCAATGGCCCCGGAAATTATGTCAAGGGCTTCGTCCCAGGAGACCCGGCGGAAGCCGGCCTCGCCCCGGCGCCGGACCATGGGGTAGGCCAGCCGGCCCAGGGCCCGAAGCTCCCGGGAAGATTTGCCGGCCAGGGGGGTGACGTCGGCGAGAACCTTGGGATGGAAGGGCCCCATGGTGTTGAGCCTGAGGAGCCTCAGGCGGATGTTGCAGAGGTGGAGGTTCTCCATCGTCCAGTCCCGCAGGCCCTTGGTCCCCAGGGCGCAGCCGTCGCAGACCCCCTGGGTTAAAATGGCCCAGGCGTAGTCCAGGTTGTCCCGGTTTTCCCAGAGGGCCCGGAAAACCTCCCCCAGGTTGTGGGCCTGACGCAGGGGGACCAGGCCGGCCCAGAGGGCCGGGTCCCAGCCCCGGCGGGGTTCCCGGATGGGGTTGATGGGCCGGGGCGGCCGGAGGGTTTCCCGGGCCAGGGCCCAGAGGATTCCGGCCATCTTAAGCCAGGTCGCCTTCACCGCCGTCTCCCCACCAAGTTTAACACCGCCCGGGCCTAATTCTGCAGGGGAACCTTCCGGAAGCCGGCCCAGAGCAGAAGGTCGTAGGCCCCTTTGAGGCCCCGGCCAGCAGGAAAGGCAGGCCTGCGGCCCCCGTCTGCAGGGCGAGGCCCGAAAGCGCGGGTGCCACCGCCGGGGCCAGGTTGCGCGCCCCGTTGGTGAGGCCGGCCGCGGCCGCCCGCTCCTCGGGCTCGACCAGGGCCATAATGTAAGCCCGCCGGACGGGCACATCCATCTGGGAAAGGAGGTGGCGGCCCATCAGCACCGCCGCGGCCGCCGGCCACGAAGGCGCCAGGGGCACCAGGGCCAGCAGAATGTTCGAGGGCAGGTGGGTGAAAACCATGGTCGGCAACAGCCCGAACCGGTCGGCAAGGCGGGCCGCCCCCAGAAGGGACAGGGCCGCAAGGAGGTTCGTGCCGAAAAAGATGGGGCCCAGCGGTTCGGGGCCCAGCCCGAACCGCTGGTGGAACCAGAGGGCCACCAGGCTCTGGACCACAAACCGGCCGGCCAGGGCGTCCAGGCCGAAAAGGGCGGTTAGCCCCAGGACGCGGTTCCGGGACCGGCCAAGGCCGCCCGCGATGGACCCCGCCCGGGGTCTACGCCCCGTTTCCTCGGGCAGGCGGGCGTAGAGGCCGGCCAGGGCCAGGCCTGAGGCCGCAAAGGCCCAGAGGAGGGCCGCGGTTGGGCCTGCGAAGACCCCACCGCCGGCACCAGCGGCGGCAGAAGGCCCACGGCCAGGCTGCCCAGGGCCCCGGCCAGGAGGCCGGTGAAGTCCTACCAGGCGTAGGGCCGCACCTCGGCCGGCCGTTCGGCGGCCTCGGCGGGGCTCACCAGGCCGAGGGCGGCCACCAGGAGCAGGGGGCCGAAGGCCGGGGCCGTGGCCAGCACGGCCCCCGAGAGGGCCATCAGTCCGGCGCAGACCACCAGCACCCTCCGGTGGCCCCAGCCGGCGGCCAGGAGGGGTACGGCCGTGCCCCAGACGGCGCCGGCGGCCAGGGCCACGGTGACCAGAAGGCCCACTTCGGCCGAGGAAAATCCGGCGTCGGCCAGGTGGACCCCAAGGCTGACCGAAAGCAGGCCGTAGGCGAACATTCGCAGGGCGCGTGCCCCCAGCACCAGCCGCTGGGCCCGGCGGGGACCCATCGCCGGCCTACCCGCCTTCGGGGGTGCCGAGCCGGTGGCGGCACCAGGCACAAAGGGCATCGTAGAGGGGAAACTGTAGCCGCAACTCACCGTGGTCGTCTTCTCCGAGGAGCAGGGCAAACCCGTGGGCGATGGCCCGAAGCCCGGCCGCTTCGGGCTCAATCCCAAGGTCCTGGGGAATGTCGCCCCCGTGGACGATCCGGCCCAGCAGGACCAGGGCCGGGTCGTCGAGGCCGCACTTGGCAAGGATGGACTCGAAGCTGCAGCGCCCTTCCCCGTGGCCCAGCTCGACGCCGGGCACATCGAAGGGGATGGCCCCCTCCTGAGCCGCCACCGTAAGCACCTCTTCGGGCGGAACGAAGAGGAACTCCGCCTCCGGGTCGATAAACCGAGCAATGAGCCAGGGGCAGGCGACCCGGTCCACCTTGGCGTTCTTACGGGTTACCCACTTCACGCCGCCGGCCTCCCCGAAGATTTTCGGGACCCGGGCCGCCGGCCGTCAAGCCGGCCCGCGTTGACGGCCCGGCGCACCCTGCCGTATCTTATTTAGCGGGAGGCCAAGATGGACCCCGAAGCCAAAAAGAAAGTTCTGCGCGCCTTCACCTACGGCCTCTACGTGGTGGGCTGCCGCCACGACAACGACATTAACGCCTTTACCGCCAACTGGCTCACCCAGGTTTCCTTTGACCCGCCCCTCATCGCCGTCTCGGTCCAGAAAGACGGCCATTCCATCGACCTTATCCGGGCCTCGGGGGTTTTCACGGTGGCCGTTCTGCCGTCGGGTTCCCGGGAGCTGGCGGGCCTCCTGGGCAAGCCCTGGAAGCGGGTCCCGGATAAGATCTTCCAGGTCGAGCACTTGTACGCCGAAAACGGCTGTCCGGTGCCCGCCAACGCCCTCGGGTACGTTGAGTGCAGGGTTCTCTCCGAAACGGACGCCGGCGACAGCGTGGTCTTCATCGCCGAGGTGGTAAACGCCCGCTGGCTCCGGGAGGGCCAGCCCCTAACCATGGCGGAAACGGGCTTCCGCCATGCCGGCTGAGTTCAGCCGGACCCCGCCCGAGCTGCTGGTCCTCTTCGACGTGGACCAGACCCTCCTCCACACCGGCGGGGCCGGAAGCGCCGCCCTCCAGCTCGCCGCCGAGGAGGTGCTGGGCCGTCCGGTGGACCTGGACGGGATGCTTTACGCCGGCCGGACCGACCTGATCCTCATCCGGGAGGTGCTCCGCCGGGCCGGCCTGAACCCCGAAGAGCATCCCGACCTGATAAACGCCATCAAGGCCGCCTTTTTCCGGCACCTGCCCGTCACCCTCCGGCAGTCGACCCGGGGCCGGCTTATGCCCGGGGTTCCCGACATCCTGGAGCTCCTGAACCAGGCGGGGGTCTGCCTCGGCCTCTGCACCGGCAACTTTCGGTACTCGGCTTACCTTAAGCTCGCCCATTTCGGCCTGGCCGACTACTTCGCCGAGGGGGGCTTTGGGGACCTTTACCCGGACCGGGCCGACATTGCCCGGGAGGCGGTCCGCCGCTGCTGTCGCCGGTTCGGCCTGCGCCTCGGCCCCGACCGGGTGGTCCTCATCGGGGACACCCCGGAGGACGTCCGGGCCGGGAAGGCCATCGGGGCCCGAACGGTGGCCGTGGCCACCGGCATCTACGACGAGGATGCCCTCCGAAAGGCCGGGGCCGACCTGATCTTTGCCAGTTTCGCCGAAGCCGAAAGGGCGGTTCGGGAGACTCTGGGCCTGGTCAAGACCCCCCGTTAGGCATCGGGACCGTCAAAGCCGGCGTCCACGTCGACGTCGCCGATATCCCCCAGGTCCGACTCCGCGGCCCAGTCGCCGGGCCCGAAATCGAGGGGGCTTTCGGCCGGTCCGAAAAGGGGCGATTCAAGCCAGGCATCCCGGGGCTCGGGCACGGCCTCCGGGGTCCGCTCCGGCTCGGCGGCTATAACCGTCACCGGGTGGCTCAAGAGCCCCCACAAAAGGAGGAGCTCCGGAAGGCCGACCCCGGAATAGCTGGGCCGGTAGTCCCGGCGGGGGTCGAAGTTGGGGTCCTCAAACCAGGGAACCTGCCGACCCCCGACTTCTACCGTGCGCACCGGGGGCTGCTCGCCCCGCCGGAGGGCCTCGTAGTGCTCGGGGTCCACCACGACCGGGCGGCGCTCGGTCCCGAAGTCGAGAACCACCTCCCGGGCCTCCTCCGGCCGGAGGGGTCGGGCGCAGAAAAAGCAGGCCAGGGGCGGCCCGGCCCCGGACGGGGCCTCCCTTCCCACCATATCGGGCAGTTTCACCCCCTTCAGCGCCAGCAACTCGTCGCCGAGGGTTTCGGCCAGGGTGGCAAGCCGGTCCCGGGCCTCCAGAAGCCCCCGGGCAACCTCGTCCAGCTCCTGGGGGTTCGGCCCGAAGAGGCCGGCCCGGCCCAGGCGGTCCAGCTTCGACCCGACTTCGGCCAGCTGGTCCAGGACCAGGTCCAGGCTGCGCCGGCCGTCCTGGCCCCGGGCCGAAGTTGGGGCCGGTCCGAGCACCCGGTCGAATTCCAGGGCGGCCGCCGTCAGGTCGGCGTGCCAGCCCCGGAGCTCCTTAAGCCGGGCCCGCCGGCCCGACCCCAGCCGGAGGGTGAAAAAGGCGGCCAGCCCGACAACGGCCGCAAGGCCCAGCCCCAACAGCAGGATGGCGGCGCTGCGGCCGGCGGCCTCCCTGGCCTCGGCTTCGGCCACGATGCTGTCGGCCAGGTAAACCATCCCGGCGGCGTACCCTTCGGCGGTGAAGACCCGCCGGCTGGCGTCGGTGAGGCGCTGGGTCTCCTCCCGGCCCAGTCGGTCCGTCTTGGCCGAGACGGCATTCTGGCTCGCCACGACAAGCAGGCCGTCCCGGAGGTCCAGGTAACGGTGAAGTTCGCCGGTGAACTCGCCCAGGGTCTGAAAGCCCGCCGGCGGCCGGGAAATCAGGACGAACTTCACCGTCCAGCCCCGGTCCCGGAGCTCGGCGGCCTTGGCGGCCAGCCGCTGCCGGTCGGCCGCGGACAGGCGGCCGGCCATCGCCGGCTCGATGTAGAGGTCCTCCCGGCTCAGGACCCGGACCACCTCCGCCGGGTCCGGCTGGGCCCCGACCGTCCCGGCCGACAGCCAGAAGGCAACGGCCAAGGCCAGGAGGGTCGCCCCGAGAAGCCTGGTCATTCCGGTAGTAGTATAAATCGGCGGTGGACGGGGAGCTTATCGTCATCTTCGACGGGGAATGCGGATTCTGCACCGGGGTAGTCCGCTGGCTCAAGCGGCTGGACCGGGCCGGCCGGGTCCGGCCGGTTCCCTGCCAGCGGCCCGGCCTGCCCGAGGAGCTGGGCCTGAGCCGGTGGCAGTGTGAGGAGGCAGCCTGGGCGGTGGAGCCGGGGGGCCGGCGCCACCGGGGCGGTGGGGCGGTGGCGGCCGCCTTGGCCTGGGCCCTGGGCCGCCCCGGGCTGGTGCGCCTCTATTACCTGCCGGTTATTCGTCAGGCGGCCGACGGCCTTTACTGGGTGACCGCCCGGCTACGCCCTTACCTGCCCGGAACCCGACCCCACTGCGCCGAGCACCCGGAAGACTGCGGCCTGAACCGTAAGACTTTCAGCGGCGGCTGTAGACCTCTTTAAGTTTTTCTACCGAAAAATCGGGGGAACGGCAGACTTCGATGATGGCCCGCTCCCGGGCCTCCAGCTCCCGGGCCGCCCGGGGAATCTCCCGGGCAATCTCGTGGGGTATCTGAACGACCCCATGCCGGTCGCCGTGAAGGAGGTCCCCCGGCCGCACCGTAAGGCCGGCAACGGTTACGGGGACGCCGACCTCCACCACGTGGACGTAGGCGTGGGAAACCGAAACCGCGGCCGCAAAGAAGTGAAAGCCCAGGGCCCGCACCTCCTCCAGGTCCCGGACCCCGCCGCTCGTGACCGTTCCGACACAGCCCAGGGCTTTGTAAATGTTCGCCTGGACCTCCCCCCAGAAGGCCCCCAGGCCCGGCGGGTCGTCTAGATCCTGCAAGACCACCACCCGGGGCGGCGGGGTCCGCAGGACCGCCTCCCAGAGGTTGAAGGCCTGAAGGTAGCCGGGCCCGGGCGCCGGGACGGAGGCCCGGATGGTGGCGGTGACGGCGTAGCCTACCATCGGGCCCAGCTCGGGAAAGAGGCAGTGGATGCCCGGGCGCATAAAACCTTCGGTCCGGGGCCGGATGTTGAAGACCTCGATGGCGTTGGCCACCGTCGGGGAGGTGAGCTGCCGGAGGGCCTCCAGCTCGGCCCGGCTCAGGGGCTCAAATTCCACCGGAAACCTCCGTTGCCCTTTACGATTCAGCGCTGGTAGAGCCGCAGAACGCCGTAAACAAAGGTTAAGGCAAAAACGGCGAAAACGATGGCGGCCACGGCTAAGGCTTCGGCGAGCTCGTCCGGACGCAAGGGTCAGTCTCCTTTCGTTTCGACGGTCCCGGCGGGGACCCGGCCCGGCCGCAGCCGCTGGAGGACAAGCCCTGCCGCCACCATTGCCACCCCGATTATATCCGTGGTGAGCCCGGGGTCGATGAGCAGCAGGGCCCCGGCGATGAAGAGCAGACGCTCCAAAAGGTTGGCCGGCCGTAGAAAGTGGCCCTGCAGGCCGGCGGCCAGGACCACCGACCCGACGGCGGAGGTGATGGTGGCCCGGACGATCTGGGCCGGCTCCCCGATCATAAGCAGCTCCGGGTTGAACACGAAGAAAAAGGGCACGATAAAGCCGGCGGCCGCAAACTTCATGGCCTGGAGGCCGGCCTTCCACAGGTCGGCGTGGCCGATGGAGGCGGCGGCGTAGACGGCCAGGGCCACCGGGGGCGATACGGCCGAGAGGCAGGAGTAGTAAAAGATAAACATGTGGGCGGCCGTCCGGTCCACCCCGAGCCGTTCGATGGCCGGGGCCAGGAGGGCCGCCTGGACGATGTAGGCCGGGGTGGTGGGCATGCCCATCCCGAGGATGAGGCCGGCCAGCATGGTGATGGCCAGCACCGGGACGAGGCTTGCGCCGGCGGCCGAGAGCAGAAAGCTTGTAAACTTCAGGGCCAGGCCGGTCTGTAAGATGATGCCGATAATGATTCCGGCGCAGGCGGTGGCCATCGCCACCGGGAGGGTGTTGATGGCCCCCTCTTTAAGGGCCTCCACGGCCCTGGCCGGGGTTATCCGGCTCTCCTTCCGGAGCCAGCTGAGCACGATGACCGCCGCGGTAGCTATCAGGGCGGCGTAGCTGGCGGTGTAGCCCTGGACCAGCAGGATGAACAGAATTATCACCGGAACCAGCAGGTGTCCCTGCCGCCAGAGCACCCCCAACAGGGGCGGGACCTCCTCCCGGGAAAGCCCCCGCAGGCCCGTCTTGAGGGCCTCGAAGTGGATGGCGGCGAAAAAGGCCACGTAGTAAAGGACGGCCGGGATGGCGGCGTGCAGGGCGATCTGGGAGTAGGGTTTGCCAACGAATTCGGCCATCACAAAAGCGGCCGCACCCATCACCGGGGGCATGATCTGCCCGCCCGTAGAGGCCGTCGCCTCGATGGCGGCGGCGCTCTCCGGCTTAAAGCCCGTGCGCTTCATCATGGGGATGGTGAGCCAGCCGTCCACCATCACGTTGGCCACGGCGCTACCGGAGATGGTCCCGAAAAGGCTGCTCGAAACCACCGCAACCTTCCCCGGACCACCCCGGGACCGCCCCATGAGCGCGTTGGCAAAGTTCATGAAAAACTGCCCGGCTCCCGACTTTTCCAGAAAGGCCCCGAAAATCACGAACAGAATTACGTACGTCGCCGAAACCCCCAGGGGAATGCCGAAAATGCCTTCCGTGGTCAGGTAAGTCTGATCCAGGATGAGCTCAAGGCTCATTCCCCGGTGGTTCAAGAAGCCCGGCAGGTAGGGCCCCAAGAACCCGTAGGCAATGAATACCAAAGCAGTTATCGGAAGAGCCAGGCCGATGGCGCGGCGGGTCGCCTCCAGGACCAGCAAAATGGCCAGGACGGCCATGACGAAGTCGGCCGGCTCCAGTGGGTGAACGGTGGCAAACCGGGTAACTACGTACTCGTAGCGCACCAGCAGGTAACCGATGACGACGACCGAGAGGGCCGCGAAAATCAGGTCGTAAACCGGGATGCGCGGCCCGAGCCCCTTACGCAGGGGGTAAAGAAAGAAAACGAGTACCAGGCTAAAGAGAAGATGGATATCCCGCAGGACCAGGGAATCTACGGGGCCAATGCGGATGACGAATCCGGGTGCAATGGGAATGTTCAGGCTGGGGACCAGGCGGTAATAGATGTGGTAAAGGGACATTACTACCGCCGTCACGGCGATGAGCTTACCCACAATGCCAGCAGGGTTTCTCACCGCTGAATCCTCCTCGACCTGCCGTCGGACGGCCGTACCGACCGCCTGGGGATTCGTTTAGGGTAAGCTTAACTTTTGCAAACCGGCTTGTCGTTACTTTACGAAACCGGCTTCTTTGTAGTACTTCAGAGCACCCGGATGGTACGGCACACCCAGGTCCTGGCCCATCTCCGACTTCTGGGTGTTCTTGATGGCCGGGACGGCCCGGGCCAGCTCATCCTTGTTTTCAACCAGGATCTTCGTGATCCGGTAGACCAGGTCTTCGGGAAGCTCGGCCCGGACGATCATAATGGTCGGCGTCTGGAAGGTGACAGCCTGGTCCGGGTGGCCCTGCTCCCGGTAGGCGCCGGCCGGGATGATGTGCTTGCGGTAGCCCTTATTAATCTGCTCAATCTTTTTCAGGGCCTCGTCGTCAAAACTGATAATCCGCATCTTCCGACTGGTGCCCAGGTCGAGCATGAAGCTGGCCGGCACCGTCGTAAACCACCCCATGGCATCGGCCTGGCGGTTTTTGATGAGCTCGACATGGTCGGCAATGGACCCGTACGAGACAGTGCCGAAATCCTGGATGGTCATGCCGTGGGCCTTGAGGGCGGCCTCCCAGGCAACCAGCGACGAGTTGCCCTGAGGCGGCAGGGCAACCGACCGGCCTTTGAGGTCCCGGAAGGACCGGATGCCCGAGTCCTCCGGAACGGCAATCTGGAAGACGTTGGGGTACATGTACATCATGTAGTAAACGTTGGTCACCTTGGAGCGCAGAGGCGGCCGCCCCTCCAGGGCATCGTAGAACCCGTCCAGATTTGCCCAGCCCAGGTCCGCCTTACCGGCTGCCAGCTTTTCGATATTAACGTAAGTGGCCCCCGGCTCGACGGTGATCTCGATTTCGGGGGATTTCTGCTTGACCAGTTCGGAGACCGCCCCGGCCAGGGGGATCCACGAGCCGCCGGTGGGCCCGCTGCTGAAGACCAGCTTGGCCGGACCAGTGGGCTGGGCCGGGCCCGGGGCCGGGGCGGGGGCCCCGGTGGTGGGCTGGCAGGCCCCGAACAGCAGGCTTGCGCCCCCCAAAAGTCCCGCCTTAAGGGCCGTCCGCCGCGAAACCTTTGCGAAACCCACGTTACGCCCTCCTTTCACCGGGAATAAATTTCGGTTGCTGGATTATAAGGCCGAACTCGGGGAACTGTCAACCTAGGCGGTAGCCACACAGATATAGCGGTTGACGCTGAAAAAGTATTCCCCGGCCTCAGCCGCCTTCTGAAGGGCCCCTAACCAGGCCTCGTATTCCCCCGGGGAAATTCGGCCGGTGTCGGCCAGCACCTCTTTGACGACTTTGGTTGCCAGGAAGTGGCCGTAGAAAGGCTCCCGGAATTCGGTGTTGTAAAGCACGTAAACGTCGGTCCAGGTATCCGCCAGCCCCGCCCGCCGCACCAGCCCGAAGAGCTGCCGGCCGAGGGTCGCCCCGGGCCAGGCTTCCCACAGGGCCGTCAGAATGCGGCGGGCCAGGGTTTCGTCGGCGCTGTGGTAAATGGCGGTCTCCCAGTCGGTCTGGACGAAAACCAGCCGCCGGCCCCGGGCCACCGCCCGGCGGACCTCGGCGATGAGGGCGGCGGGATTCCGGGCGAAGGCCAGGCCCTCCGTCACCAGGGCGGCCTCAAAGGCGGCGTTCTTAAAGGGGAGCCGCTCCCCGTCGAACCGGACGTAATTCACGACCCGGGCCAGCCGGAAATCCCGCAGCTGGGCCAGGGCGTCCCGCAGGGCCTCGGCCTGGGAATCGACCCCCACCACCCGCCCGTAGCCGCCCACCGCCCCGGCTAGCCGGAGGGTGAGCCGGCCGTCGCCGCAACCCAGGTGGAGAATCCGACTGCCCGGCCAGGGGTCCAGAATCTCCAGGTAGCGCCGGTCCTGGGCCAGCAGGTCATGCCCGGCCGGCTGAACGCCCCAACCGATGCGGGTTCCGACCCTCACGGGTGGGCCAGGATGACGTCTAAAATGGCCGGCTCGCCCGCCCGGACCCGGGCCAGGCCCCGGCGGAGGGCCGGCAGCAGCTCGGCCGGGTCCTCGACCCGCTCCCCGTACACCCCGACCACTTCGGCCAGCCGGTCGTAGCGGGGCGGGGGTACCAGGTCGATGCCCACGAACCTATTGTACCGGACGGAGTAGCCCTCGGGGTAGGCGGCCACCAGCGGCCGCTTGGTGGCATTATAGCAACTGTTGTTAAAGACCACGGCCAGAAAGGGCGCCCCGACCTGGACGGCCGCCCAGAAGGCGGCCAGGGGCTCCCCGAAGACAAAGGACCCGTCCCCCACGGCGAGGATGACGGGCCGGTCGGGTTTGGCCAGCTTCACCCCGAGGGCCGCCCCCAACCCCCAGCCCAGGGCCGAGCCGCCGCTGCCGAACCAGGTTCCCGGCTCCGCCGGCCGCACGTACGGCCAGAGGAAGCGGTTGCTGGTCACCGTCTCGTCGACGAAGATGCAGTCCGGGGCCTCGGCGTAAAGCCGGCCCAGGCAGTAGCCGAGCCATTCGGTGGCGATGGGCCGGGCGGTAGCCCGGTTGAGGGCGGCCTCTTCCCACCCGGCCAGAAGTTTCCGGTGGCGGGCCTCCAGCTCCGACCGCCGGGCCTCCACCCGGCGCCGGTCGGCCGTGGTGAGTATCTCGGCGGCATACCCGGCGATGAGGTCGAGGGCCTGGCCGGTGTCGGCCCGGACGGCCAGGTCCACGGGGAAGGTCCAGAGGGGTATCCGCTCCTTGACGGGGTCCAGGTCGACTTGAACTATGGTGGCCCCGGGGTTGACGGCCTGCCGGGTCGGGATGTAGGGAACGTCGTGGTCGAGGATGAGGACCAGGTCGGCCGCTTCCAGGAAGGGCTCCGGGTCGAAGCCCTGGTAAAGGGGATGGCCGGCCGGGAAGTTGGCCCGGTCCCGCCACTCCACCACCGGCAGGGCCAGCAGCTCGGCCAGCCGGACCAGACCCTCGAAACCGGCCCGGGTTCGGCCGCTGGTGGCCGTCAGGACCACCGGCGACCGGGCCCCAACCAGCAACCGGGCGACCTCCTTAAGGGCGGCCGGGTCGCCGGCCCCGAGCCTGGCCGGGGGAAACCGCTCCGGCCGGTAGATTCTGGCCCGGCCCAGGTGGGCCATCAGGACTTCCCGGGGCAGGGTAAGGTAGACCGGACCGGGCGGGTCGCTGGTTGCCATCTGGAACGCCCGGGCCACGGCCTCGGCCACCTGGTCGGGCCGGCGCACCTCGTAATCCCACTTGACGTAGTTGCGGACGATGCCGTGCTGGTCCAACTGCTCCTGGAGCCAGTGAATATAGGTGTCCCGGGTGCCCCGCTGGGCGGGGTCGGTGGTGTAGGGGGCCCGGCCGGCGGCGATGAGGACGGCGGCCCGACCCCGCTGGGCGTTGTGGACCATACCCCCCAGGTTCTGGGTGCCCACGTCCACGTGGACCAGGACCGCCTGGGGCCGTCCGGAGGCCGCAAAGTAGCCGTGGGCCGCCGCCAGGGCAACCACCTCGAAGAGACAGAGGACCGTTTTAGGAACCGGCCGGCCGAGACTCTCGAGCTTGACCAGGGCCTCCTGAACCGGGAAGGTGTCGGTGCCCGGGTTGAGAAAAAGATACTCGACGCCGTGGGCGGTCAAAGCCTCGACGTAGACCTCGGCCGCCTCCCCCACCGACCGAACCTCGTAGACGGCCCGACCGAGGCTGGTTTCTCCTTCCACGCCGACCCTCCTGCGGTAGCTTTGCTTTAACTAAAATTCAAAATCCAAATAACCATTAGCACAAACCAGGCGGCCGCGGGGATGAAAAGAAACCATAAGCCGCCGTGGTAGACCGCTATTGCAAGAATCGGGACCCACATGACCCCACCGGCTACCAGAAAGCCCTTAATCCTGTTCAGAAAGTGCGGCCGCCGACCTAGGGGCAAACGGGCTTTAGAACGTACCAGATGGTAATTTGCGACCTGAAATCTTCTGCCGTCGGATGCGTCCCCGGCCTCTGCCAGGGCCATCATTGCCAGTTCTTCTTCCAGGTCGATCCCGTGGCGCCTAAAGGTGGACCCGACCAAAGGCTCATTTACCAGGTCGGGGTGTCTCCGGAAGAACTCTCTGACCATATCCGGGTCGGCCCAAAAGCGGGCCGGCCCGACCTTGTACCTCTCGCCGCCGGCCGCAAGGCGCTTTAGGCCGCAGAGGGTTTCCAGAAGCTTGTAAGGAAGGTAATCCGCCACGCTCGTGCGAAACATCGGACCCACCACCAGGGGTACGATGTGAAATGGGCCGTCAGGCCCATCCTGACACAGCTCGCCGACGATAGGCCAGCCGGCCTTCCTGGACGCGGCCGCACAACCCCGACAGAGCGGCAGGGCCCTCCCCGCCAGACCGGGAATATCTTCTATCTTGCCGCCCCTCCAAAACTTCAGCAGCCGACCGAACATCCCGAATCACCCCCGTCTGGTTCGGCCCTCAGCTCCTTCCGCAGGTCGCCCGGGCTCGGGCCCTTAAGGACACGCCCCGAATTCTAAATATAGCGTACCACCGGACCAGGTGCCGGGGGCCGGCTCGGGACCTTTCAAGGGGAGTCGGCGGGACGGCCCCGGGTGGCGGCCCACGGCCGGGCGGGGAACAAAGGGTCGCCGGGACCCAGCCTGGAGAGGGTTCCGGCCGAGGGGGTGAGGTCTTACACCCCGACTTTAATGGTTTTCGCCCAGGCTGGGGACTCCCCATCCCCGACCAGGGCCACGATTACCCGCGCGCTCTCCGGCGGCCGCTCCGGCCAGGGGGTGTGGCCGTCGGTTATGACGACGACTACCTCCGGCCGGGGCCGTCCGGCCTCGGGCCGGACGGCCGCCTCGAGCCCCAGGCCCATATCCGTCCCGCCGCCGCCGATAAGCTCCACCTGCTCCGGCCGGAAAACCCGCCGGCACGCCTGGACCGCTGCATCCACGGCCAGGACCTGCACGGCCGTTCGGTTCCCCAGGCCCCGAAGCACCCCGGCCACCTCCGCCAGCGCCTGGGAGAGCTGCCGGTCGGACATAGAACCCGACGTGTCCACCACCACGGCCACCTCGGGGATGGGCCAGTACAGGGAAGGCATCACCACCTCCCGGTATACGGCCTGGCGGCGGGACGGCCGCCGATAGGTGTAGTCCGCCGCCCCCTGGGCCGAGGCCAGGGCCTTGCGGACCGCCGAGGCCAGCTCCCGCCGCCAGTCCACCTTGGGGGAGAGCTTCTCCTCGGCCCAGCGCACCCAGTGGGCGGGGATCTCCCCCCGCTTCCTGGGGGCCTGGGCCATGTGGATAATCTCCCGCGCCACCTGGCGGCGGATAAGCTCCGCCTCGGCCACCGAGACCCCGGGGACCCGGGACCGGTCCGGCGGCGGCTCCTCCCAGGGCTCGGCCTGCCCGGTGGCGCAGGAGCCGCACCGACCGGCCCCGGGGGCAGGGGTTTGCGCCCCGCCGGCACCGGAGGAGTCGCCCTCGCCGGCCTCGGTACCGGAGCTCCTGGGCTGGCCGTCAGCCTGGGACGGGTCAGACGGCTGGGGGCCGTCGGCGTCGCCGGCCTGGGACGCACCCGAGCCGCCCCCCGCCTTCCCCTCCTCGACCTCACCCCTCCCTCCGGCCAGGGGGGACGGAACGCCGGCCGTAAAGCCGGAGCCGCGACCCTTGGAATCGCCGGCATCGAAGCCGCCCCGACCGGCTTCGGGTGTGGAATCGAAGCCGCCCTCGGACTCCCCATCCCCCTGGCCGGACCGGCCGGCCTCGCCCGACCTGGCCCCCTGGAATTCGGGCCCCTCCGACCGCGACATTCGGTGAAGAAGCTCGGCGTAATATTCCTCCGCCAGTTTCCCGGCCGGCAGGGGCGGGTCGAACATCTCCGGGTAGACCGCCCCTGGCGGCAGGGGAACTTTTTCCTCCCGAAGGTCGTCGTTAATCTCGGCGTCGGCCGCCAGATTGGCCACTATCCCCTCGCACCCCTCCAGGCGCTCGGGGTGGGAGCGGAGAAGGTGGCACATGGTGTGGTAGAGGATCCCGGCCAGGTTGTCCACCGGCCAGTCGCCGACGGCGGGGTCGTAATAAAGCCGCCACCACCGGTCCACGGTTAAGGTTTTAAGCCCCGGCCGCGCCACCGGGACGGCCGCCCAGAGGGCGGCGGCCAGGTAAGGCCGCTCCTTCACGAGCTTCAGCCGGGCGGCCTGAAGCTTTTCGGGCATCATAGGAGTCCGGCCTCCTTAAGGAGGGGGATAAATACCTTAATCTCCGGCGGCATGGGCAAATCCGGCGCCCTGCCCCTGGCCTGGGCCAGGCTCCGGACGGCGGCCGCCGCAATATCCTTGGCCCCCTGCTCGGCGGCCCGGCCCATCACCTTCCAGGCAGCCAGCCACCGCTCCCGGTCGAGGCGGGAGACGGCGGCCGCGGCCACGGCCGCCAGGATGGCATAGGCCTGGTCCCCCCGGCGGGGGAGCTTGAAAGAGGCCGGGTTGGCCAGGAGCTCCTCCGGGTCGGGCAGGTCCAGCTCCCTGACCCAGGCGCTGAACTCCAGGCCGGCCCCCTCCCCCACGGCCCCGGCCACCAGGGCGGCGGCGTCCTCGGCCGAGCCCCCATCCTGGAGGACGGCCGCCAGGCCCCGGCTGGCGTTGTCCCAGGAGCGGGGGCTCGGCCAGGCCCGGCCCTGTTCCTCCAGGCTCCTGGGAAGCTGAAGGAGGAGATGAGGCCGGCTCCTGATGAAGCCGGCCACCAGGGCCCGGGCCCTAGCCCAGACGGCCGGGTCCAGGCCGGGGACGGCCGGCGGGTCCCCCCAGTAGTGGGGGAACTCGGCCGCCCACTCGACGGGGTCTACGTGCCACTGGAGGTGAATAAACCGGTTGGCCAGCGGGGGAGAGAGATCCCACCCGCCGGCGGCCATATCCGGGGGGTTGGCGGCCGCCACGATGGTTACCGCCGGCGGCAGGGCCAGGTCCCCGACCACCCGGTCCAGGACGACCCGCAGCAGGGCCGCCTGGACGGCTGGGGCCGCCGTGGAAATCTCGTCCAGGAAAAGGATCCCCTTTCCGGCGGCGGCCAGCCGCCTGGCCCACGCCGGAGGGGCGAAGCGGACCTCCCCGTCGTAAACGATGGGGAGGCCGGCAAAATCGGTGGGCTCCCGGATGGAGGCGATGACTACCTCCACCGGAAGGCCCAAACGGCGGCCCAGGGCCAGGATGGCCGCCGTCTTCCCCACCCCAGGGGGTCCCCAGATGAGGACGGGGACCCCGGACGCGATGGCCCGGCTGAGGTCATTTTTCACCTTCGCCCTCCTCCCCGCCGCCCCCCTCGGCGGCATCATAAAAGTAGCTGAGACGGACGGGCCCGAACGCCTCCCCGTTATCCACCCGTTCGGGTCGGGGCCCGTTGAACCCCTTCGGTTGAAGGCGCCGGAACCTGGCCACCCTTTTCACCTCCGCATCGTATATATTAGCCGGTACAGACTTTCTAAAGGCTTCCAAAGTCAGGCCGGGTTTCGGCGCTGGGGCCCCAACTGCGGGTCTGTCCCAGAGATGGCGGGGCGAGCATCATAGAAAAGGGGCAGACGCCCCCCTTATGCTTGTTTTAGCCAAAAAACAACCCACCGGGGAGGCGCCTGCCGCTCTTGACATAAGCATCTAAACGCTTATGTCAAGAGCTTTGACCATCAAGCCACCGCAGGTCAAGACCGAGCCCGAGGACCGGCCTAAGAAATGTCCCCACTGCGGCTCAA
>Ga0197143_1000078_pt1 | contig 101165 bp, 104 predicted proteins | sample GBS70_MetaG_FD_148603 | JGI IMG/M metagenome (GOLD analysis project Ga0197143, IMG submission 148603) | Sediment microbial communities from Great Boiling Springs, Gerlach, Nevada, United States - GBS 70_MetaG | ecosystem: Environmental > Aquatic > Thermal springs > Hot (42-90C) > Sediment... | reverse complement strand
TATCTCCTGGTGGAAGCAAGGCCTTTGAGGTCTATATACCTGATCTGCCTCCTGACAAGGCCCAGACAGCAAGGATAGAACATCTTGAGTCAACAGTCCTTTATTATAAGGACTGAAAAAGAGGCTACAGGCTTTAGAGTTATTTCTTAATCCTGTAGCCTTAAGCCTATCTTTGTTGAGAATCTGGATTCTTCCATTTCCTGAATCAGCAATATAGACTATCCCTAACCCAAATCATCTTCCTCCTGAACCTGTCTTTTTATTAGCTCTGCAATAGTAGGTCCTATACCCGGGACCTTTGCAATCTCTTTCACAGAAACCCTCTTTATGTCATCCCTGCCCTTGATGCCTGAATTAAAAAGCGCCCTTGCCCTCACCCTACCTATTCCTTTAAGGGTGATAAGCTCAAGGAGCTCTTCCTTTACTCCGTAGGATACACGCATCCTCAGCATAGAAAGGGGCTTAAGGATGGTATTTAGCTGAAAGATCCTTGCAATCTCACCTGCTGAATAGAGAAGCCAGTCGCAAAGCTCCGCTATAGTATGAAGGTCTCCAGGACCTATCCCGTATCTCGTGCATATCTCATCCTCTGTCTTCTCTTCTATCCATTCAGATATACATAGAGCAGTCTTCAATTCAGAAAGAAGATCCTCAACTGGATATAACTCTGCCTCAATCAAAAGTTCCTTTTCGTATTTATAATAGGCATCAAGAAGCTCTTCTATCTCCCTTTCCCTTACCTGAAGGTTCATCATATCAGGAGAGTGACATACCATATGAAGAAGGGATATAAGCCTTTTAGGTTTAGGACTCCTGAGGGCATCTCTAAAGGTCACAGCAGTAAGGGGATCTATGTATAATTCAGAGACCCTTTTGCCAAAGAGTGTTGGTATGAGTTTTCCTGACCTTTCAATTGTAAGGCCCTCCTTAAAGAAGAAATTGAGGAGCCTGTCAATAACAGGTTTTATCCTGCTGATATCTCTCTTATAACCATAAAAGGTTTTTCTCAGAAAATCCATTATCTCATCCCTTGTTATTGTAAAAAGTCCTGCTATGGACGAAAGGACATGGAATCTGAGAACTCCTTCATCACCAAGACGAGACTCGATAGCCTCTGGTTCTCCTTTAATGTAATTTTCTACTATATATCTTTCGTCCCTTCTTGACCTTGCCATAATTATTGCCTCTCCATAATCATCATATCCTGGTCTTCCAGCTCTTCCCGACATCTGTTTTATCTCCATTACAGGTATGGGCTCAATCCCCCTTGCTGATTCATATCTCTTCCAGTCCTTTACAATCACACACCTTGAAGGAAGATTAAGACCCATGGCAAGGGTGGTTGTGGATACAAGAAGCTTCAATCTCCCTTCTTTAAAGGCATCCTCCACAAGCCTTCTATGTTCGCTCAAAAGGCCAGCATGGTGAAAGGCTGTCCCGGAACTCACCACTGTTGCGAGTCTTCTTGAAAGTCTTGTGGGTTCTCCTGATGAAAGGACCTCTGAATTAAGTCTATTTAAAATTTCTTTTTCCTGGGAAGAGAGAAACGGGCTTATTATTCTTGACGCCTTTTCTGCCAGTGCCTCAGCAGATCTTCTTGTGTTAACAAAGATAAGGACCTGGCCTGATGACCTTATCGTCTCGAGGCTTATGTCAATAATATCTATCCCTGAGATTTTTTCAATCCACCTGATAGAGCCATCATTAAAGATAACCGCTCCATTAAAATAAACACCCTCTTTTAACGGCACAGGTCTCCAGTGTGATTCAATAAGCCTGGCACCAAGCCATACTGCAATCTCAGTGGCATTCTTAATAGTAGCACTGAGGGCAAGGAACCTCACCTGAGGATTAAGCTCCCTTAACCTTGTAAGGACTATCTCCAGAGTAGGCCCTCTTGAGGTGTCTCCAAGAAGATGAACCTCATCAGCCACAACAAGCCTTATGTCCTTTAGCCAGTCTGCATGGTGTCTTATGAGGGAATCAACCTTTTCATTAGTTGCAATTATAATATGAGCTTTTTCGAGCCAGGGATCAGAACTATCAAAATCGCCTGTGCTCTGCATGACTTTCAATCCATAAGGCTCATACCTTTTTTTGAAGTCCTCATACTTCTGTCTTGCAAGGGCCCTGAGAGGAACGAGATAAATAACCTTGCCAGCATTCTGAAAGAAATACTTCAACAAAAGCATCTCAGCTATTAAGGTCTTCCCTGAGGCAGTTGGTGTAGAAATCACAAAAGACCTGTCTTCTTCGAGAAGTCCTTGTTTTACAGCCTCTTCCTGAGGCGGATAAAGCTCCTTTATCCCAGCTCCCCTCAGGGCTAAAATCAGTTCCTCACTTCCACCATAAGACTTTATATCTTCAATAAGCATGGTTTAGAATATCATAATTTGTAGTGAGAAATTGTCTTCATCTCATCGAAGTTTCAAGACTCCTCAAGATTCCTGTTCTCGTTACAGAGCAGTACCCAAAGGGCCTCGGACAAACATTAGAAGAAATTAAAACAGCCCTTCCTGAATACAGACCTGTTGAGAAAATAACATTTAACTGCTGTGAGGAAAAGGAATTTATGAATCTCATCGCATCCATAAACAAAAAAAGCTTATTCTTACAGGGAAGTAATGTATAATACATAACAAAATCTCGTTTAAGGGGGTAAATGGATATGAAAAGAATCTTTATTCTCTTGATACTCTGGCTATTAACTTCCTTTTTCCAACCTCTAAAGACGGAGGCTGGCTATGACTTCAATCTCTCTGTAAGTGATGAGGATAGTGGTTTTTTATTCTCCGTAAGCAACTACTATAGGATTCCCGAAAAAGAGATAATAATAATCAGGGAAAGAGGCATAGACGATGAGGAGCTTCCTGTAGTACTTTTTATTGCCAGAAGGGCAAGGGTTTCACCAGATGTAATTATAAATCTTCGACTTTCTGGACTTTCCTGGATGGACATATCCCTTCGTTACGGTGTAGGGCCTGAGGTCTATTATATACCTGTGGAAGAGACTGTTATAATTGGTCCACCCTATGGAAAGGCCTATGGACATTACAAAAAATTCCCAAGACATAAATGGAAGGACATAAGACTTGGAGATGATGATATAGTTAATCTCGTAAACCTCAGGTTCATGTCTGAATATCATGGTATACCACCTTCTGAAGTCATAAAGATGCGGAGCGGTGGAAAGAAATTTATTGTTATGGACAAAGAAATTAAAGAGAAGAAAAAAGGCAAACATAAGGAGGAAAAGCACAAAAACAAGGGTAAAGGCAAGTGGCATGATTGATGAATACATCGAGATAGTTAATGAGAAGGGAGAGATAATTGGAAAGGAATTGCGCTCAAAGGTTCATGGCAATCCCTCACTTATCCACAGGGTTACCCATGTCCTTGTCTTTAACCCAAAAGGAGAACTTCTCCTTCAGAAGAGGTCTATGAAGAAGGATGTAGCACCTGGAAAATGGGACACCTCTGTAGGTGGTCATGTGAATGCTGGAGAGACCATAGAGGAGGCTGTAATTAGAGAGATGGAGGAAGAACTCGGGATAAAAGGAATAATGCCAGAATTCATCTACTCCTATATCCATTCAAATCCTTATGAAACAGAACTTGTATATACACACCAGTGCATCTATACTGGAGAGATAAAGTTCAACCATGAAGAGATAGAGGAGGTTCGATACTGGAGGCTTTCAGATATAGATGGCTCAGAAATCTTCAGTGAGAACCTCCTCCATGAGGTCTCGCTATATCGGGAATTTCTTAGAAAAATAGGATACAGTATCTGATCCCTGCTTTTACTACACACCTCTTTGGTCACCATATATATATTTGTGGAGCTGGAGATTGAGCCTCACACCGAGTTTGTTCTCTATTAACCATGCTGCAAGGGCCTGGGGATGAAGTATTCCATAGGCTGGAGAGAAGAGGACATTACATCTATCAATTAATTTATACTTTTCAACAATAGCCTTTGACCATTCATAATCATTTCTATCCGTAATGACAAATTTTACCTCATCCTCTTTTCTAAGATAATAAAGATTTGAAAAATTCATTTTATCAGACATCCCGCTTCCAGGGGTCTTTATATCAAGGATTATGATTGCCCTTCTGTCGATATCCCTTATATCTATAGAACCATTTGTCTCAACAAGAACCCTATAGCCATCGTTTATCAATCTTTCAATAAGGCCATAAACCTCCTTCTGTAAAAGGGGCTCTCCACCTGTTATCTCAACGAGATTAATCCCTATAAGATTAATCTCATTAATCACCTCGGCCTCTGAAAGCTCATAACCTTCCTCAAAGGCATAGGTTGTGTCACAGTAGGAACACCGAAGATTACATCCCGTAAGTCTTACTATAGTGCATACAAGACCAGCATGGGTTGATTCACCCTGAATGGCAGGATAGATTTCACAAACTTTCATAGTTACCTCAATTTACTTAGCCACGAATTTAAACTCTTCACCCCTTAATCCGTCTTATGCTATAGTGCTCTACTACTTATACTATAGTCTTCCAGAACGAATTATAGATATAAGAAGCCATAGTCCCATAACAAAGGCGATTAAAAATCCTATTGCCCCAAAGAGAGGCACATCAAAGACCTTTCCACCAATATTCGAAAGGGTAAGGATTGATGAGCCCATTATTATTGCCGCTACTATTACACTAAAAGAGAGCCTGTTGGCTGAACGGTCAATGTCTCTCACAAATTTCTCGAGGCCGAGATGGGTAAGTTTAAAATGGAGTTCGTCCCTTAAGGTTTTTCTGAGAAGGAGCCTTAGCTGTCTCGGTGCCCCAAAGGCAAAGGCTGTCACATCATCGAAATTCCTTCTTGCCCTCTCATAGAGCCTCTTAGGGCTATATCTTGAACGAATCAGTTTTGAGGCATAGGGTTCTGCAACAACAATGAAATTAAAGGATGGATCGAGCTCCCTTGCTATAGAATCAAGGATTAGAAGGGATTTATTTACAAGGAGAAAGTCTGAAGGAATCCTCAGTTTGTGTTTTATGGCAAGATGGGTAAGGGTATCGAGATATTCTGCAAAATTTATCTCTGCTATGGTAGCACCGTATAGGGGTACAAGGAAGTCCATGAGGTCTGCCTTGAAATCCCTCTTGAAGGTATCTATATCTATCTCCTCAGAGACAAAGCCGAGGTCAATATACTGTTCAATAAGGTTATCAAAGTCCTGTTTCACAAGAGAGACAAAGGCCTGGGCCAGACTCTCCATTAATTCCGGGGTGAGATAACCAACTATCCCAAAGTCAACAAGACCTATCCTGCCATCAGGCATGACAAATATATTCCCTGGATGAGGATCTCCGTGGAAGAAGCCATCTTCAAAAATCATCTTTAAATAGGCCTCAAGTCCTATCTTTGCAATGTGAGACCTATCAAAACCGAGTCTTGCTATCTCAGAAATATTGTCTATCCTGACGCCATGGATTCTCTCCATAACAATAATGCGTTCTGTAAGATACTGAGAATAGAGTTTTGGTATGTATATGTATTTATGACCTTCAAAGTTTCTCCTGAACCTGTTAAGATTCCTCGCCTCTTCTCTGAAATTTAGCTCCTTTTTTACGGTCTTTGAAAACTCTTCAACTATGCCTTTTGGATTGAAAAACTCTGCCTCTGGTAAATATCGATCCATCAGATCAGCAATAAATCTCAATATATCTATATCCGTCTCTATAATCTCCTTTATCCTTGGCCGCTGTATCTTCACAACAACCTCTTCCCCACTCTTTAGCACTGCACCATGAACCTGAGCAATAGAGGCTGCTGCCATAGGTCTTACCTCAAATTCCTTGAAGAGCTCTTCAATTTCTGCACCAAGGTCTTCTTTGACAATCCTCCTCACTTCTTCAAATCTGAAAGGTGGGACTTCGTCCTGAAGTTTTTTGAACTCATCAGCATAAGGTTTTGTGATAAGGTCAGGCCTTGAAGAAAGGATCTGGGCAAGTTTTATAAAGGATGGACCGAGCTCTTCAAAGGCATGTCTCAGTCTTTCTGGAAAGGCCCTGTCAATATAGGGGAATCTTTCAAGGAGCCTTTTTCTGAAGGGAATGAGTCTGGCAAGGTTTACTTGTTCTATGAACTGGTAGAAGCCATATTTGAAGAATACACCAAGGATATGCCTCAGACGTACCAGGTCCTTGTATCTTCTTCTTAACCTCAGAAAAGAAAAGGGCATTACTCCACTACATCTTCCTTTTCGCCTTCAAGCCTCTTGAGCCTCTCTGCAAGCATATCCACCTTTTTCTCAAGCCTCTCGATCTCTTCTCTTGATGGAAGCTTGAGTCTTTCAAGGGTCGAATTAATAAGTTCTGTTATGGTCTGCCTGAGTCCCTCTGTGGATTTTTCTGCCTTTTCTGTCCACTCTTTCACAAGCTTTGCACCTTCTGCCTCGCTGAGCTCACCCTTTTTTATAAGCTCATCAACAAGTTCCTTCACCTTCTCCTGAACACCAATACCTGCCAGAAGGGCCTTCCTGACAACATCAAATATGGACATCTTTGCCTCCTTTTTACAGGCTTCAGGCTACAGACTTTAGGATATTAGGCTGCAGGCTTTAGGCTTCAGTCATCAGGTTATTTTTTATTTTCTATCGCCTGTAGCCTATAGCCTATTTTAATCGCCTATAGCCTGAAGCCTATTCTTTATTACATCATAGGCCTCTTTAAGGGCCCTGTCAAGTTTTTCAATATCCTTTGTGCCTCCCTGGGCCATATCAGGTTTTCCACCTCCCCTGCCACCAGCCTTCTGGGCTATCTCTTTGAGAAGTTCACCAGCGGGGAATCTCTTCTGGAGATCCTTTGTTACCACTGTAAGTAGTGTTGCTTGTCTTTCCTTATTCTCACCGATTACAGAGCCAAGGATAATAATACCTGAACTAAGTCTGTCCCTTATATGATCAGCAAGAAGTCTCAGGTCTTTTTGTTCAAGACCATCTATCCTCATTACAACAACCTTTATACCGTTAAGCTCCACAGTCTTATTAAGGGCCTCCTGAGCTTCAAACTTGAGGAGCTTCTGTCTTTCTGTGAGAAGCTCTTTTTCAAGTTCCCTCTGTTCTTCAAGGAGCCTCTTCACCCTTTCAAAGGGAGTTTGTGTGCTGAGAAGCTTAGAAATCTCTTTAAGTTCCCTTAATGAGTTCCTCATATAGTTAAAGGCATGGATACCTGTGAGGGCTTCTATCCTCCTTATACCAGAGGCGACACTTCCTTCAGCGACGATAACAAAACTACCGATCTCACCTGTCTGTCTTACATGGGTGCCACCACAGAGCTCTTTACTAACACCTGTAACCTCAACTACCCTTACTGTATCTTCATATTTCTCATCAAAGAGGGCAACAGCACCAGAGTTTACAGCATCCTCAAGAGAGGTTACGGTAGTCTTTACAGGAATATTTTCAAGAATCCAGGAATTTATACGATTCTCTATCTCAATTATCTCTTCTTCCTCAAGGCCTGTCATGTGGGTAAAATCAAATCTTAATCGCTCAGGTGTTACAAGAGAACCAGCCTGCCTAACATGTTCTCCAAGAATATCCCTTAATGCCCTGTGAAGAAGATGGGTTGCTGTATGGTTTTTCATAGTTGCCCGTCTTAACTCACCATCTACCTCAACCTTCACAAGTTCACCCTTTGAGATAGCTCCTTCACTAATTCTAACATAATGGGCTATAAGCCCTTTATAGGGCTTTTTGGTATCAATCACCTGGGCAACGCCAGAATCACCCGATATACTCCCTCTGTCTCCTACCTGACCTCCAGATTCAGCATAAAACGGTGTCCTGTCAAGAAAGAGCATCCCTTCCTCTCCTTCTTTTAAAGAATCAATAGGTGTCCCGTCCTTAATCAGAAAAAGAACCCTTGCATGGTCTCGAAGCACCTCATAACCTGTGAACTCTGTCTGTGGTATCTCTTTATATATGGATGGGATCGTAAGGTCTTCTTCTACCCATGCCTCTCGCGCCCTTTCCCTCTGCCGAGCCATCTCCTTCTGGAATCCTTCTTCATCAATCATAAGATCTGCATCGATTGCAATATCCCTTGCAAGATCAAGAGGAAATCCGAAGGTATCATATAGCCTGAATAGTTCCTCTCCGGGAATGGTCTTTATGCCATTGCGCTTCAGTCTTTCTATAATCTCATCAAGGAGCCTTGTACCCTGTTCAAGGGTCTTTATAAATCTCTCCTCCTCAAGTCGGAGAAATTTTTTTGTCCTCTCTGGAGATGCCTTGAGTTCAGGATAGGTATCTCCAAAGGCATCTATAACACTATCAACAATCCTCCAGAGAACGGGCTCATCCTTTCCAAGGAGATGGGCATGTCTTGAGGCACGTCGGATAATCCTTCTCAGGACATAACCCCTGCCCTCATTAGACGGAATTAGACCTTCTGCCATTAAAAATACTATAGCCCTTATATGGTCTGCTATGACCCTTATAGAGATATCGGTATTACCAGATGAAGGATAAGTTGCGCCTGTTAAGGAACATATTGCTGAAATAATCCCCTCGAAAAGATCTGTATCAAAATTACTATTTTTCCCCTGAATTACTGCTGTTATCCTCTCAAGACCCATCCCTGTATCGATAGAGGGTTTTGGAAGTGGTGTGAGGTTTCCTGATGCATCTCTGTTATATTGCATAAAGACAAGATTCCATAGCTCAAGATATCTGTCGCAATCACAACCTACAGAACAGTCAGGCCTCTCACAACCAACCTCTGGGCCCTGATCAATTATTATCTCTGAGCAGGGTCCACATGGTCCTGTATCTCCCATCTGCCAGAAATTGTCTTTTGCACCGAGCCTTACAATCCTCTCCCGAGGAATGTCTGTCAGTTCAATCCATAACCTTTCTGCCTCATCATCTTCTTCATAAATAGATGCCCAGAGTCTCTCCTTGGGGAGTTTAAAACCTTCCACGAGCAATTCCCAGGCAAAGGATATGGCCTCTCTTTTGAAATAATCACCAAAGGAGAAATTACCCAGCATCTCAAAGAATGTATGATGCCTTGCTGTATGGCCTACCTGTTCAAGGTCGCTATGCTTCCCCCCAGCCCTCATGCACTTCTGGCAGGATGTGGCTCTTGTGTAAGACCTCGTCTCGTTGCCGAGGAACACATCCTTAAATTGAACCATCCCAGCATTTGTAAACAACAGTGTCGGATCGCCCACAGGTATCAAGGGAGAGCTCTTTACTACCTTGTGGGCCTTGCTTCGAAAGAATTCAAGGAAAAAGTTGCGGATATCCTTACCTTTCAATTGATACCCCAATGATTATTCAATCTTAATTGTAGGGTCTCCTGAGATAACTGACTCAAGCACTCCATTAACAAAGATAAGACGGGTCTTTAAAAAACCAGAGGTTGAATAAATCCACATTTCTCTATATTTACCATCCTTTGGCTCAAGAACCTTTACCTCTGATGGAGCTCCCCAGGCATATCTAACCTGTATCTGTGTCATTCCTGTCACGACCTCACCTGCCTGAATGTGTTTCTGAATCTCTTCAGGGAAAGTCCTTATCTCACCAGGAGAATATCTAATGCCTGCTGAACAACCAGCAAAAAACACAAATATAATAATTAGAGCCCCATACCTCTTTATCATCTTAATGACTCCTTCAATCTCTTGAGCACCTCATCTATTGTATCAGAACTATAACCCCTTCTTAGCATATATTGTCTTAATCTCTTCTCATCCTGAAGGATATTAATACCTTTAGTCCTTTGCATTTTTTCAATAAGCCTCATTGCGGATTCCATCTCATCAGCTCCATTAAGAACCTCTTCTGCAATCTCCTTTGGAATGCCTTTTCTGTAAAAAAAGTCTTTAATACCTCTAATGCCCAATAGCTTCGTGTCCCGTGCTATTCTTAAAAAAGACCTTGCTGCCTCTAAGTCATTTATGAGCCCTGATGCCTTAAAATCATCAATAACCCTGTTTACATCAAAGGGGTTAAAACCCTTATGGAGAAGCCTCTCCCTTATTTCATGCTCACTCCTTGCCCTGTAACTTAATAGTTTGAGCACATATACTTTTATATTATCTACTGAATCTCTCGATCTTAAATCCTGACTTTGACCCTTCCTCGGGTCTTCCACCTTCCATCACCATCTCTGCAGTACTCTGGATGCCCTTTACCTTAAGGGTAAAGTCATCAGGGTTAGATGCCCACTTAAGGGCCTCCTCGTATGTAACAAGACCCGCCTTGTAGAGATCAAAAAGGGACTGATCAAAGGTCTGCATGCCATAGAGTAACTTTCCCTTAGCAATTACATCAGGTATGAGCTTTGTCTTGTCAGGATCAACAATACACTCCTTTATCGTTAGGGTCCCAAGCATAACCTCTACAGCTGGTACCCTTCCAAGGCCATCAGCCCTTGGAAGAAGTCTCTGGGATATAACAGCCCTTATGACTGAGGCAAGCTGTATCCTTATCTGCTGATGTTGATGGGGTGGAAACATAGAGATTATTCTGTTTACTGTTTCCTTTGCATCAAGGGTGTGAAGGGTGCTCATAACGAGATGGCCTGTCTCTGCAGCAATGAGGGCTGTCTCTATGGTCTCGAGGTCTCTCATCTCACCCACGAGTATAACATCAGGGTCTTGTCTGAGGGCTGACCTCAAGGCCTTTAAAAAGGAATCGGTATCAGAACCAACCTCTCTCTGACTTATTATACTTCGCTTATCTCTGTGAAGGAATTCAATAGGGTCTTCTATGGTTATAATGTTAACTCCCTTATTGGAATTTATATAATCTATCATTGCGGCAAGGGTGGTAGACTTTCCACTTCCTGTTGTTCCAGTAACAAGTATAAGTCCCCTCTCAGACATGGCAATCTTTTTAAGAACCTCTGGAAGGTTTAGCTCTTCAAAGGTTGGAATCTTCATTGGGATAACCCTAAAGACAAGGCCAACAGCACCTCTCTGATAAAAGGCATTACAACGAAATCTTCCAAGCCCTGGAACACTATAGGCAAAATCAAGTTCATGCTCTTTCTTAAAGGCCTCGCGCTGGACAGGGGTCATTACAGAAAAGGCTATCTTAAGGGCCTCTTCAAGGCTTATCCTCTCGATATCCTCCATTGGCCTGAGCTCGCCGTAAAGCCTTACTATAGGAGGAGAACCAACCTTAATATGAAGATCTGAGGCGCCCATTGAATAGGCCTTTTTAAGGAGTTCATTTATGTCCATACTTAACCCTCAACCTTGACTCTCAGGCCTGAGGCCTCTTTTATCTTTCTTTCTATCTCCTGAGCTATATCAGGATTATTTTTTAGATAATCCCTTGCTGCCTCCCTTCCCTGTCCTATCCTCTGGCCACCGTAACTGTACCATGAACCTGACTTTTCTACAATACCCTTCTCAACACCCAGATCAAGTATCTCACCTGCTCGGGATATACCCTCATCAAATAAGATATCAAACTCAGCCTGTTTAAATGGCGGGGCAACTTTATTCTTAACAATCTTTACCCTCACCCTTCCGCCAACAGTATCACTGGAGTCTTTAAGGTTTTCAATCCTTCTTATATCAAGCCTCATGGTTGAATAAAACTTGAGGGCTGTGCCACCTGTTGTTGTCTCTGGATTTCCGAACATTACACCAATCTTCATCCTTATCTGATTGATAAATATAACAATGGTTTGAGACCTCGAGATAGCAGAGGTGAGCTTTCTTAGGGCCTGGCTCATAAGCCTTGCCTGTAGTCCTGGAAGACTCTCACCCATCTCACCTTCTATTTCTGCCTTGGGAACAAGGGCTGCTACAGAGTCTATTACGATAATATCAACAGCATTACTCCTCACAAGGGCCTCTGCAATCTCAAGGGCCTGCTCTCCTGTATCTGGCTGGGAGACAAGAAGGTCTTCTATCTTAACTCCAAGTTTTCTTGCATAATTTATGTCAAGGGCATGCTCTGCATCAATAAAAGCAGCAATACCACCTGCCTTCTGGGCCTCTGCAATAGCACTGAGGGCAAGGGTTGTCTTTCCTGATGATTCTGGACCGAATATCTCTATAACCCTTCCTCTTGGATAGCCACCTACACCAGTTGCAATATCAAGACCAAGGGAACCTGTTGATATTACTGGAAGAGGCTCTATTGATTCAGAAGAGCCGAGCCTCATGATAATGCCTTTTCCGAAGGCCTTCTCTATCTGAGATATAGCAGTCTCAAGAGCCTTCTGCTTTTCCTTTGTCATGCTTCCTCCTTTATTAATCTTTAACCTTAAGCCTACTCTACAACTTATGCTTATTTTAACATATATACCCCTATCCTCTCATACCTCGCGCCATCAGGTCGAAGCTCACTCCTCATAAGAACAAATTCCTTCACATTAATTATGCCGAATTCTTTTTCTTTAAATCTTAATAGAATAGGAATAAGCCTCTGCTGGTCTGAAAGATCCTTTACCCTTCCAAGGGTGATATGACCTGTAAATTCCCTATCCTCTTCTTTGAATCCAATTTCAGTGAGGGCCTTCTCTATAGCCTTCTGTAACTGAAGGAGTTGCCAGGAGTCCTCAACACCTGCCCAGATCACCCGTGGTCTCTTTTTTTCAGGAAAGGTCCCTGTGCCTCTAACACGAAGGGTGAACGGCTCTGATTGAGGAGCTACTTTACTGAGAACCTCCTCTATCTTTGAAACCCTTTCCTCAGAAACCTCACCAAGAAATTTTAAGGTTAAATGGAGATTTTCTGGTCTCACCCATCGGATACCTGTTCCAAAGGGTTTTAACTCCTCTATGAGGGAAGAGAGTTCTTTCCTTAAGGCATCGTCAATCTCTATGGCAACAAAACACCGGATCATCTTCATTTACTGCCATACCTCACTGTATTAAAGATAACCCCTTTATCAAATGAAGACAGAGGTTTGCCATAAGCCCTGCTATAACATCATCAAGCATAATGGCAAAGCCGCCATGGAGCCTTCTCTCGATTAATTTTATAGGAAAGGGTTTAATAATATCAAAGAATCTAAATAAAAAAAAGGCAAAAAAGAGGGTAGAAAGAGATAGATTATGGCCGTAGATGCTTACAAGATAACCTCCGAATTCATCTATCACTATATGTCTGCTATCCCGCTCATTAAGTCTCCTTTCTGCCTCTTCTGATGTGAATATACCAAAAAAAAAGACCACCCCGAAAATAAAAAGCAATAAATCTTTTTCTGGCTTTAAGAGAAAGACAAAGACAGCTGATACAAAGGTACCGAAAGTTCCTGGTGCAAAAGGTATATAGCCTGTGTAAAAAACTGAAGCTACTATTACTGACAGGTCTATCCTCATATCCCCTCTTCAGCCAAGGAATCTTCTTACATGGGCAGCCTCTATTATCATCTCCTGAAGCCCTTCCCTGTTATTTTCCTTTAATCTGGAGATTATCCTCGAGGTTATCCACCTGTGAGCCATATCGGGCTCGTAATCGAAGAGCTCATTCCTTATACAGGACCTAACCTCTGAGGGCAAAAGCTCAAGACATTCGGGATTGAAAAATCTCAAGGCCCTCTCCATATCCCTTTCGAAGTTCACATAGACTTCCTTAAGACAGTTTATATCTTCAGGGCTGAGGCTACTGAAGCCAATAAGCTCAGGAGGCAAACCAATAGAATAACAAGCAGCACAAAAGCTTATCACCCTTGGAAGCCTTATCCTTCCGAGGCTTCTTGAATAACCAAAAAGCCCAACATGGAGCTTCCTCATTCTCCTCCTTGGAACATATCGGGCTATCTCATTTATTAACGGAGCAAGATATTCTATCTGAGTCCGATATTCCTGCGAATATTTCCTGATCAATCTCATACAGAGTTCCTCGTCTATCTCCTTGAAGGGCCTCCTTTCAGTAGACTTAAGATACTTTATAGCCTTGAGCACATCCTCAACAGGGTTATCGTATTTAAAGGCAGACTGGACAGTAAAGGTCTCAACATCGGGATATTCTGAAAGGACATCCTCAACAGTATAAGGTGTAAGGTTACCCCTGAAAGGAGGAGAACCAGCCCCAAGAATGGGATATATCCTTATCCCCTCTTTTTTTGCAAGTCTCCTCAGTCTCTGAAGGGCAATCTTATTGCATAGTATGGCACTTATCATTCCGTAATTCATGGCCGGGTCAGACCTTGCAAGAAAGACCCTTACATAACTCAGGTCTTTATCCTTGATATAAGAGCTCAATATATTATGGGCTTCGAGCATACTCTCCATATCCTCAAAAAGGGGGATAACATTTATACTTTCAGGTTTAAATTCTCCTATCCAATCAGAAACTGCTATATCTCCAGGGCATATCTGCTGATGTTGTCTGCCATAGATAAAGTTTTTATAAAAATAATAAATCCTGTTTAGTTCCTGATGAGATGTCGTCATGGGAAGAATTACTTCGAAGATAGGTGCTATCTCTTTGCCATAAAAAAGCACTGCTGCATCTCTTGAACGAGGGATGCTTTCTAAGGTTTCGATAACAACCTTTGCCTCATCCCTCTCAATGATTGGATTAGGGATTCTCAGTGTAATGAATACATCTCTACCAAGAATCTTATCTCTAAAAAAATGGGGATATCTTGTGAGGAGCTTTCTTACTACAAAATCATCAATCTCCTTTCCTTCACTGTCCCACATCTGCTCATCACAGCCCAGATGGCTGAAGGCATAATAGGCCTCTTGAATCTCGTCATCTCCCGACATGTCCTGTGTCTCAGCAAAAAAGGGCAGCGTGACATTATCGGGATGTTGTGTGGACATTACTCTCGGGATATTCATGGAAAAGTATAACACAGAGAAAAAGGTCAAAGACAACTGTTACACCCAAGACCACTGGCTCGCTCAAAGGCCTCCTTGCCCTCTCTGTAAGAAAACCAGGCAATTCCGATAGCACCGATGGAATCCATGCCTCCGATTCCTGTAAGTTCATAACCCAGGCTTGATAAAAGTAAGACCAGAGAGAGTTGTAAACAGACCTTTGTGCAGGCTGCATCAGCAAGAATTGCACTGGAATTGAGCTCACGGCCCACCTTCACCTTGTAATGAATTAATATCCACATGGTAAGGATCGATATTGAAGAGATAACAATGCCCCAGAAGGTTGTGCTGGGCTTATGTCCTGTGTAAAGATTTATTAGAGAGCTCAATACAAGTCCAGCAGCAAGGATATAAAAGGCAGTTCCTGTAATTCTCAGGGCCTGTCGCTCGAATATATCTGGATTATCATTCCCGCAACTGTTATTTTCACCAATCTGTCTCAGTCTTCTAACCATATGCCATATCCCTATGCCTGAAATTACCTCTACAAAAGAATCCACTCCAAAACCAAAAAGGGCAATGGTTTCATCTTCAAGCCCAAAATAGACAGAAACCATGCCCTCTAAAAGATTATAAAATATTGTGACAAGGGCAAGGGCTGATGCCAGTTTATAGAGCCTTGCTTTTCTAAAAAAATCAATGGAGGCCTTCATGTTTATTTCTTCTTTTTAATTATATCACATGTCCCCGCATCGCACCCCGGACAATGCCCCTTTTTCTTCCACACAGAGCGGTATGGGAGATATACCGCCCCGCCGATAATTACAGCCATCAATGCAATATCAATGGAACCCATATTAACCTCCTTCTGTTCTATTTTATCCCAATCCCAACAATCTTCCACCCTGATAAATCACAAAGGCAGTTATCCATGCCAGCGCTGTGTGCATTAATACTGCCTGTCCATAAATCTTCCATGTCCCAAATTCCTGTCTTGTAGCAATGGCAACAACAACACAAGGCCAATAAAGAAGGACAAAGGTAATAAAGGCATAGGCAGAAAGGGGTGTAAAGACACCACGAAGTGATTCTCTTAAAGGTCTTCGTTCTTCTTTTTCCTCCTCTGATTCCTCTGAGCTTAAGCTTTTAATTCCAAATCCAGAAAAGATATTTTCTCCTGCTTCTTTAACAGCATTAAGGAACAAAGTCCCTACCTCTTTTAAATCCTCTATAATTGATGGCTTCTCCTCTTTATCTTCTGTTCTCTGTACATAAATCTCTGACATCGTTCCTACAACGACCTCCTTTGCGATAAGACCAGCTATAAGAGAAGAGGCAGCCTCCCATTTCCCAAAACCAAGAGGTTCAAAGACAGGTGCTATTGTGCTTCCCATAATTCCAAGGACAGAGTCTTTCTTGTCTTGAACTCCCCACGGGATATTGAGCATAAACCATACAATTATGGAGACAGCCATGATATATTTGCCTGCCTTTATTACAAAATGCCTGAGTTTCTGCCATGTGTGTATGATTAGGTCTCTTATGGTGGGTATCCTGTAAGGAGGAAGTTCCATTATAAACATGGGAGACTCTCCTTTATTAAGTATATAAATAGAAACGGAAGAAAGATTTTGTTAATATCTTTGCAGATGCTGCTAAATATGCTTTAACAGTTGGTGTTCTTAAAAGCATTTTATCAGGCAAGTTTTCTTTTTTATCAGGTTTTTTACTGGCAATGGCGATTATACTGTCAGGCGTATTTTTGCGAAAGCTCATTAATCTATCCTCCTCACCATTATCTTCATTGCTATGCCTCTACTTATGGCAATTCTTACTTCGCCGATTTTTAGAAGAATAGGGCTGCAGCCCTCGTTGTTTAATATTTCAATTATCTTTCCAACCCGTAACCCCATATCTTCTGCATGGCACAGTTGATTCTTGCTTCCATGACCATAACCCTTCTGTCTTTTTATCTCAACAATCTCAGCACATTCACCTTTGCTCAGAATTCCAAGGGGTACCATAATACTCCTCTAAAACCTTACAGTTATTCCCGCAAGGACACTCAAGTCTGGTTAAAAGGAATGGTTGCCTTTTTTATCAATTGTGAGGAAACAAGACTTTTTCGAAGAGATTATTTTTGAGGAAGCGCGCCCCTTTTATATTTTGTCCTGTTAGTTTTATAATAAAATTCTTGAAAAATCCCTGAATGGAGGAGTGAAATGAAAGGAGACTTCTTTTTTACATCCGAATCAGTTACAGAGGGACATCCAGACAAGGTGGCAGACCAGATCTCTGATGCTGTTCTGGATGCCCTCCTTGAGCAGGATCCCTATGCAAGGGTTGCCTGCGAGACCCTTGTGACCACAGGCCTTGCCTTTGTAGCAGGTGAGATTACAACAAGTGGATATGCTCATATCCCTGATATAGTGAGAGAGACATTAAAAGAGATTGGTTATACCAGGGCAAAGTATGGCTTTGATTACGAAACCTGCGCTGTCATTACAGCCATAGACAGGCAGTCTCCTGATATAGCCATGGGAGTTGACATTGGTGGTGCTGGTGACCAGGGCCTTATGTTTGGCTACGCCTGTAATGAAACACCTGAGCTCATGCCAATGCCAATAATGCTTGCCCATAAACTTGCCATGAGACTTGCTGAGGTCAGAAAAAAGGACATCCTCGGTTATCTCAGGCCTGACGGAAAGACCCAGGTAACCATTGAATACAGGGATGGCGTTCCCGTAAGGGTTGACACCATTGTTGTATCTGCCCAGCATAGCCCTGATGTTACCTTAAAGGAGATAAGAGAAGACATAATAGAAAAGGTCATAAAGCCTGTAATACCTCCTCACCTCCTTGATGAAGAAAATGTAAGGTATTATATAAATCCAACAGGAAGATTCGTTATTGGCGGTCCAATGGGTGATACAGGTCTTACAGGAAGGAAGATTATTGTTGATACCTATGGTGGAGTTGGTCATCATGGTGGAGGGTGTTTTTCAGGTAAAGACCCAACAAAGGTGGACCGTTCTGGAAGTTACATGGCAAGGTATATAGCAAAAAATATCGTTGCCGCTGGAATTGCTGATAGAATAGAGATACAGATAGCCTACGCCATAGGCATACCAGAACCTGTATCCATCCATGTAAACACCTTCGGAACAGGCAAGATACCACCAAAGGAGATTATCCAGCTCATAAGAAAACACTTCGATATGACGCCCAAAGGTATTATTGAAAAACTCAACCTGAGAAGGCCTATCTACAAGAAGACAGCTGTCTACGGACATTTTGGAAGAAATGAAGAAACCTTTACATGGGAAAAGACAGACATGGCAGAGGTGCTCAAAAAGGGATAAAGGAGGCAAGATGAAGGCAGATATAAAGGATAAGGGACTTGCAAAAAAGGGACTCCTGAGAATTGAGTGGGCATCAATGGAGATGCCTGTATTGAGAAGTATAAAGGATGAGTTCAAAAAGAGAAAACCGCTGAAGGGTTTGAGGATTGCTGCCTGTCTACATGTAACAACAGAGACAGCAGTCCTCATGGATACCCTTAAGACAGGTGGAGCAGAACTAAGCCTCTGTGCATCAAATCCCTTGAGCACACAGGACGATGTGGCAGCAGCCCTTGTAGAGTACTTCAGGATACCTGTCTTTGCCATAAAGGGAGAGGATAAAAAGACTTATTATAAACACATAAAAAGTGCCCTCTCAATTAGACCCCATATTACCCTTGATGACGGAGCAGACCTTGTAAGTACAATACATAAAGAAAAAAAGGAACTCCTAAGGGATATTATCGGAGGCACAGAGGAGACTACAACAGGTGTCATAAGATTGAGGGCAATGGCAGAGGAGGGAAAACTCGGCTATCCCATTATAGCTGTAAATGATGCCTATACAAAACATCTCTTTGATAATCGTTATGGAACAGGTCAGAGTACAATAGATGGGATTCTTAGGGCAACAAACAGGCTTGTTGCAGGCTCCACATTTGTAGTAGCTGGTTATGGTTGGTGTGGAAAAGGGGTTGCTATGAGGGCAAAGGGGATGGGAGCAAGGGTCATAATAACAGAGGTAGACCCTTTGAGGGCCCTTGAGGCCGTAATGGATGGCTTTGAGGTATTGCCCATTGAAGAGGCAGCAAGGATAGGTGATATCTTTGTAACGGTCACAGGAGATATAAATGTAATATCAGAAAAATGCTTCAGGTTAATGAAGGATGGGGCAATAGTAGCAAATTCAGGCCATTTTAATGTTGAGATAGATATCCCTGGCCTTAAAAGGCTCTCAACGAGAAGAAGGATAATAAGGGACTTTGTTGAAGAATTTACCTTAAAAAATGGTAAAAGGATTTATCTCCTTGGTGAAGGAAGGCTCATTAATCTTGCAGCAGGAGAGGGGCATCCCTCATCTGTGATGGATATGAGCTTTGCGAATCAGGCCCTTTCAGTGGAATACCTTGCAAAGAATAAGGGCAAACTCAAACCATCTGTCTACAGGGTACCAGAGGATATTGACAGAAAGGTTGCGGACTTGAAATTAAAGGCTATGGGCATAAAGATAGACAGGCTCTCCCCTGAGCAGGAAAAATACCTCCATTCCTGGCAGATGGGAACTTGATAAGGCTATAGGCAACAGGCTGAAGGCATAAGATAGAGGAGCAGAGCACTCAACCCAGGAATCCACCGAGCACTCAGCCAGGTGATTGGGAGGCACAACCTAATTGTTTGCTCATACTTTTTGTTGCTATGGAGTGGCCGATGCTTTTTTAGCTTTATCGGGATTTCAAAGGGGCAGAGCCCCTTTGCGAGGTACTTCAATGATTAATCTAAAGGCATTAAACAGGACAGAAATGGAAGAGTTTATCTCCTCCATGGGACTTCCATCCTTCAGGGTAAGGCAGCTGATTCACTGGATTTATGAAAGGCTTGCAAAGGATATTGAGGAAATAACAGAATTCAGCAAAGACCTGAGAAAAAGATTAAAGGAGATAGCCTGGATAAGCAATCTTAATCTACTCAAAAAACAGACCTCCCAGGATGGAACAGAAAAATACCTCTTTGGGCTTGAGGATGGTGAGAAGATAGAGAGTGTCCTGATACCTGATAGAACGAGATTGACCCTATGCATATCCTCTCAGGTGGGCTGTCCAATGGGCTGTAGATTCTGCCTGACAGGCACAATGGGCTTCAGGAGAAATCTCATGGCCTATGAGATAGTGGATCAGGTAATAAGTGTAAAAAGGGTATATCCAGGCATCACTAACATTGTCTTTATGGGAATGGGTGAGCCTTTATTAAATCTTGAAAATACCATAGAGTCGATAAAGAGGCTTACAGGATTCATGGGATTTTCACCAAGGAGGATTACTGTATCAACCTGCGGTATCCCATCAAAGATAGAGGCCCTTTATCAGGCCTTTCCAGAAAACCCACCGAATCTCGCCATATCACTCAATGCAACAACTGATGATGTGAGGTCAGCCATAATGCCTGTTAATAAGACCTTTCCATTAAAAAGCCTCTTTGGAGTTCTAAAAAAAATACCCCTTCCAAAAAGGAGGAGGTTTACCTTTGAGTATGTAATGCTTGATGGTGTAAATGATACACCTGAAGATGCCAGAAGACTTATAAAACTACTGAGGGATATTCCTTCAAAGGTAAACCTTATTCCCTTCAATCCTGTAGAAGGGATAGAATTCAAAAGGCCCAATGATGAGAAAGTATTAAGGTTCCAAAAGATCCTTACGGATGCCCATATCACTGCCCTTATAAGAAAATCTAAGGGCCAGGATATAATGGCTGCCTGTGGACAGCTCAGGGCAGGATATTCGAACTGAACTGTTACTTACGCCACCAATTAAACTTCTATTGATTCTGAAAGCTCTATTCTGTTTCTGCCATTCCTTTTTGCCCTGTAGAGGGCCTCATCAGCATATTTTATGAGTTTTTCCCAATTGTCAATCTCTCTATCTTCAGGTATTGAGGCAATACCAATGCTTATTGTGACCCTTTCATTCTCTGGTAGGCCCTGAAATCTGTGCCCTTCCACTGCCTTGAGAATCCTCTCTGCTACCTTCCTTGCATCTTCCTTTTTTGCCTGAGTAAGAAGGACTATGAACTCCTCACCTCCCCATCTTCCCACAATATCGGTCTCTCTAAGGAATGAGGCTATAAGCCTTGCTGTCTCCTTAAGGACTGTATCTCCAGCAGCATGACCATAAGTGTCGTTAATCCTTTTAAAATGGTCTATATCACACATTAGGCAGGAGAGGTGAAGATTGTATCTCAGTGCCCTTGTAAACTCCCTTTTTAATATCTCCTCAAAATGCCTCCTGTTGTATATCTCTGTGAGATGATCCGTTATTGCCATTATCTCCAGTTTGTGGAGGAGGTCTTCGAGTTGTCTGTTCCTTTCTCTGAGTTCATCCTGAAGGGCCTTTGTCCTGAGGGATGCATAGATCCTTGCATTAAGCTCTGCCTCGTCAAAGGGCTTTGGAAGATAGTCATCAGCACCTGCCTCGAGACCTGCTACTTTGTCAGTAATATTGGTCTTTACAGTAAGCATTATAATTGGTATGCCCTTTGTATCCTGATTAAGTCTCAACCATCGGCAGACCTCGTGACCACTTATATCAGGCAGGATTAAGTCAAGGAGTATGAGGTCTATGGGAACAGTCTTTGCTATCTTAATAGCAGATGCACCATTTTCTGCCCATACAACCTCATATCCCTTTCTTTCAAGAAAATCCCTTATGAACTGGGCCTGAACTTTGTCATCCTCTACAAGGAGTATCTTTGCCTTGAGGGGTGTGCTCTTCATCTCTATAAATAGCTATTCAACCTTAAATGTGATGGATTTAACAACTAGCTCCTGCACTATCGAGAAGATCCACCTTCCACTCTCCCTTCATGCCATAAAGGTTTTTCTCTGCATAGGTTCTCCATCTGAAGCCCTTTTTAAGGGGAAGAGCCGCGCGATTAACCTCCTTCCCATTAAGAGACCAGACAACGGTAATATTTGTATCCTCCTGAATATTCCTTGCTTCTATAAAACAGTAAACCTTTTCTGTTGTAGATGGAACGAGCTCCATTACATTAACAGGTTCTCTGTTTTCTATCCCACCTGCTATAACGGGTCTCTCAATAGTAAAACCTGGTTTTGTTTCCTGAGGAATAAGGAGCCCGGAAAGGATAAAAATCGGTAGGGTTAAATATCTTAGACCTTTCATAAGTTTCCTCTGAATTTATTTATTGATAAATTCATTGACCAGCCTTACAAGCTCCTGCGTCTGGATCGGTTTTACTAAATAAGCATTTGCTCCTATTGAAAGGGCCTTTTTTCTGTCCTCCTCTGCACCTTCCGTTGTTATTATTATAACGGGTATATCTTTATAAGAAGGATTGCTCCTCAGGAGGCTCAGAAGTTTAAGACCATCCATAACAGGCATATTTATGTCTGCAAGAATCAGGTCAACCTTCTCCTGTGATAGTTTCTTGAGGGCATCTACACCATCACTTGCCTCTATTACCTTTGAATTCTGAACCCTTTTCATAGCAAAGCTTATGAGCTGCCTCATCGTAGGAGAATCCTCTACCACAAGGATAGTGGGCATAAACTACCTCCTTGGCTTTTCCTTTAAGAGTTCAAGAAAACTCTGTATCGTTGTGAGTTTTCTTTCTGACTGGGTGTAAAGTTTTGCTGAAAATATGGCTGTTGCAGCATGGCCAGCAAGGAGATTGAAAAGTTCATAGTCAATATTTGTAAATTCCTTTTTCTGGACAAAGAGGGAATATATGACAATTATACCTATGACATGTTCCTTTATCTTGAGGGGAATACATACAATGGGCCTTGCAGGATTAAACTCTTCCTGTACTGAAATGTCGGGCGCAAAATAACTCTCCCCCTCCTTAGCCACCCTTCCAATTATCCCCTCTCCAAACATAAACCTCGGTAGCTCATAAAGGCTTATCCCCTCTGCTGCAACTGGCTCAATCTCGTTGGTTCTCTCATTTACAAGGAAAATGGCAAACCTTTCAGCACCTATAAGATTGATTATAATCTCAAGGACAATCTTGAGGACCTCATCAAAATCAAGGGTGGAATGAAGTTGATAACTGGCTACATAAAGATTTGCAAGATTGTTATTCTCCTGTTCTACTTCAAGGTATTTTTCAGCAAAGTCTCGGTTCTCTGCCTCTACCTTTGCATATCTCTCCTTAAGGGAGTTAAGCTCATCCTCAAGGGCAGCAATCCTCTCTTCATAAAGTTTTATCCTTGCCTCATCACCTGACCTCGCAAGGGCCTCCTCAAGCTGGGCAACCCTGTAACGAAGTCTCTCATTCTCCTTAAGGAGTTCCTTGGTAAACTCCTCTCCTTTCTTGAAGATCTGGAGAAACTCTTCAGCCTTCTTCAATATATTTCCTTCCTTCTCCATAAGACCTCTCCATTATTTATTCTCATCTCCTGCCACCCTTATGATCTCATAAGGTATATCATAAAGGGGAAGCACCCTTGTGACAGCACCTGCCTTTATAGCCTCCTGAGGCATCCCAAATACCACTGCCGTCTCTTCAGACTCTGCTATAGTATAACCACCTTTTGTCTTAATCTCAAGAAGGCCCTTTTTCCCATCATTACCCATACCTGTCATTACGATACCCATACTCCTTGATTTAAAGTGTTCAGCAATAGAGAAAAACATCCTGTCTCCTGAAGGTATATATCTGTCATCCCTTGTTGCCTCTTCGAGTTGAATGATGATGTTACCATGCCTCTTCTTTAATAATAGATGCCTTCCACCAGGACATATATAGGCAGTGGAGGCTTGAATCACCTCTCCATCCTCTGCCTCCTTTACCCTTATCTTTGAGAGCTTATTGAGCCTTTCAGCAAGGGATGATGTAAACCCCCTGGGCATATGCTGACTCACAAGAATGGGTGGTCTAAAACCTTCAGGCAATTTTGTGAGTATAAGCTGAAGGGCCTGCGGACCGCCTGTTGAAGAGGCTATCCCAATTATCTCTACCTTCCTCACATCAGTACCACCTTCCTCTTTCACCAGACCTTCAGATGACCGCACAGTTAGGGGTTCAACCCTCTCCAAAAGACTGAGATTATTTTTCAGTCTATCGAGACTTATATCTCTTACAGCTCTTACCTTCCTGATAAGGTCATCCCTGATGCTATTTAGTTCATGGGATGCCCTTGGAGTAGGTTTTGCTATAAAGTCAATAGCACCTGACTCAAGGGCCTTGAAGACCGTCCTTGAGTCTGATATGGAACTGACAACGATAACAGGTGTTGGCCTCTCCTTCATAAGATATCTCAGGAAGGCAAACCCGTCCATCTCTGGCATCTCGAGATCGAGGGTGATAAGATCGGGTTTTAATTTCAAAGTCTTTGCAATGGCATCAATACCATCAGTGGCAATACCAACAACCTCAATGCCACCTTCTGATTCAAGCATCTTCCTGATAGTCTGCCTGCTGAAGGCAGAATCATCAACAACAAGAACCCTTATCCTTTCCATAAACCACCTATCTCTTTATTCGGGAATAATCTTCTGATAAACCACATCATTCTTGAGATGTCTCAAAGTAAAGGATGTGATTATATTAAGCAGAGATTCTGCATGCCCGAGTAAAAGATACCCTCCATTGCACAATTTATTATAAAACATATCTATTACCTTCTTCCTTGATTCAATATCAAAGTATATAAGGACATTCCTGCAGAAAATCACATCCATCGTCTCTATTAATTTGGTTCTGAAAGGATCAAGAAGATTAAGATAACTAAAATTTACGAGCTGTTTCACCGTGTCCTTTATTCTCCATAATCCTTCTGCATCTTCTATAAAATACTTTTTTAAATAATAAGGGTCTGTCTGTCTGAAGGAATTTTTTCCATATATACCCTTTCTTGCAACCTGCAAAACCCTCTGGCTTATATCACTCCCTGTGATCTGGATGTCCCAGCCAAAGAATCTGCCATCCTCAAGTATTAGCATTGCTATTGTATAAGGCTCTTCTCCTGTAGAACATCCCCCTGACCATATCCTTAATCTCTTTGTGGACTGATTTTTCTGCCAGAGCTCTGGCAGTATCTCCTCGCTGAAGGCCTTAAGGAGATTAGGCTCCCTGAAAAAATAGGTCTCATTTACCGTGAGGATATCCATAATCGTTGAAAGCTCTTCCTCCCTCTTTGAATCATAAAGGAGGAACCTGTAATAATCCTTGAAGTCATTGAGATTAAGAAGATTTAACCTTCTCGACAGTCTTCTTTCAAGAAGATATTTTGAGGAGTCATCAAAATAGATACCACAATAATTCCTTATGAGGTCCCTTAGGAGCCTGAAGGTCTCATCAGACATGGGTATAATCTTCTGTTCAAATAGGTTGGACTGATTATTCCTTGGAGTGGTATCTTGGGCGAATTCAGGTCTTTTTAACATTAAGTAACTCCATAAGGAGATTTCTAATAGAGGGATCTTCCTCTCTATCAAGGAGGGATTCGAGCTCCTGTCTCACAGAAGGGTTCTTTGAGACCCCAAGGGCCTTAACAGCAGCCATCCTCAGTATCCAGTCCTCGCTTTTAAGGAATGGAAGGAGCCTCTCCTCTGCTAAGGCATAGCCAGAGAGGGCCTCGATAGCAGTCCTTTTTATTTCAACATCCCTATCATCAAGCATCCTCACTATTGCCTTCATAGCCCTCTCATCCCCGAGATTGCTCAGGGCCTCTATGGCTGAGCTTTTTACAAATCCATTTGGTTCATCAAGCATCCTTATCAAGTCATCTACAGCAGAAGGGTCCTTAGATCTTCCAATAACCTTTATGGCAGCAACCTTGATAAAATCGTCCCTATCAAGAAGAAGGGTCTTCATCATCTGTACTACATCTGCTCCGCCGATAAAGCCGAGGCTGTAGATAGCTGTAACCCTGATATCCCTTATCTCATCTGTGAGGGCCTGTGCAAGGTATCTCTTTGCAGATTCCATAATACCCTTATTCATATTCATATCGGAGGCAATATTTCTAAGGGCCTCCACAGCAGTCTTTCTTACAGAGGGGTCACTATCCTTAATACAGAAACCGACATCATGAATAGCCTCTTCTGCCTTTAGGAGTCCTAATAGTCTGCAGGCACTTCTCCTTAGGCTTGGCTCCCTATCCTTAAGCCATGAAAGTATCTCCTTTATATCCAGACCCTCCCTGAGGACAGAAAGGGCCTCAACAGCAGCCTCCTGAACATCCTCATAGGGATCAAGAAGAAGTTCTTTTATATAGGGAACAGCTTTTATATCTCCAATTCTGGAAAGGGCCCTTGCAGATATAGCCCTTACATGACCATCGTCATCCCTGAGATAATTAATCAGTCTTGTAGTGTAGATATCAGAACCAATCTCACCAGCTATCTCAGCAAGAAATCTCCTGTAATAGGCATTTTCAGCATTAAATAGTGGAAGAAGACTCTCAGGATTCGACTCTGCCATAAATAAAAGGGCCCGTTTTACATCATTCCTGAACTCCTCTTCCTGAGAAATCTCAAGAAGGGGTTGAAGGGCCCTCTCATTTCTGAGAAGTCCAAGAAGGATTATGGCAGAGATCCTGATCTCAGGCTTATTGCTCCAGGCATATTTAAGGCATATATCAAATAATGTGTCATCATCGTAAAATCTTTTCAGCTCATCCACAATGAGCTCCGCCTCAACCCCTCTATGGTAAAAGCTCACAAGACATTTTAATACCTCTTCCTGTATAGTTTTTGATTGATCCTCAAGCAGAGGGACAATGGCTGAAAGTGTTGATGGCTCAGCAAATCTTGCCAGAGACTTGAGCACAGGTATCCTCAGTGTCTTTTTTGAAAGGGCCTCTACAAGATAGGGAATAGCCCTTCTGTCACCTATCCTTCCAAGGGCATCAGCAGCAGGATAGGCTGTCCAGAGGTCATCGCTTTTTAGGATCTTTATAAGGGCATCTACAACAGAGGCCTCCTTAACCTTTCCAAGGTGTTCAACAGCTGTAACCTTCACATTTTCGTCCTCATCGGAAAGAGCCCTGAGCATAAGGGGAATTGCCCTTTGGTCATCAAGGCTTCCAAGGATGTCTATGATAAACTTTCTCACATCCCTGTCCTTTGTTTCAAAGGCCTCTATGAGATAGGGCGTTGCCCTTCTGCCAAGCCTTGTAAGGGCCTCGATGGCTGTATTCCTTGCACCCGCATTATCTCCAAGATAGAGAAGTCCTATCAGCTGAGAGATATACTGTTCTGAAGGATAATCTTCAAATAATATCTCAAGGGCTGTCTTTCTGATACGCCAGCTTTCATCCTTCATAGACTCTATAAGGGCTCTGAGGTTCTCTTCTGAAGGTCTTCCACGCAGGGCCTCTATGGAGAGCCTCCTTTTCTCTACATCAAGCTCAATACTATTCTGGAGATCCATGGGCTTCTGTCTCCGTGCTTGCTGATAAATCCTTTATCTCCTCAAGGCTCGCCTTTTCATCAGGGGTAAGCAGTCTCTCAAGGTTAAGTATCATTATTACCCGCTCATCCTTTTTTGCAAAGGCTCTTAGATAATCGGTTTTAAAATTTTTTAAAAGCTCTGGTGATTCAGATATCTCGTTATCCTCTATCTCGATAATCTCCTTCACATCATCAACTATCAGTCCCAGTCTCTCTCGGCCGAAAGAGATTACAACTATCATCGACTTTTCAGATGGGGGAACTCTCAATCTCCTCCTCATATCCACAACGGGGATAATCATACCCCTAACATTTATAACTCCCTGTAAGAAATCAGGAAGCTCAGGCATCTCAAAGACCTTCTGAGGCCTCAGGATCTCCACAACCCTTCCTATCTCTATGGCAAACTCTTCATCCTTAAGGGTAAATATGAGATATTTCATATCTTCACCTCATGAGGCCGAGATCTTTCATCATGACCCTTATCTTCTGATAATCTGAATCTTGAGCCTCTACAAAACCCGTATAGGATGGATCTATCTGCCTCAGTATCTCCCTTCCCTCCCTTGTCTCACTGAGGGCAATCAGAACCTTCCTTAAGAAATCCTTTTTATCAATAAGGGATTTATGGATGCATATATTAAACTCCGGTATCTCTTCAGAGGTAGCTATGACAATCAGCCCTTGAGACTTGAACCTCTGGGCTGTTGATTCCATCACGCTTCCTGCATCAAAATCTCCTTTAAGAACTGCCCTTGCTACATCATCGTGATGACCGAGATATACATATTCAGAAAGGTCTTTCAGCTCTATCCCTGCATTCTTGAGCATTGCTCTTGGAACTATATGGCTTGATGTGGAATGGACACTTCCAAAGGCAAAGGAGCGGCCTTTCAGATCAGAAAGAACTTTTATGCCTGTCTCAGGTCTCGTGACTATAACAGAATGATGAAAGGGTCTTCCATCCTTTAGAGCCTTTACAACTACCTCAACACCGTATCTGTCATGGGCCTGTATGTATGTGGAAGGAGTCATGAATCCAATAAGACATCGGCCTTCTCCAATCTCTGATACGGCTGTCTCAAAATCTACAGGGACCCTGAGCTCAACGGGTTTTCCAAGCTCCTTTGTTAGATACTGAGCAAGGCCACTGAACCTCTTATACATCTCAGCAGGTGCCTCAAGAGGCACAATACCAAACCAGATGAGTTCCTTAGATAGATCCATAAGAGAAAATCTATTAAGCTCCGTTTCTATTAGCTCTGCATCATTGAGGAGGTCTCTTACTGTCTTGTTAATCCTGAAGGCAATGGCCTTATTGTCCTTTGGAAGGTCCCTAATGCCAAGAAGGGAATTCCTTATCTGCTTAGCACCGAACTTCTGTTCATTAATTGCCTTTGATATCTGCTGGCTTTTATCAGAGATTAAATCTACTGCCTTTGCTATCTGTTTTATACTCGATGACTGCTCCTCTGTTGCCCTCGTCACCTTTATAGAGACATCCCTTATATGCTCTGTTGATCTCATTATTACCATTGCACCCTTTGTCTGCTCTGAGGTTGCCTTTGCAATCTGCTCAGCCATTGACTTCACCCTTTCCATTGCCTCCTCAACTATCTTTATTGCCTTTGTCTGCTCCGTTGTTGCTTTCTCTATGGAAGCTGCCATTTCAGAGGATTTCCTTGAGCTCTCAAGGATATTCTCAAAGGTAACCCTTGAGCTCACAGCAAGCCTTATACCTTCCTCTGTAGACTCGAGGCCTTCATTCATTGCCTTCGAAGCCTCCTTTAATTCATTCATTAATGAGTTTATAATGGAGGCAATCTCCTGGGTAGAAAAGGCTGTCCTCTCTGCAAGGTCTCTTATCTCATCAGCAACTACACTGAATCCCTTGCCATGCTCTCCAGCCTGGGCTGCAAGAATGGCTGCATTGAGGGCAAGAAGGGCTGTCTGCTCTGTTATATCATCTATAACATTGAGGATCTTTCCTATATCCTGAGAACTTGCCTGGAGTCTTTTTATATGTTCTGCTGTCTTTTCAACAGATCTCTTTATAAGGCCCATACCTTCTATGGTCTTTTCTATGGCTGAGACACCGAGGGTTGAAGCATCATGGCTGACCTTTTCTGAAAGCCGGGCTGATTCCTTTGCATTATTTTCAACCTCCTTTATAAAGGCTGATATCTCTGATACAGTGCTCATGGTATCCTCAGATGCCCTGAGCATCTCATCAGAGCTTCTCGCTATCTCCCTTACAGCAGCAAGGAGTTCTTCAACTGATGAGGCAGCTCCATCAACAGCCTCTGAAAGCTCATGCATCCCCTCTGTTATCTGACTGATATTCGTTGATATCTGCTCAATTGATGCTGCTGTCTCCTCTGTTGATGCAGCAAGTCCATCAATGCTTTCTGCAATCTCAGAAATTGCAGAATTGAGCTCCTCAACAGAGGAGGATATATTCTGCATTGCCTCTGCCTCGAGCTGTGTTCCTTCAACAGTCTTCTTAGAGTCCTTTTCTACAGAGGAGGCAACCTTTGATACCCTGTTTGCTACCTCCTTTACCCTTAAAAGTATCACGCTTATAGCCCTGAGGGCCTCTCTGATGGAAGAGCTCAAGCGGGCCATCTCATCCTCTCCTGGTATGTGAAGCTCAAAGGAGAGCCTGCCAACTGCCATATCCTCAGAGGCCTTTTTAAGAATCTTTATAGGTCCGAGGACCTTTCTCTGGAGTATCAGGTAAAAAATACCTGCTAATGAAATAGCAGCAAAGATTCCAAGGGCTATTAATGTGATTAAGAGTCTCCTCAATCTCATCTTCTCACTAATCAGAGGATGGGAGACCTTAACGGCGCCAAGGATCTTCAATCCAGGGGGATGACAGGCCTGACAGGAAGGAAGATTCTCCAGAGGAACATAGGTTACGATCCTATCCTGAAGACTTATTGTGAAGACCTCTCCTGGTTTCAGGTTCTTTATTGTCTCATATTCTGCTGGTAGGGCTCCCTTCCTGAAGGCCTCCCTTCCCTCATGATTAAAGACCTCTATTTCCTCTATCCCCTTTACAGTCTTCATGTCATCTATGAGTCTTGCTGTAACCTCTGCCTTTCCCTCAAGCATTGTCCTTTCTATGTTCTTTTTAATAAGTTCAGCAGTCATACTGACCCTCTCAGAGGAGACCCTGTAAATGTTTGTCTTCATGTAAAAATAGACAATGGCTGAACCTGCAATAACAGCAATAATAGTGAGAAGGACACCAGGGATAATTATCTTATAGCCCAGCCGTTCTTTTATCATCATGCCTCCTTACCTCTTTGTTAAATCGTGTAAGCTCTATAATATCCTTTTTCAAAAGGGTGATAAATCTATTATCAACAACAAATATAGCCTCCATGAAGGCCTTCTCCTTTTCAGTCATATTTTCAGGAAGTCCTCTCCGCTGCTGAGGACTACATCTCACAACGCCCTCAACCTCATCCACTATACAACCTATTATGCCTTTAACCCCCTCCATAATAAGTATCCTGTTTTTTCTTTCATTCCTTGAAGGTATCCCGAGAAGTTTTAAAGAAAGGTCTATAACTGGTATCACTGTCCCCCTCAATGTGGTTATTCCGATAACTGAGAATGGAGAAAGAGGAACATTTGTTATGAACTGTTTCTTTAATATCTCCCTGACATCTCCAAGCCTGAAACTGTATTCTTCACTGCCAAGCTTAAAAACTAATAGTTCTATCTCCTCTTCATACTTCACCTCAGGGTGTGAGAGCGGTTCTAATGTCGCTGTTCCTGTATCTAAATTGCTCTCTCTTACTGGTTTCATGGGCTCAGAAATATAAGGGGTTGCCACGGATGTCTCTTCAAGAGGGCCTTCCTCCGTCGGAGACTTCAGATTAGCCCTTTCTTCCGCCTTTGAGATGGCTTTGTCCGACCTCTCATTTTCCCCTATCTGCCTTTTTTTCTTTCTTATCTTTGCAATATCCATATCTCCCTATGCTCCAATCTTTTCATGCTCTTTAATATCATATCCGAGTTCTCTTGCAGCTGCATCAATTATTTCTTCATCAATAACATAGGCCTCTCTACCCATCCCCTCAAGGAGGGAGGTATTTGCTATATTATTAATAACCCTTGGTATACCCTCGGAATATAGATATATCCTCTTGATTGCTCCATCCGTAAACAGGGGCTCTGTCCTGCCTGCCTTTCTGAGTCTGAATTCAATGTATTCCCTGACCTCTTCTTCTGTTAATGGTCCTAAATGATAATAAAGACCTATCCTCTGTCTGAGGGGCAGATAGACTTTATTGCGTATCCTCTTACGGATATCGGGCTGGGCAACGAGTATGATTGAAAGGAGATTTTCTTTATCGAGTTGAAAATTGCTGATAAGTCTCAGTTCTTCAAAGACCCTCCTGTCAGTAATAAGCTGGGCCTCATCTATTATCAAAACAGGTGTCTTACCAGAACTGTAAAGGGAGTAGAGTTTTTCATAAAGAAGCTCTGTAAGGTCATGCCTGTTGGAAGGTATTTCTTCAATATCAAGTCTTTTGAGAATCAATTTAAGAAACTGTAGAGGTGTGAGTCTCGGATTTAATATAAGGATAAAATGGTATAATGAGTTGTCCAGGCTATCCATTAAGGCCCTTGTAATGGTGGTCTTTCCTGAGCCAACCTCACCTGTAAGAAGAACTATCTCCTTCTCCTCCACAGCATACTGAAGCCTTGCAAGGGCCTCTTCATGAGTCCTGCTAAGATAAAGAAACTCAGGGTCAGGTGTCTTGGAGAAGGGCTTCTTTGAAAGGCCATAAAATTCTTCGTACATACCTTAATCCTTAAACTTAATTATTGTGCTTTCCTGCAAAAAGGCATCTATATCAAGGACAAGTATAAGTTCATGTCTCCCAACCTCGGCTGCTCCAGCATACCATCTAAGATCCTCAAGATACCTTCCAAGGGGTTTTATAACAATCTCCTGCTGACCTATAAGCTCATCTACTACAAGGCCCACTCGCCTCTCACCTGTGCCAGCTACAACTATATAGAAGGTCTCCTTCTTATCAGAGTTTATATCAAGTACCTCTGAGACCCTTATGAGGGGTAGCACTTCACCTCTCAGATTATAAACCTCCCTCTTTTCTATCCTCTGGATATCTGAGGCCTTTATGGCAAGGCTCTCGGAGACAGAGCTTAGAGGAAAGGCAAACTTTTCCTTCCCGACCTTTACAAGTATTGATTTTATTATTGCCAGAGTTATTGGTATAGTAAGGCGACATGTCGTTCCCTTATTCTCAAGGGTCTCAACATCCACAAAACCTCCTATGGAGGCAATCTTATCTCTCACTACATCCATTCCCACTCCTCTTCCAGAGATCTCTGTCACAGCATCCTTTGTGCTGAATCCAGGGATAAAGATCAACTCCAGAAGTTCCTCCCTCGATACCTGTCTATCAGGAGAGAGAACCCCTCTTTCTATTGCCTTCCTTTTTACCTTTTCAAGGTCTATACCCTTTCCATCATCAGAGACCTCAATGACAACATGGTTTCCCTTCTGGTAGGCTCTGAGGGTTATGGTACCTGTCTCGGCTTTGCCCTTTGCCTTCCTCTCTTCTGGAGACTCTATACCATGGTCAATGGCATTTCTGACAAGGTGCATTAAGGGTTCCATTATATTGTCAGAGATGGATTTATCTATCTCTGTATCCTCTCCAAAGATCTCTACATTAACAGGTTTATTGACCTCCCTTGAATATCTTCTTAGCATCTGGTTTACCTTTGAAAAAAGCTGACCAAGGGGTACCATCCTTATGGCAAGGACCTGGTCCTGAAGCTCATGAATCCTCTTTTCGAGGCTTGATGAAATCTTATGAAGGTCAAAGACAAGAGGAGAAATCCCGAAGGTCTCCTTCAGCTCATCAGCTACCCTTTTAATAGCACCCCCTGTAAGGCTTATCTCTCCTATGGTATTGAGTATGGCATCGAGTTTTTCTATATCGACCTTAACAGTGCTTGAGGTAGAAACAGGACCTTCTGCACCCTTGAGCCTTTCTTCCTTCCCCTCAGGAGTCTTCACTGGAGACCTTGGATTCAATAATGTCCGGGCATTTATTCCGATGGAATTCAGTTCTTCCGATGAAAGGCCTGAAGCAAAAAGAAGTCTGAAGCCAATGGAATCTGGAGGAAGGTCTGTCTGGGTGGGCATTGTGGCGATTAGTTCGCCTTTTGATTTTATCTTCTCTGTAACCTCTTTCAGATTTGTCTCAAAGGTCATTAAAGGAAAGACTACATCCATGTAGTAAATCCCTTTTCCTTCCCTGATGTTTGTCTTCAGCCTGCTCTCTTCATACTGGGAAAGAACATTAATAAGGCTACTATCAATAATCCCTTCAAGCTTCACCTCCTCCTGTTTTACGGCATGGGTTGTCCTGAAGGCCTCTATATCCTTTACATAACCAGAAACATCAGGAAGGGCAGAGTCTGCCTTTGAGACAAGGGATTTCAGGATGTCAATATTTTTCAGAATAAAGTCTATAACATCATCTGTGACTTCTATTCTGCCAAGCCTGAGGTCATCGAGGAGATATTCAAAGACATGGCTCATATCAGATATAGGCTTGAGTTGAAAGAGCCCTGATAGTCCCTTTAATGTATGAATTGACCTGAAAAGGGCATTTACTTTGTCTGGATTAAGACCTGCTGAGAGATTCTCCTGAATATCAACGGCAAGTCTTTCCGCCTCGTCAATAAGTTCCTCTGCCTCTAAGATGAAGTCCCTTCGAGATGCCTTCATTATTTCTTCTCTGTTCCTCCCAAATAACAGACTACAGACTTTAGGATTTTTTATTTCCTATCACCTGTAGCCTATGGCTTTATTTACAGGTCGAGGACATTTTTTATTGCCTCCTTCAGCTCCTCTGCCTTGAAAGGCTTTGTTATATAGGCAGAGGCACCAAGGCTCATGCCTTTTTTTCTGTCTTCTTCTCCCCGCTCTGTGGTAACTATTATAAGAGGGATATCCTTATAAAGGGGGTTGGTCTTAACAAACTTTATGAGCTCAAGTCCATTTATATCAGGCATGTTTATATCAGTGATAATAAGGGAAAACCTTTCTGTAGGCAATATCTTTAATGCCTCAAATCCCGAAGCAGCCTCGATGATGTTAAAATCATTCATCTCCTCAATAACTGCCTTTATTAGAGACCTTGTTGTCTCTGAATCCTCTACAATCAATATATTATCCATAGCATCCCTGAAATAACTCATCGCAATATGTTTTGGACAGCAGTGTATCCATAGCTAATTTTATCAGATAATCTAACTCTAAGCAAGATCAATTTCTTTTTCAAACATCTGTATCCTGTATCTGTTTTAAACGCCTCTCGAGTAAGGCCTTCTCGAGGGCAAGACCTGCCTGATTGATAAAGATCTCGAGTCCCTCAGTATGGGCAAAAGGCTCGCCAGATGGGGCATTGTCGCAGTAAAGCATGGCAACGACCTTCTGTTCAGCAATGATGGGAAATAGTGCAACCTCCTTTGGCCAGCCTCCTCCAATAAGGGTTATAAACCTTTCTGTAACACTATCCCTCTTAAGGGGGCCTTTATAAGTAGTGCCGTTATTTATAATGTCGGAAAGGAATCTCGAATCCTTTATATCCAGTTTTACCTTTCTTATCTTCTCGTCAGGAGCCTCAATCTCGAGTCCAAACTGACCGAGTCCGAGTATCTCCTCATCTCCAACCATAAAAAGAACACCCCTCTGGAATATATCACTTGCAAATCTCAATATTAAAAGGGTTATCTCCGATGCTGAGCTCGGAAACCTCAATTCTACACTTAACGCCTTGAGCATGGATATATCCTTTCTCTCCTCAGGTGGTCTTTCAAAAAATTCCTCCCCGGCTTCTACCTCACTCTTACTTCGCCACCAATCTGAACTCTCCTGTAGTATCTCCTCTGTCTTTATTGACTCGTGATGGTGGGACTCATCATATATCCTTGCACCTTCCATCAGGAGATACTCGGGACTCAGACCTTTCGAAATCTCCCATCCTGTATCCATATAAGATGCAACAGACTCAAGAGAGAGGATATCAAGTTCAAACTCAAAATCTCCATCCTGCCATTGCATAAGTTCAAAGACAACCTTTTCAATCCTCTTTTTTGTTATTCTATCAAGAACATCCTTCTTTATTGCACCAAGGTCAAAAAGGATCTCACCGATGGATTTTTCAGGAAGAAGCCTCCTTGTCTCCAGAGCAAGATTGAGAATGGACTGGCTCACAAATCCTCTCCTTAAAAGGTCATCACCAAGGGTTGTGCCAAGGGTATCAGCTTCTGCCCTTACCACAAGGCCGTTCTTAAAAACCACAAAGGCATTCTTATTTCTTCCCCTGATAAAAAGGGTACCTGTCTTTTTACCGAGACTGAGTATCTGGAAGATGTCAGAAAGAGCAAGGTCTTCAAGTTTTCCTACAAGACTCATCTTATTAAGATATCCTTTATTACAGGCATATTTTTAGCTTAATAAAGTATATCAGGCTAAAAGAGGGGGAGTCAAATAAAGTCAGTGCGGGAAGATCAGATTGACAATACCAATCCTTATCATCATAACTCCGATTGCTCCAAGAAGAATTGCCATTATCTTTGAAAAGGCAAGGATACCCTCTCTACCAAAGAATCTCACAACCTTTTGAGCCCCCTTGAAGGAGATCCATACAATAAAGAGATTGAGCATAAATGCAAAGACGGTGTTCAAGAGCCCATATTGTTCAACAAGCATAAGGAGAGTCGTCAGCACCGCCGGGCCAACTATAAGGGGCACGCCTATGGGCACCACACCAGCCATGGAAGAATGCTCACGCTTTTCCCTGTGTCTCGTAATCTCTGATACAGCAATTACAAGTAAAAGGATACCACCTGCAATCTTAAAGTCATTTACAGTAATCCCGAGAAGTAAGAATATCCATCTTCCAACAAACAGAAAGATAAGACCTGTTAAAAAGGCAGTAATAACAGACTTTCTTATAATAGAATTCCTTTCAGACCTTGACATGCCTTCTGTGAGACTGAGAAATACACCCAGGACAGCAAAGATGTCTATAGCAACAAATATAGGGATGAAGGTTTTGAGAAACATAAACTGTTACCTAAGCCACCAGCTTATAACTTAATTCCTATGTCGGGCATATACCGGGATATAAAACCAAGGGAATTTGTGAGGAGCATTACTCCAAAGGCTATAAGTATGAGCCCGCTCAGGAACATCACATACCTCATATATCTCTGGAGCCTCTTCATACTGCTTAAGAAGGAATTTATTGCAATGGCCGAGATTAAAAATGGTAGTCCAAGGCCAAGGGAATAGGTGCCGAGGAGACCCATACCGTAAAACACCGAGTCCTTTGTTGATGCATAAATAAGTATGCTTCCAAGGATAGGGCCTATACAGGGTGTCCAGCCAGCACCAAAGGTGATTCCTATTAAAAAGGAGCCTATAAGACCTGCTGGTCTGTCTCGGAGCTCAAACCTCCGCTCCCTCATAAGGAAATTGAGATTAAGGATTCCGGCAACAAAGAGACCAAAGAGTATTATCAAAATTCCCCCTACTATCCTTACAATGTCCCGGTACTCAAAGAACAATCTTCCGATAGTTGAAGAGGAGGCACCGAGAAGGATAAAGATAAAAGAAAAACCAGCAACAAAGAGTAAGGAATTTACAAAGGTCGTCTTTCTTATCTTTCCTCTATCTGTTGATTCAGTAAGGCCTTTAAAGGATATTCCTGTAATGTAGGATATATAGGAAGGTATCAGAGGCATAACACAGGGGCTCAAAAATGAGACAACACCTGCAAGAAAGGCAAGGCCAAAAGAGACATCCTTCATAAGGCACACTCCGATGGATCACCCTGGATCTTCTCAATTGCATGGGGTATTACAGAAAGGATAACCTCAAGGTTCTCCCTTACCGCCCTTGGACTTCCAGGAAGATTTATTATAAGGGTTTTTCCCTTTACCCCGGCAACTGCCCTTGAAAGCATTGCCCTCGGGGTCTTCTTCAGACCTTCATACCTCATGGCCTCTCCAATCCCGGGAATCAATCTATCAATAACCTCCGTTGTAGCCTCTGGTGTTACATCCCTTGGTGAAAGGCCAGTGCCACCTGTGGTAAGAATCAGGTCAACCTTCTCTGAATATTCAATAAGTTTTTTCTTAATCAATTCCTTTTCATCAGGGATAATCTCATAAACCACTACATCTCCAAGTTCAGTTATAAGCTCCTTTATCAAAGTACCGCTTTCGTCGATCCTTTCGCCCCTTGAAGCCTTATCACTCATCGTGAGTATCCCGATCCTTATCCTCTTCATCCTGCAATCTCTATCACATCACCTGTCTTTATTATGCCACCTTTAAGGACTCTTACAAAGATCCCTTCCTTTGGCATTACACAATCACCAGCCTGTCTGTAAATAGCACATTTTGTATGACATTCCTTACCTATCTGTGTCACCTCAGCAAGGACAGGGCCAATTTTTAGTTTTGTCCCAATGGGAAGGCTTAAAAGGTCTATTCCTTCTGTAGTTATATTTTCAGCAAAATCACCGGGATTCACTTGAAGACCTTTCTGACGCATCTTTTCTATGCTCTCAATCCCCAGAAGACTTATCTGCCTGTGCCAGGCTCCTCCATGGGCATCACCAACTATTCCGAAGTCTTCGTTTATCACTGCCTCTTTAACAGGTCTCTTCCTCGTACCCTTTTTTTCGCTTACATTGATTGATATAATCCTTGCCATTATCTTAGTTTATCATTTAGATATCGCCAAGATAAAGTAGTGCAGAAGTGCTGAAGGAAGGGTGTTAATATTAACCCTTCTTTTTCTTTCCCGACTTATCAGTTGTAGAACCAGTGGAATTACAGATCCTGTATTGTCTGATCTTATTCCTTAAGGTATTTCTACTAATACCGAGGGTCTTTGCAGCCTTCACCTGGTTGCCCTCCGTAGCCTCGAGGACTAACTTGATAAGGGCCTTTTCGATCTCATTCATAACTGTTTCATATAGATTTGACCTCTCAAGTCTGGTCATATCCTTTATATATCTCTTGAGCCTCTCCGAAAGGAATTGCTCAAGGGTGCTGGCCTCAATAGATATGCGAGTTTTTACCTTCTCAACCATCTTGCCACATCCTTTGCATGATATGTGAGTATGAGATCAGCACCAGCCCTTTTTATGGATGTGAGAATCTCAAGGACAATGCGTTTCTCATCAATCCAGCCTCTAAGGGCTGCTGCCTTAACAAGGCTGTATTCACCGCTTACATTGTAGGCTGCAACAGGGAGGTCAAATTTATTTTTTACATCCGAGATTATATCAAGATAAGAGAGGGCAGGTTTAACCATAACAATATCTGCACCCTCCTCTATGTCGAGCCTTATCTCCCTCAGGGCCTCCCTCCTGTTAGGTGGATCCATCTGATAGGACCTTCTGTCGCCAAACTGTGGTGCTGACTGAGCAGCCTCCCTGAAAGGACCATAAAAGGCAGAGGCATATTTTGCTGCATAACTCATTATGGGAATATGACTGAATCCTTCCCTATCAAGGGCCTCTCTTATGGCCTTCACCCTTCCATCCATCATATCTGAAGGCGCAACCATATCAGCACCAGCCCTTGCATGGGAGAGGGCCTCTTTCTGAAGGAGCTCAAGGGTCGGATCATTTAGTATCACATTGTCTTTAACTATACCGCAATGACCGTGGCTTGTGTATTCGCAGAGACAGACATCTGTGATAATGTATAATTCTGGTACCTTATCCTTTATAGCCTTTATTGCCTGCTGGATAACACCATCTTCTTTATAGGCATGGGTAGCCATCTCATCCTTGTGTTCAGGGATACCAAAGAGTATCACAGCAGGGATGCCAAGGTCATAAACCTCCTTTGCAGACTTCACAACCTCATCAACGGATTCCTGATAACAGCCTGGCATAGAGGGAATCTCGTTCTTTATTCCCCTGCCATGAATAACAAAAAGGGGATAAATGAGATCATCAACCTGAAGATTCGTCTCTCTAACCATTCTCCTTATTGTCTCATTCGACCTGAGTCTCCTCGGTCTGTGGATGGGAAACATGAATACCTCCAACCTTTGTAAATAATAAGTTTTAAGCAAGAGATAAAAATTCCCTTTCTTGTAAAGAAAGTCTATCAGAAGGGTTCAATACCTGTCAATAGAATTTAAAAAGGAGGTCATATATCAAAGCAGGTGAAGAGGTTTTTAAGGGAGAGAAAAGGTTCACCAGGAAACTTAAGGGATAGGGTCGCTATCAATTATCTTTACAAAGATTTCCACTATCTCAGGATCAAAGTGTTTACCGGCATGTTTAAGAAGTTCCTCAAGGGCCCTCTCTTTTGACAGGCCCTTTCTATAGGGTCTATCTGTTGTCATGGCATCATAGGCATCAGCAACAGCGATTATCCTTGCAAAGAGAGGAATCTCCTTACCTTTAAGCCCATCGGGATATCCAGAACCATCATATCTTTCATGATGACCCCTCAACCCGGGTATTACATCCTTAAGCTGTTTTATATGCCCAAGGATCTCAGCACCATATTTGGGATGCCTATTCATCTCCATGGCCTCTTCTTCAGTGAGTTTGCCTTCTTTAAGAAGCACCCTGTCCCTTATGCCGATCTTACCTATATCGTGCAGTATTGCTGCAAGCTTCAGGTTCTCAAGTTCTCTATCAGAAAGACCCATTGCCTTTCCAATCAACAGGGAATAATTCATTACCCTTTTTGTATGTCCTCCTGTATAAGGGTCTCTTTTTTCTATGGTCTCTGCAAGGGCCTCTATAGTGCCGTAAAAGGTCTCCTTCAATTCCTTATAAAGGTTTGCATTCTCTATGGCAATGGCGAGCTGATTTGCAAAGGCCTGGAGAATCTCAAGGTCATCATTGTCAAAATGTCCATTTCTCTTATTAATGGCCTCAAGGACCCCAATATTCTTCTCCTTTGTCCTTACAGGAACAGCAAGGATATCCCTGGTTGTAAAATCACTCTTCTGGTCAACACCGCTAAAAAATCTCGGATCCTTTTTTACATCATGAACAATAACAGCCTCACCGTTTTCAGCAACCCATCCAGCAATACCCTCTCCTTTTTTTAGTCTTATTTCCTTTACCCTATCGCCTTTTTCACCTGTGGCAACCTCGAAATAAAGTTCTCCTGTCTCTTCATCTACAAGAAGGAGGCTCCCTGCCTCAGCCTCAACAAGGCTCTGGGCTGCCTCTATAGCCCTCTTTCGGATCTCCTTTGTATCAAGGGTTGAATTCACGAGAGAGGTCATCTTTATAAGGGCATTGAGCTGTTTAAGCTTCTTTTCACTGTTCTGAATCACCATTGATGTATCTTCTTACACCTGCAGATGTTTCATAAAATAAAACTGGTTAAGGTTTGGTACAGTCGCCCTTTGAGACTGAATCTTTTTGAGATACCCAAAAGGTTATTCCTTCTTTAAGGAGCTCCGAACTGATTAGGCTAAAGTCAAGATAAACATTTCTCAACATGTTCTTATTATAACAAAACCCATTGACATCTTTATGAATTCCATGATACCTTTGAACATGCTCTCTTTTATCGGCGGAGGAAATATGGCAGAGGCCCTTATAAAGGGCATATTGAGGGGGATGGCTACTCTGAAACCTGAAGATATAATAGTGGCTGAACCGAAGGAGGAAAGGAGGAGGTATCTTTCTGAAAATTATCATGTCCAGACAACACCCTCTAATAGAGAGGCTGCTGGATCTTCAAAGATAATATTCCTCTCTGTTAAGCCTCAGAATATGGAGGAGGTCCTCGAAGAGATAAAAGACCTGATAGATCAAGAAAAGGTGATTGTATCAATAGCAGCTGGCATAACTATATCCTATATCAGATCAAAACTGAAGACAGACAGGATAATCCGTGTAATGCCTAATACACCTGCCCTTGTTGGTGAAGGCATGTCTGTAATGTCTCTTTGTGAATGTTTTGGTGGGTCTGAGGTAAATCTTGTAAGGGAGATCTTTATGTCTGTAGGAAGGGTTCTAACCCTTCCAGAACATTATATGGATGCTGTAACAGCCCTGTCAGGAAGTGGCCCTGGATTTATTGCCTTCTTTGTAGAAGGCCTTATTGAGGCAGGGATAAGGGCAGGTCTTCCTGAGGAGATCTCGAAAGAACTTGCCTTTGAGACATTCAAAGGTACAGCGCGACTCCTTGAGACAGGGATACCTCCTGATAAATTAAGGGAGATGGTGACATCTCCAGGAGGAACAACACAGGCAGGCCTTACATTATTTAATGAAAGGGATTTTAAAGGTATAGTGATTGAGGCTATCCTTTCAGCAAAGAAGAGATCAGAAGAATTAAAGAAGGTTTAGGAGGCAGGATGTTCATCCTGGGAAATCTTATAATAGCTATTGCTGATATCCTCGATATAGCCCTCACAGTTTATATGTGGATACTCATAATCTCTGCAGTTATCAGCTGGGTTAATCCTGATCCCTATAATCCCATAGTGAGAACCCTTTATCTTCTCACAGAACCTGTCCTCAGACCCATAAGAAGGCTCATAGGTTACAGGCTGGGACCTCTGGACATATCTCCCATGATAGCAATCCTTGCAATCTATTTTATAAAGAAATTTCTCATTGTATCACTTATAGAATTTGGATACAAAATAAAAAGGGGATAAAAGGAGGTAGATAAAATTGAGGATCACACCACTTGATATTCAGCAAAAGCAGTTTCCCATAAGATTCAGGGGTTTTGATGTAGAAGAGGTCTATGCATTCCTTGAGATTGTAAGGGAAGAGATGGAAAACCTTTTAAGGGAAAATGCATTCTTAAAGGAGCAGATACAGAGGCTGGAGAGCCAGCTTAAGGAATTCAGGGATATGGAGGTTACGCTCAGAGAGACCCTGATGACAGCCCAGCAGATGGTTGAGGAGTATAAAAATAATGCAAGGAAACAGGCTGAGCTTATCATTAAAGAGGCAGAGCTCAAAGCAGAACAGATGGTAAGGAGCGCTCAGGAAAAGGTAATAAAGATTCATGAGGACATTATGGACCTTAAAGGCATAAGACAGCATATAAAAGAGGAATTGCGAAGGCTTCTTGAGACCCACATGAGGATGCTTGAATTTGACAAGGAAAGGGAAGAATCTGAAGAGAGATGAGATTCACGAGGGTAAAGGGTGTTCATGATATTTATGAGCCTGAGATTAGACTATACCAGAAGGTGGAGGAGGTCTCGAAAGAGGTCTTCAGGGTTTATGGGTTCAAAGAGATAAGACTGCCTATTATTGAATATACTGAGGTATTCCAGAGATCCATTGGCTCTACCACAGATATCGTTGAAAAGGAGATGTATACCTTTAATGACAGGGCTGGCAGGAGCATCACCCTCAGGCCTGAAGGAACGGCAGGTGCAGTCAGGGCTTATATAGAAAATGGATTTTATAATCTACCCTCACCCCAGAAGTTCTATTACATGGGCCCAATGTTTAGATACGAAAGGCCACAGGCGGGTAGATACAGACAATTCCATCAATTAGGCGTTGAGGCCTTTGGCAGTGATGCACCATTAATGGATGCAGAGTTGATTCTTCTCCTGAGAACCCTTCTAATAAGACTGGGACTCAATAATCTTATGATAGAGATCAACTCCATTGGCTGTCCTGAATGCAGGCCCCTTTATAGAAGGAGGCTGATTGAATTCTTCTCTTCAAGGATAAGTGTTTTCTGTTCGGATTGCCAGAGAAGATTCGAAAAAAATCCATTAAGGCTTCTTGACTGCAAGGTTCCTCCGTGTATAAAGGCAAGAGAAGATGCACCCTCTATCCTTGATACACTCTGTGAGAATTGCAAGGCTCATTTTAATAGAGTCATATCTTATCTTGATTATATGGGCATATCCTATTCTGTAACCCCTTCACTTGTGAGGGGTCTTGATTATTACACAAGGACTATCTTCGAGATCAAGAGTGAGTCCCTCGGCAGCCAGAATGCTATAGCAGCAGGCGGAAGATACGACAATCTCGTTGAAGAATTCGGAGGCCCTCCAACACCTGCCATCGGATTTGCAATAGGTATGGAAAGACTCGTGAGCCTTTTAAAGATAGAAAAGGCGGAAGAAAACCGACCAGACTGTTACATCGCCTTCATGGGAGAAGGGGCAGAAAGACTTTCCCTCAGGATGGGCGAGGGTTTAAGACAGAAAGGTTTCTGGATAGAAATCGGGAGAGGTGGTTCTTTAAAAAGTCAGCTCAGAAAGGCTGACAGATTAAAGGCAAGGTATGCCATAATAATAGGTGAAGAGGAGATAAGGAGGTCTGTTATCCGATGGAAGAGGCTTTCTGATGGTCAGGAAGGGGAATCTAAAGAACAAGATATAGAGAATATCCTGAAGGAATAATAAAAAAGCGAGAGATTAATGACAGGTATCTTTCTTTCTATCCTTATAGCCCTGATTAGTATGGGGCTTTCATCCCTCCACCCAAGCCTTGATAGCCTTGTGCTCTCAATAATACTCGGGATGCTTACTGGAAATATTTTCGAAAAAAGGGCCTTTCTCGAGAGCGGTCTCAATATATGTATAAGGTTCGGCCTTCCAGCAGGGATTATCCTTTATGGAAGTCAGCTTATGATTAATGTAAAAGATATCTCCCACCTTGTCCTTGTGCCTCCTGTATTTATCTTTACCTTTGCTATTACCTTTCTGGTATCAAGGACACTCAGGATAAACAGACAACTTTCGCTTCTTCTTTCAATCAGGTCTTTCTATCTGTGGTGCCTCAGCAATCGCCGTGGTTTCAGCCCTCACAGGAGCAAAAAAAGAGGAGACATCCCTATCCATAATCTCTATAATGGTTGTTGGATTGATAGGTCTGATTATCTATCCCCTCTTCTCATCTAATTCTGGCCTCAGCAATGAGGGTTTTGCTTTTCTTACAGGCACTACCCTTCCAAGGCTTGGCCAGGTAAAGGTTGTAGGAAAAACAGCTGGTCCTGATACCCTTGTTTCAGCAGTGAATTACAAACTCATCAGGATATCTTCTTCTTATATTTCTGATTATATGGTTCGGCCTCCTGAGAAGGGAAACTAAACCAGAAGGTGGATTTCTATCCTTTCCCTATGCTGCAAGGAGCATCCTTATTGCCGGATTCATACTCCTCGTTATACTCACAAACACCCTTAAGACCCCAGACCTGCAGAAAATCCTCGAGCCCTTTAGCAGATTCTTTCTTACAGTTACCCTTTCTGCCATAGAATTGAGTATTGATTTTGATTCCGTTGCCGAGATAGGTCCGCGACCCCTTTATTCAGCTCTTATCTCCTGGTTCATAACAGTTCTTATTGTTTATATGATTGGTCTTTACTATGTATAAACTGAGATTTATTTACATGCTCTTTCTGATCCTTTTTGCAGTTGTCATACTAACTGTAGCACCTTTGCTATTGCTGTTGAAAACCCAGGGACTCGAGCCAGAACTCATAACCGAAAGGGTTCTGATAATAACCTTCTACAGCCTCATTTTCGCCTTTCTTATATCCCTATTCTTCTCAAGGAGCATCACCAAGCCACTGAATATCTTAAAAAAGGCATCAGCAAGGGTAAGGGCTGGAGAACTGGACTTCGGAATTCCTCAAAGGGACAGGATTGATGAATTCAGTGACCTCGTAAAGACCTTTAACCATATGCTCAAAGGATTAAAGGAAAAGACTGAAGAACTCAAAAAGAAAGAAGCCTACATTGAATTGATGACAGACCCATTAATAGTTACAGATGAGGATGGTAGGGTAATTGATATGAATCCTGCCTTTACAAGGCTTCTTGGATATGAGAGGTCAGAGGCCCTAGAACTGAATATTAACAAGGTATTCCCTCATCTATTCAGAGAACCGAACCTCTCCATTAAGGATTTGAAGAGCTGGCCAGAAGAGACAAAGGCAATATCAAAAAATGGAGAGGAAATACCGGTCCTTATCTCTCCAACACCTATCAAGTTTAATGGCTCCAGCAGATTGGTTATCACGATAAAAGATTTCAGGGAAGGCCTTAAACTAAGAGAGGAGATAAGGCTCTCAAGGGATTATCTCGAAAGCGTGATGAACAGCATTCAGGATGAGCTCCTTGTTATAGATAAGGACTTTAGGGTCATAAAGGCAAATCATGCTGTGATAAAAAGGATCGGTTCAAATCCTGAGGGGAGATTCTGTTATATGATATCCCATCTCCTTGAAAGACCCTGTGAGGAGATTCAAAAGCTCGACTGTCCTGTACAAGTAGTCTTTACCACAAAAAGGCCCTTTGTAACAGAGCATGAAGATCTTGACTCAGAAGGTAGATCCCGCACCTATGAAGTGATAGCCTATCCAGTAATTGAGAATGGAGAGGTGATAAATGTAATAGAATTTGCAAGGGATATGACAGATAAGAAACAGTTGGAAAAGGAGCTTATAAGGAGAAACAAAAATCTAAGTCTTCTCAACGAGATAGCAGCTATCCTTGCAAAATCCCTTAGAGCCGATGAGATATTCTACTCTGTCCTTGAGAAACTTAAAGAGACCTTTGGGATGGATGGCGGTGGTATCTTTATAATCGACAGAGAGACCCTTATCTGCAGATACCACTCAGGTGTATCAGAGGAATTTGTGAGACAGGCAGGAAGGCTTCCCCTTGGTCATGACATACCTGGAAGGGTCGCTCAGTCAGGAATGATTATTACATCTCTGGATGTGTCAAGAGACCCAAGACTTGAAAGGTCAATGCTCAAACACTCAGGTATTAGAGGTTATTGCTGTATCCCTTTAAAGGGAAAGGAGAGGATCCACGGTGTCTTCTGCCTCTTTAGCTTCAAACCCTTTCACTGGACTATGGATGACGAAGAGGTTCTGAGGGCTGCTGGAGAGATGATGGGCCTTGCCTTTGAAAACATCACCCTTTATGAAAAGGTCCAGGGCCTCTACAGGGCTTTAAAGGATAAGAGACAGAAGGAACTCGAAAATCTCTCTATAATGGTGGATATGCTTTCTGGCACAAGGGGACTCAATGAACTTCTTGATGCCTCCCTTCTGTTTATTAAAGAAAGGCTTAATCCCGACCTTGTAGGTTTGGTAAAGATTGACCAGACAGGAAATCTTATCCTAAGAAAGGTCCTACCTCAATTAAAAGAACTCAATGAGCCCTATCTCCTTTATAAGGAAAATGTGAGCTCTCAGGAATCCCTCTCAATAAAAGAAAGCGTAATAATACAGGTGAAGGATATAAAACAGGAACCGAGATTTTATTACAATGAAATCTTCAAAAAAGATTTCAACTCCTGCCTCACAATTCCTCTCACTACAGGTGAGAAAAACACAGGCTGTCTGAGCCTCTATTCAAGGACACCAAGGGATTTTACAGAAGAGGAGATCCACTTTCTCAAGATATTCTCAACTGTCCTTGCCCTCTCTATTGAGAGGTCTGAGTTTTATGAAAACATATTAAAACAGGAGGCCCTTTCAACAACAATCCTTGATAGTATCGAAGATGGTGTATATACCGTTGACAGGAATGGTTATATTACATCCATAAATAAAGCAGCAGAAGAGATATTCTATATAAGAAGGGAAAAAATTCTCGGGAAAAAGTGCAGTGAAATTATTCTTCATGGTGCAGAGAGAAAACTCTGTGGAACAGATGAATGCCCGTTGAGTATTGCCTTAAGGGGAGGGTCCTCATCAACAGAGATAGAGTATTTAAATCCTAAAGGAAGGAGATTTATTCTTCAGGTAAATTGTTTGCCTTTGAAGGACCCTGTTACTGGAGAAGTCACAGGGGCTCTTCAGGTATTCAGAGATATAACAGGTCAAAAAGAACTTGATAGAATGAAGACAGAGATAATAAGGTCTGTGTCTCATGAATTCAGGACACCCCTTACTGCAATAATCGGCATGACAGAGATGATCCTCAATGGCGATGTCACTGGTGAAAGAGCAAGGGAGTATCTTGGCATAATGTACAGAGAAGGACTGAGGTTGTCAAAGATGATCAGTGAGCTTCTTGATATCTCGAGGCTCGAAAAGAGGGAATTTTTCAAGGTCGGACCAGTAGAGATTAAAAAAATCATTGAATCCATTAAAGAAGGATTTTCTGATATAATAGAGAAAAAAGAAGGTTTCATAGCAATAAAGGTAGAAGGTGATGTGTCTGATTTTACGGGTGATCAGGACAAGATAGAACAGATGCTCAGAAACCTTGTTGATAATTCATTAACTTATTCTGACCTAGGAGTTAGAATAAGTCTTATAATTAAAAAGGTCGATGATATGCTTGAAATAACGGTAAAAGATACGGGCTGGGGTATTCCTGAAGAAGACATACCTCATCTTGGTGAGAAATTCTATAGAGGAACCCATGGTGAGAAGACTAAGGGGACAGGCCTCGGTCTATCCCTTGTAAAAGAGATAGTGAAACTCCATGGAGGTACCCTTTCGATAGAGAGTAAGGTCGGAAAAGGTACATCTGTCCAGATAAAGTTGCCCTTTCAGAGGCAGGTGGAATAATAATGAAAAAGAAGAAGATAATGGTAATAGATGATGAACCATTTATCTCAATGATGATTGAGGATAAGTTTAAGGATAATTTTCAGGTGCTATCCATCAGGGATAGTACCCTTGCCCTTGACGCTATCAAAAAGGAGAAGCCTGATTTGATAATACTCGACTGGATGATGCCCCGTGTGAGTGGCCTTGATATCTTGAAATCCATAAAGGCAGAACCAGAATTGAAGGAAATACCTGTATTTATGCTTACAGCAAAAGGACAGGAGGATGACGAACTCGCAGGGCTAAAATACGGAGCTGAAAGATACATAACAAAACCCTTCAGCCCGAGGGAGCTCCTGGAGCTCGTCATTGAAAGGCTTGGAAGAAGCTAACTCATTAAAAAGGGACCTTGAGCTCACTATAAAGGCCCTCTCAGAATCTTATGAGGAGCTTTCCCTCCTTTACAGCATGACCTCTGAGTTGCTCGGACTTGATCCAGATGATATATCCATGAGGGTCCTTCTCCTTGCTGAGAGGATATTTGGGTATAAAAAATCCGCTATACTGTTCCTTGACAAAGCAAAGAACCTGTATCCGAAGGCCTGGAGGGGTGAGTTAAATCCAGAGGATCTGTTAAAAGACAAGACCTTGATATTTAAAGCCATAAAGGATAAAAAGACAAGGGCTTTCTGCAAACTCCTCAATGGAGGAGGCGAAGAGGTTTCTATACTCATAAGTCCTATTATCGGAAAAAGCTCAGAGATTGGAGCCCTTATAGTCCTCGAGAGTCCACCAAAGGAGTTCTTTGCCAATGAGATAAAGCTCATAAATACCCTTACGAGCCAGGCAGGGCTTTTTATAGAAAATTCCATTCTTTATTCAGAATTCGAAACTCTCCTCACAGGAAGTATAAACTGCCTTATAAAAGCCCTTGAGGCCTCTTCTCCCTGGACAGCAGGCCATACAGAAAGGGTTGTCCATTATGCCATGGCAATAGGAAGGGAGATGGGGCTTCCAAGGGATGAACTTGAGAGATTAAAGATTGCCTCCCTCCTTCATGATATAGGAAAGATTGGTGTGCCAGAGTATTTACTTAATAAGCCTGGAAAACTTGATGAAGAAGAAAGTCTTATTATAAAAGGCCATACCCAGAAGGCAGAAGAGATACTCCTTCCATTGAAACACTGCAGTAATATCATAGAAGAGATAAAATACCACCACGAAAGATGGGATGGACAGGGTTTTTTTGGTCTGCGAGGTGAGGAGATACCCCTTATAGCAAGGATAATTGCTGTTGCTGATGCCTTTGATGCCATGACAACTGATAGACCCTATAGAAAGAGATTATCCTTTGAGGATGCAGTAGAAGAGATTGAAAGGTCTTCAGGAGCCCAGTTTGACCCTGAGATTGTTAAGGCCTTTCTGAGATGGTTCAGCCGACAACATCAAGCTTCCTTATTCTGAGCTTAACACCAAGCTCCATAGCAAGTCTTTTGCAGGCATCGATATCAAGTCCTTCCACCTCAACAACTGTTACCATTACCTCAGGGATGTACTTTTTTGCCTCTTTTATAAAATCAATGACAGCCTGGAAGGCTCCTTTAAAAGAAGGTTTGCAGATTCTCTCATAGGTCTCCTCGTCGGGGGCATTGAGGCTTATGGAGAGGGAATCAACAATGCCCTTTAGTTCTGGAAGGATATTTCTTTTATTTATCAGATTTCCATGGCCATTTGTATTTATCCTCACCCTGCCCCCCCTTTCTTTTATCCACTTAGAAACCTCTTTAACAAGGTCAAGTCTCGTAGTGGGTTCTCCATATCCGCAGAAGACAATCTCCTTATATAATGATGGGTCTCCTATGGCATTTATCAGCTCTACTGAGGAGGGCTCCTTTGGAAGCCTAAGATTATGACCTTTCACATAATCCGTATGAAAACGCACACAAAAGGAACAAACATTTGTGCATCTGTTTGTTATATTTAAATAAAGGTTATCCCTTATCTTATAAGCAATTGTAGGCTCGGGAAGAGAACTAATCTTAAAAAGCCTCTTTGCATTCAGGCTTGTGATTCTGTCTATGTCTTCAAGGCTTATACCTCGAAGCTCAGCAATCCTTTTAGCAGTATATAAGAGAAAGGATGGTTCATTCCTCTTTCCCCTCATGGGCACAGGTGTAAGATATGGTGCATCTGTCTCGATGAGGAGGTTTTCATCAGGTATCTCTCTTACTATCTCGGTTAGTTTTTTTGAGTTTTCAAATGTTACAGGACCAGCAATAGATATAAAAAGTCCCCTTTTAACTGCCCATAAGGCTGTTTCAAGACTTCCTGAGAAACAGTGAAGGACAGCAGTCTTGATATTGAACTCCTCAATAATCTTTATTGTATCCTCTGTTGCATCCCGGGAATGGATTATGAGGGGAAGGTTTAACGAAAGACTCACTTCTACATGCCTCCTGAAGACATCTCTCTGGAGTTCCCTTGGAGAACGGTCTCTGTAATAATCTAAGCCTGTCTCACCAACAGCTACTGCCTTCGGATGTTTAAGAATCTCGAGAAGGGTTCTGTAAGTCTCTTCATTAAAGGTCTTTGCCTCATGGGGATGGATACCAGCTGAAAAATATACAGAGGGATATTTCTCGGCAATCTCTTTTGCCCTGTAGGCATCTTTAAGTTCTGTTGCAACAGTAATAATTGCTTCAACACCAGAACTCAGGGCCCTCTCAACAACAGAGTCCCTGTCTTTATCAAAATCTTTCATTTCAAGATGGCAGTGGGTGTCTATCATGTAGATAGAGGCCTTTTAGGCACCAAATTTTTTGAGCTTAAGACTATTTGCAAGAACAAGGGTCATGAGATGGGTTGTCTGGAATATACCAAGCTCTCCCTTTGCACACTCCCTTTCAGAAAATCCTGTTACCAGCCCTCCAAGGACATAAGGTGAATTAATAAGCACAGGAACGGGATGCCAGCTATGGGACTTAAGGAGGCTTGGTGTTGAATGGTCACCTGTTATGACAAGGACATGAGGCTTGAGGTCAAGGATGCGAGGAAGGTAGCTATCAAACTCCTCTATCTTTTTGACCTTTCCATCAAAATTCCCATCCTCTCCCATGGAGTCAATCTTTTTTATGTGTACAAAAAAGAAATCATACTCACCACTATGATAGACCTTTTCAAGACTATCAATCTCCTCACCTATATCTCCATTAATATTGAGGACATCCATTCCAATAAGTCTCGCAAAACCTCTGTACATAGGATAGGTTGCTATACATAGAGGTCTTAGGCCATAAAGTCCACCAAAAGAAGGTATCTTAGGAACCATTGACACACCCCTTAAAAGCACATAGTTCGCCTTCCTATCCTTAAGAAGAGAATGGACCTTTTCAAGAAGCCTTCTTAATATGCCAGCAGCCTTTTCAGCCTCCGAAGATAGGGCTATTACAGGTAATGGTTCCTTGCCCTCTTTCTGAGGATCAGTATCACCTATCATATCCGAGCCTTCTACAAGCTCCTCAGAGAACCTGAGGACTATTACAAAACGGTGCTCCATACCCTGTCTGAAAAAGACCTTCACCCCGTCAATCTCTTTTATATTCTCCTGAAGATATTCTGTAATCCTTGAACTTTCCTCTGTTGGGATCCTTCCAGCCCTCCTATCAGAAATAACACCATCTTTAAAAATAGCATAATTTGCCCTAATGGCAATGTCTTTGTCTGTTAATTCAAAGCCAAGGCCAAGGGCCTCAAGAACGCCCCTACCGATCTGCCATTTAAGAGGGTCATAGCCAAAGAGACTCAGATGACCTGGGCCACTTCCAGGTGTTATTCCAGGAAGCACCGGTATATGAAGGCCACAGGCAGAGTTTTTTGCAAGTTTATCAAGGTTTGGCTTAAAGGCTGCCTCGAGTTCTGTCCTTCCATTTACTGGAAGGCCTCCAAGCCCATCAAGGACAACAAAAATAATCTTTCTTTCGTTTTTCTGTATAAGAGGTTTGAGAACATCGATCATACAAAATTATTCATCCAAGGCTCTACTAAAATCTCTTGACCCATGGATAATACCTATTATTTCAACATCTCAGCTTTGGGAGATGCGATATACAATCCTGTAATTTTTAAATAATATCTCCCTCAAATTATATTCTTTGAATTCTGGAACGCTCCTTCCCATATAAGGAACAAGTTCAAGCTCTTCTACTATTTTTATCAATGAATTTATAAAATTTATTGCATAAACCTTAGAATCTCTTGCTATGTATTCATAAATCCCTTCAAGATGCCTTACCGCCCTTTCTGTCCATATTATCTTTGCCATTCTTTAATCTTTTTGAGTAATTCCTCATGATTAAGTATCCTGCCTGCCTCTACATCTTTTAACCCTTCTATAATCTGAGCTATAAAATATAGCTCATACATGATATCTTCAATAGAGCAGTCATCTGGTAAAGACTTTATTGTTTCTATAGCTATCTCCTTAAAGTGGGACATCTTTTCTCCCTTCATGCTGACTCAAGGGTATGTCTGTAAATCAGGATAGGTTTTTCCCTCTTTAGGACTGTATCTTCATTCACAATGCACTCAGTTACATCCTTCTCAGAAGGTATCTCATACATTACATCAAGCATGAGCTCCTCAAGGATTGCCCTCAGTCCCCTTGCACCCGTCTTCCTCTGGAGGGCGAGTCTTGCTATGGCAGATATGGCACCATCAGTAAATTTAAGTTTTACATTGTCAAGGCTCAGAAGTTTCTGATACTGCTTTATCAGGGCATTCTTTGGTTCCGTAAGGATCTTCACAAGGGCCGTCTCATCAAGTTCATCAAGGGTTGCCACAACAGGAAGCCTTCCTACAAACTCAGGTATAAGGCCATATTTTATCAGATCCTGAGGTTCGACCTGTCTTAATAATGAACCAATACGCCTATCCTTAAGGCTAACAACATCTGCACCAAAGCCAAGAGACTTCTTGCCAATCCTCTTTGCAATTATCTCCTCAAGCCCTACAAAGGCACCTCCACATATGAATAGTATGTTTGTGGTATCAATCTGGATATATTCCTGCTGGGGATGTTTTCTTCCACCCTGAGGTGGAACATTAGCAATAGTTCCCTCGAGGATCTTAAGAAGGGCCTGCTGTACTCCCTCACCCGAGACATCCCTCGTTATGGAGGGGTTTTCTGACTTTCTGCTTATCTTATCTATCTCATCTATGTACACAATACCTCTCTGACACCTTTCGATATCATAATCAGCTGCCTGAAGGAGTTTAAGAAGGATATTCTCCACATCTTCACCAACATATCCTGCCTCTGTAAGGGTTGTAGCATCAGCAATGGCAAAAGGAACATCAAGCATCTTCGCAAGGGTCTGGGCAAGGAGGGTCTTGCCTGTGCCTGTAGGTCCTATCAAGAGGATATTACTCTTCTGAAGCTCCACATCACTTGACCGAGGCATAAATATTCTTTTGTAGTGATTATGAACAGCAACAGAAAGGATCTTCTTAGCCCGCTCCTGACCAATAACATACTCATCAAGAAAACGATGAATCTCCCTTGGTGCAGGGACCTTCATACCTGGAGAGGGTATAGCCTCATAGACCTCCTCAGATATTATCTCTTTGCAGAGCTCCACACATTCATCGCATATAAAAACAGATGGACCTGCAATGAGCTTTCTTACCTCTTCCTGAGGCTTTCCGCAAAAGGAACATCTTAAAGATGGATTCTTCTTAGCCATTTATACCTCATTTATTCTTTTTGAGTGTTGTTATTACAGAATCAACAATTCCGTAATTAAGGGCCTCCTCGGCTGACATAAAGAAATCTCTCTCCGTGTCTGCCTGAATCTTCTCTATAGGCTGGCCTGTATGAAGGGCAAGAATCTTGTTAAGGTTTTCCTTCATCTTCAATATCTCCCTTGCGTGGATCTCTACATCAGTAGCCTGACCGTAAAAACCTCCCATTGGCTGGTGAATCATAATCCTTGAATGTGGAAGGGCATATCTTTTACCCTTCGTGCCAGCTGAAAGAAGGAGAGCACCCATGCTTGCAGCCATTCCTATGCAATAGGTGGCTATGTCACACTTCACATACTGCATAGTATCGTATATAGCAAGGCCTGATGAAACAGAACCCCCGGGTGAATTTATATAAATATGAATATCCCTCTCCGGGTCCTCCGATTGAAGAAACAGAAGCTGGGCAATAACAAGGTTTGCAATATAGTCATCTATTGGTGAACCAATAAAGACTATTCTATCCTTGAGGAGTCTTGAATAAATATCATAGGCACGCTCTGTCCTACCTGTCTGCTCTATAACAATCGGTATTATACTCATATTTATGCTTTCTTTATAACCTTTTCGAGGATTGTCTCTAAAACCTTATCCTCATAAACTGCCCTTCTAAAGGCCTCACGCTTCTCGGCATCACTCATATAATATTTTACTATAAACTCAGGACTCACAAGCAACCTCTGGCTTAGATTAATGACATATCGCTTGATGTCATCCTCATTAATCTGCACACCTTCCCTCTCACCAATAACATCAAGGATAATAGATGCCTTAACCTTCCTAAGGGCTTGGGGTCTCAGTTCCTCCCTCAATGTCGCATTATCCCTCGCATCATCAGGTACCTTTTTTTTGTGTTCCTCAAGGTCTGCCTCGAGCTGACTATCAAGCATCTGCTGGGGAACCTCAAAATCAACACTATCAACAAGCTTATTTAGCAGCTCTCCCATAAGTCTGAACCTTTCGACCTTCTCCTTTTTCTTAAGCAGATTCTCCCTTATCCTGTTCTTGAGGTCTTCAAGGGTATCAAAACCAACATCCTTTGCAAGCTCATCATCAATGGCTGGTAGCTCCTTTCTCTTTACCTCTTTTACTGTAACCTTTATCTTCAAGGTCTTACCGGCAAGCTCTTCCTTCCTGTAATCGTCAGGAAACCTTGCCTCAAATTCTTTCGACTCTGATATTCTCAGGCCCTTAAGAGCCATTGAAAACTCTTCAGGGAAAAGGTCCGATCCTATTTTAAATACCTGATCTGAATAATTTATATTTAACTCCGGTATCTCATAATCCATTACTACAAGGTCATCATCACCAGCAGGTTCATCAACAGGTTCATAGACAGAGCGGCTTTCCTGTAAACCCTTAAGAACCTCTTCAACCTCTGACTCACTTACTGTTATTTCACCCTGTTCGAGTTTAATATTAGAATAGTCAAGGTCTTTTATCTCAGGCCTTACATCAACAAGAAAGGTGATTTTTAGAGGAGCCTTTCTTTCAAACTTTAACTCCTCCTCAAGGACGGGCATACTGACAGGCTTTATATTCGTCTCCTCGATTGCCCTTACATAATATTCTGTAACGATCTCCTCTATAACCTCTTGCTCAATCTCCTTTCCGAATCTCTTTTCTATAATATCAAGGGGAACCCTACCAGGCCTGAAGCCAGGCATCTTTATCCTCTTCTGGAGATCCAGAAGGGCCTTTTTTATCTTCTCCTCAATTGCAAGGGCAGGTATCTCTATCCTCAGTCTCTTCCTTGTCTGACTTATGTCTTCAATCTCTGGCATAATTTCATCTCCATATCTTTTTTATTCTACTTACAGCCTCTCTTATCCTGCTAACCTCTGCTGTAAGGGCAAATCTTACATATCCCTCTCCTGCATCTCCAAATCCAACCCCAGGGGTTATAAGCACATGGGCCTTCTCAAGAAGCTCCTTAACAAATCCTGTTGAGTCATAACCTGAGGGAACCTTTGCCCAGACATAGAAGGTGGCCTCTGGTTTAAAGACCTTTAATGGTGTATCTGATAGGCCTTCTAAAAGGGCATCCCTTCTCTCCTGAAACCTCCTTCTTAACGAAGAAAGCACTGCCTCATCAGTCCTGAGGGCTGTAATAGCAGCCTCCTGTATTGCCTGAAATACTCCTGAGTCGAGATTTGTCTTGATCTTACCGAGGCCTGCAATCACATCCTTATTACCGACGACAAAACCAATCCTCCATCCTGTCATGCAATAGGTCTTTGAAAGGGAATGGAACTCAACACCAAGCTCCTTTGCACCATCAATTGATAAAAAGCTTATTGGTCTTTTATTGTCAAAATATATCTCTGAATAGGCAGCATCATGGCAGACTATTATGTTATATCTTGCTGCAAATTCAACAACCCTCCTGAAAAAATCTTCCTTTGCGACTGCTGATGTTGGATTGTTTGGATAATTAATGAACATAAGTTTTGCTCGCTTTGCAATCTCTGGAGGGATTGCGTCAAGATCGGGGAGGAAACCATTTTCTTCTTTTAATGGCATGAAATAACTTTCACCACCAGCAAAGAGAGTTCCTATTGGATAAACAGGATAACCAGGTGTAGGCACAAGGACAACATCTCCTGGATTAACAAAGGCTAAGGGTATGTGGCCAATACCCTCCTTTGAGCCAATAAGGGAAAGAACCTCTGTATCGGGGTCAAGTTTTACATTGAACCTTCTTTCATACCATTCAGCCACTGCCTTTCTGTATTCATACATACCTTCATAGGAAGGATAGCGATGATTCTGGGGTCTCTCCACAGCAACCTTCATTGCCTCTACTATATGCGATGGTGTCGGAATGTCAGGGTCACCTATGCTGAGGTCAATAAGGTCAGCTCCCTCTGCAAGGGCCTTCCTCTTCATTGCATCGATCTGGGCAAAGAGATAGGGTGGAAGATTCCTCACCCTGTCTGCAAGTGTAACACTTATAGAATAATCCAATCCAAAACCTCCTGAAGATTTTTAAAGTCATTAATTATAATACTTAGGAATATCAGCTTGCAAGGGAAGCTTCAAATGAATAAAAAATATACCGTAGCTACAATTACAATTCTTATTGATCTGAATAAATCATGTTCCTCCATTAACAGGAGAAAAATAAGGGGAAGGTGAAGAAGAGGTCAGCAATTAGACTCTAAGGAAAAATTCGTTCCTCGCATCTAATATCTGACCTCTGAACTCTGACTCCGATATCCAACCTCTGTTTTATCCAAGGCCTGCGTGGGGTTTTGCTAATTTGTCAAGCTCACGCCTTGCAGCCATGTCCATGAGAACACGCTCTGTACCGAATCTACCTGGTTCGTATCTTCTGAGCTTAAGGGCTGCCCTTGCATTATCTATATACTGAAGGGCCAACTGGAGCATCCTTTCAGGATCAGGCTCGAAGTACATGGGTCCCTTGAACCTCTCCCACCATACCTCTGTCATTATCCTTGTAACCTCTTTTGAGGCACCAACTGGTGAATTGCCTCCAAATATTACTGGAACTCCTGATGCAGCAAAATAACATCCAATAGCAATAGCCTTCTCAGCCATCCATTCAGGTGCTATTCCAACGGCTGGCATCCCACCTATCTCATCAGAGAGTCCACCTTCATGGGCCATGGCAGTGGCAATGGTGAGTATCCTTGAGTTATCAACACAGGCACCAACATGCAGTATGGGTGGTATGCCTATTGCCTCGCAGACCTCTCTGAGGCCTGGTCCAGCATGCTCAAGGGCCATCTCTGGTGTAAGATAACCGGCAGTGCCACAGGCTGCAGAGCCACATCCTGTTGAGAGAATAAGGACATCATTTTTGATAAGTTCTAAGGCAAGAAATCTATGGATACCTGTTGATGGTACTCTTGGATTATCACATCCAGCCAGTCCAACAACCCCACGAATCCGTCCTGCCATTATGGCATCATTAAGAGGCCTGAAGGAGGCGCGCCACCTTCCGCCCTGCATGTATTCAATATATTCATGAGAGAAACCACCTATGACAGGATATTTCTCTGTAACATAACTACCCTTTGTCTTCCTGTTAGGGAAATTATCAATGGCAAGCTTTACAATCTGCCTCGCTATCTCCCTTGCCCTGTGTTCGTCATATTCAATATGAACTGCCCCAGGTATCTTTGCCTTCTCAGAGGTCGTAATAACCTTTGTGTGGAACTTCTTTGCAAGTTCAGTAAGAGCAGGCATTATACACTGGACATCAACAGTTATAGCATCAACAAGACCTGTCATTATCCCGAGTTCCTGATTGGTGAATCCTCCTGCTGTTGGAATACCGTGCCTCATAAGGACCTCATTGGCTGTACAGCACATTCCACCAAGATTGATCCCCTTTGCACCCTTCGATTTTGCATAAGCTATCATATCTGGCTCTGAGGCAACATCCACTATCATCTCAGCAAGGCTTGGCTCATGGCCGTGAACAACAATATTCACCTCATCCTCTTTAAAGATACCGAAACTTGCCTCAGCCCTTACAGGTCTGGGAGTGCCAAAGAGGATATCTGTCACATCTGTTGATATCATACATCCACCCCAGCCATCTGCAAGGGCAGTTCTTAAGCCATGAAGTAGAAGGCTGTCAGGTTCATGGTCCACTCCAATAGAGGTCCTGTGCATTGCCTCAGCAACTTCTCTATCTATATTCCTCGGCACTATACCCCATTTCCTCCACCTCTGCTGTGTCTTCTTTGGAGCCCTCTTTATGTAATTTAATTCACCTTTCTGCCTTGAATAGTCCTCAAGGAATTTAAGGGCCACATCCTTTGCAACATCCTTTACAGGTCTTCCCTCGAACTCAACATCGAGGATCTCAGCAACCCTGTAGAGTTTTCTCACATCCTTTATCTCAAAATCCTTTGTCTCACCAAGGCCTACTGCAAGAAGGGTAAGGACCATATCTCTTGCATGGTCACTATGGGCTGCTGTACCAGCAGCTATCATCCTTACAAGATTTCTTGCAACAACAGTTGGAAGAGGAGCTCCACAAACTCCCTTTGCCTCTTCCTCTGCATTAGGTCCTACAAGCCTGCAGGGACCCATGTGACAGACCTTACAGCAGGCACCTGTCTCACCAATAGGACAGGGCTTGAGTCTCTGGGCCCTGTCAAAGCATGTCTCAAGCTGGTGGGATTCTGCCCACTCTATTATTCTTTCTGCTGCCTCATTGGCGCTCTTTATAAGCTTCTTATCCATAGTTTACCTCCTTATTTTATTATCGGTTCCATCTCAAGGGCTGGATGGCCTACCTGTGTGAGAAACTCAAGAAGCTTCTCTGAATCCTCACAGATAGTCTCATCAGCTATCTTGTCAAGGAGGTCAGGGACTCCTTCCTCCTGAGCCCTTCGATTGAAGGCCTCACGAATCCTTTCCTTAAGGGCCTTTGGCATCCAGACAATCCTTTTCAATCCTCCGTCACCGTGGAGGAATTTCTTGCTTGTTATAAAATTAACTCCAATACCCATAAATCCTGGTGTCTGAACTCCTCCACCAACTGTACCAGCAAGGGTTGAGAACTTCATACCTATTGGTGTCATGCCTGTAAATCCCCTGTTAACAATCATTACTCCATTCGCCTCAGGGATTATGGCAACAATGCACTCAAAACAACCACAGGATGTCATGGGATTTTCCATTATAGTATAGAGATTAAGGGTCTCAACAGCACCACCTGAGGCCTTCTTGAGATATTCATCCACACCTGTGTATCTTCCATACCGAGGATCGATAAGTTCACCTTTGGGAACAGGCTGGTTTCCACCTGTTGGGTCTATCTCATAGGCCGCCTTTGCATCAAGCCAGTTATAGGCACCGCAAAGTCCAAGTCTCTCTGGTGTTATAATGCAGACATGGCTTGGAGCAAAACTCTGACAGAGAAGGCAGGAATAGAAGGTATCAACAGCCTCGTCCGTAAGGGCACCAAGCCTCTGATCCCTTTCACGATAGGCCTTCCTTGCCTCCTCCATTACCCTGAGAACATCTGCCTCCTCTGTATAAAGGGTGACCTGAACCTTATCAACTATGGAGCTGAAACGGTTCTTCATCATTGTTGTCTGGATAATCCCGAGATGCTCAAGGGTAATGCCAGCGGCCTTTGCTGCATGGCTTATCCTTATCCAGTTTATATCCCTCTGACCCATATGCCAGAGACCCTGAGCCTCGTTTATATTGTGATGGATCTTCCTTTCTATAACGGCCTCAAAGTCCTTCTGCATCCTCCTTCCAGCTACTTCTACAACTATACCGAGGGGCATCTGGCCACCTTTCTCATATCTCTCCTTCCAGTTCTCTCCAACAATAATAACCTTACCGTCTTCTATCTCATCAAGTTCCCTCATCCTCACCCATTCAAAGGCAGGTGTCCTCTGACCACCAAATTCAATAAAGGTATCCTCCTTCCTGATCCTCTCACCCTCAAAGGCAGGACCATAGGAAACAGGTATTGGTGGTTTTGTTACTATTACCTTTAGACCCCTTACCTCTATTGCCTTCTGGACTATCTTTGAATGGTCAAGCTCCCTGTCAACCTCCTCATAGGTACAGACACCTGTTGGATGTATTACAGGGACCTCTGTGTCACATACTGCTGGATAACCCATATTTATAGCACCAGCACCCGTTGACCACTTGATATCATCGAGCTCGCCAAGGACAAGGGCAAAGGCAAAGACCCTGTCCTTTGTATATTTGAGGTGGGCCTTGAAGTCTCCTGGTTTGTTTCCACCAAATATGAGGGATGCCCTTATAGACCAGTCAAGGGCATATAGGGTATGCTCTGTGTCAGGGCCAAGGGGAACTATATAGGTATCCCAGCCAAGTTCTACCTTTCTATTGAGGAGCTGTCTTGTCACACTCGTGAGATTTCCGTTCTTATCATGGGCCTGACCAGAGAGGAAGACGAGGATATTCTTTTCCTGAAGCTCTCTAACAATCCTCACAGCAATATCCTCATCAGGAGCAGCACCTATAATGGCTGCAAATCCAGGCATCCTTCCATCAACGAGCTGGATGCCAAGGTTTCTCTGGATAGTGTCTGTTATAAATCCATTGTATTCGTAACCTGTCTCTGGATCCCTTGCTGGTTCAAGACCTTTTATATACCTCAGGGCAAGGATAATCTCCTCGGCAAAAAGGGTTGCCATACCTGAATCAAGGGCCTCTCCAAGATAGGGTCTCCATACATGCTCTTCTGGTTCTTCATGAAGGAGTTCCTTTGCAAATCCGAGGCCAACCTTCATATCCTGAAGGGTCTTTACAGGAAAGCCTGTCAAGGCATAGATCATAGGAAGATAGTAGGCTGTATCAGGAAACTCAAAGTGATAGTCCTTGCCCTTCTCTGCTATCACTTCTTCAAGTAATTCTTCAGCCTGTTTTACAAGCCTATGGGCACCTCTAATTGCTGCTGCTGCAATAATCTTGGACATCTAAGACCTCCAAATTTATTAACTTTATTATTAATTATTTAAACTTATCCTGTCAACCCATCCTCTGCCTTAAAAAGGCAGGGATTCCATTGGCCTCCCTTGGACCAACTGTGACCTTCCATCCAGGAAGCTTCTCCTCTATAGCACCACTCAGGATTGCCACATAACCAGGGATGATGAGCTCCCTGTGGCTTATCTCATTCTCTACACCACTGTCTTTAATAAACTGGGCAATCTTTGCAGCTGTGAATTTACCAGCAGCCCAGGCAGTAAGGACAGAGAGGCCTTCACAATCCATAACTGCAAGCCTTGAAGGGACCTTACTGTTTTCTATCTCACCCGAGACAATAAAGTATGTAAGGGAGAAGTTGGTAGTAATAAGGAGAGGAGAATCTGGCCTTGGTTCTCCAATCTTGTATATCTTCTGCTCAACCTGCATCGGAACCTGTGGATCTGTATAGATATTCTGTCTTAGAGTAAAGAGGGCAAGGTTCTTCCACTTCTCAGCACTGCTGAGAACCACTATGGATGCATATTTCATCACTCCAAGGGCACCTATAAGGGCCTCAAGGAGTTCGTCTTCCCTCTGGCAAAGGTTTATTACTGGATAACCAAGGGGCTTGAAGTTCTTCTTAAGGGCAGATCTCCTTATTAAGGTATTATTCTCGATAATCTGCCGTGCACTCCTTGCACTGCTCTCTATTATCATGTCTTCCACACCCATGGCCTTTATCTTCTCTGTGAGACCTGATATCTCTTCGAGGCCATTACCTGTCACTCCCAGGGGTACTTTGTAGGTCTTTGCAATTGTAGCCATTGCCTCAAGGTTATCTTTATTTGCTCCGTAAAGGATTGGTCTTTTATCAGCAACAATCTTTAGAGCTACCTCTGCTGATTGAGGATTTGTAGTACCGAGGATTAAGGGGACCTCGGGTGCCTTTGAAGATACGGTCTTTACAAGGGCCTCAAATCTCTGAGGGTCTCCTGATGAATTATTAATGAATATTGCATCAATCCTGAGTTTCTGACCAACCCTGTCTATCTCTGAAGTAAGGACATCGTTAATCGTGTTATTTATCCTTTCTTCGGGATCTGTATCCTTTATCTCTACGGCAAAGACTGTGGGATTAACAAATTTCTTTTCATGTCTGAAGAGGACTATCTCCTCACCCATCTTGAGGACCCTGTCACCCACACCAAAGGTCACAGGCCTTATAGGAGGTGCAGAGGCCTCACTAAGAATCCTCTTTGCCTCCTCAGATACATCAGGACACTGGTCAAGGGATGCCTGCCTCTGGGCGAGCTTCATAGCAAAGGCAAGACAGGTGGGATGTCCACACTTCTTGCAATTAGTCTTTGGTAGAAGCTTGAATATCTCTACTCCTGTAAGGGCCATCTTTACCTCCTCACTATTGCATTAATTCATCAATAAATCTCTCTACAGCCTTAACAGCCTCTGGATGTCTCATAATGAGAAGCTCTGCACCAGCTATTAGCATTGCAACTGCTGTAACGGCCTCCCAGGCAATGGACCTCTCCTTAAGGGAACCCCATTGGGGCACCTCTTCTTCTGAGGCCTGTGTCTCCTTTACCTTCCAGACATAGGTGCCAACATCTCCAAGGATGGGAGGTTGCATAACCTGGTCATTCTGTGCGAGGGCAGCAAGCCTGATTCTCTCCATAACAGAATAGGTGTATTCAATTCCATAACCAAGGGCAGAACACATAGGATCAGTAATAAGCCTCTCCTTTGGAAAACCCATCTGGGTAATCAGGATGTTAAGCTGTTTTGAGAGGTTTATATCAAGCTCTGACATGGCAATTAGTTTATGATTGTGGGCCATGGCAGCAGCAGTAATGGTCTTGTAATTACCCTCCTGGGCCTTACCAATAATACAGTTCTTATCCTTTGCTGCCTCCGCACAGGCCACAAGAACCTCGGAATCCTTCTCCACATGGTTGCTTCCAAGGATTATAAGGGGAACCTTTATTGCAGAAAGGACCTCTAATACGACCTTTCTCGCCTCTTCAGAAGAGCGATTCTCCCTGTCAGGATGGGTTCCAATAAGCCTTAAGGCAATAGCCTTGGCATTGAGTTTTTCTTCACAGAACCTTGCCCATGAAACGGGATCATTAGCCACGCCATTGTAAACGGCCTTTACTGTCTCTGGCCAGTCATCGGGTGGTACATCCTGTATCTCATAGGCAATAACAGGTCTATGGGGGATTGAGCCTTCAAAACCATGGAAAGGAAGGACATTTTCTCCTCCAAAAGTGACAGGCCTTTCCGTCCCTATTGTTACTTCAAAGATCTTTCCTGAATAAGTCTCCTTTGGTGCAGTATAAGACACAGCTCACCTCCATTACATCTCTAAATAAGAATGGGCATAAAGGGTCCTGCCCATAATTATGTCAACGGTCTTTTTAATTACCATTGCCCGTCTTTGATCGCCAATATCCTTACCAGCAAGAACTGCCTCAAAGAGAGGCCTCTCCTCCATTGCCTCTGCCATCTCCTTTGGATCAGCAATAGCAGCATCAAGGCCGGCATCAAGGAGCATGAGAAAATAATATTTATTAATAATAGGTCTTAATTCCTTCGGACATCCATTCGAAATATTGCTAAGTCCTACAACGGTCTTCATGGGCGGATCATTCATCTCCTTGAAGAGCTTAACTGCCTCGATAACCTTTAATGCATGATCCTGAGATGTAGCTATCTGGAGAACAAGGGGGTCAAGATAAAGGTCTTCAAGGGGCACGCCGTATTCCATTGCCCTTGCCATTATCTCAGCTGCAATGGCTGCCCTCTCTCCTGCATCTGCTGGAAGACCACCTTTGCCAACAGTAAGACCTATTATCTGGCAGTTATACTTTGCAGCAAGCTCAAGCATGGGGAATCTCTCAGGGTCATTTGAGGTTGAGTTAATAAGAGGCCTTCCCCACTGATTGTTATGGACCTTAAGACCTGCCTCAACAGCCTTATAATTTGTTGTATCAAGACATACTGGCAAAGGAACAGCCTCCTGAATTGTTGTGACCATCCACTCCATTAAGGACTCTCCACCATCTTCAGCAGGACCGATATTGGCATCTATCATACTTGCACCAGCCTGCCACTGGGCCTTAGCAATCTCCTGTATAGGCCCTTTATCCCTTTTTAACATTGCCTCTCTTACACGCTTTGCAATAATACTGAGTTTTTCACCGATAATGAGCATCCTTACCTCCCATTTCTGTATGTAAAGGATAAGTTTATAAGCATATCATAAAATCCTTTGAAAGTAAAGATTTTTTAGAATTTTTTTATCTTATAGTCTTATAACGGACACAAAAGGTAACAAGTGTTACCTTTTTAAACTGAAGTTGTCTGAACCTCTCTTTTGAATATCCATATAATACTGAAAGGCCTTTCCTGATAGGCCCTCACAAGTCCGAGCTTAAGGAGTTCAAGAAGGGCAAGAAATGTTACTATAAGGGCATCCTTTGTCCTCATGCCCTCAAAAAGGTCCTCAAATCTAAGAGATCCCCTCTGTTCAACTTGCTCAAGGATGTAGGATATCCTGTCCTTTACAGTAAGTGTCTCAGGACTGATCTCTATAACCTCTGGTGGGAGCTTTTCAATAACTCTCTTAAAGGCCGTCAGAAGGTCAAAGATATTAAGGTCAAAGAGATAGAGCTCCTCTGGCTCTTCTTCAAAAACTATCCCGGGGCTCCTTAGAACGCCTGACCATTCCTCTTCTCTCTCCTTAAGTTCAAGGGCTGCTTCCTTTATTGCCTGATATTCGAGAAGTCTCTCAACAAGTTCGAGCCTCGGATCCTCCTCAATCACCTCACCTGGATCATCCTTTGGAAGAAGCATCCTTGATTTAATGTATATAAGGGTAGCTGCCATTACGAGAAACTCAGAGGCAATATCGAGATTAAGCTCTTTCATGAGCTCAAGATATTCGAGATACTGTCTTGTTATTAAGGCAATAGGGATGTCATAAATATCAATCTTATTTTCTTTTATTAGATGAAGTAATAGATCAAGGGGGCCTTCAAAGACAGGTATTTTTACCTGATACAGGTTTTTACCTGAAATGTTAATATCAGACTCAATGCCTGCTATTACCTTTCCAGCTGAAGAATTATCTGTCGCGCTAATCTCTGATTTCTTTCCTTCATCCATGTAAAAGTTTAACCTGAAGGTCTGAAGAAACTCAATAGCTCTATTCCTTTAATGCCACAAAGAGGTTGGCCGTTCCGCATGTCATGGATTTTATCTCTTTTACCCTAAAACCATGTTTAACAAGTAGGTCTTTAAACCCTTCAATATTATAAAAACCCTCTATGGAGGCAGGCAGGTATCTGTATGGAATGGGGTCACCTATTACAAGCCCACCAATAAATGGAATCACCCTGAAGAGATAAAATCTCCAGAAGGGCCTGAAAAACCTCTTTTCTGGCTTCATGAGTTCAAGACATAGAAACCTTCCCCCTGGCCTCAGAACCCTGTAGCACTCCTTGAGTGCCCCTGATCTATCAACAATATTTCTGATCCCGAAGGCCATGGTAATAGCATCAATAGAACTATCAGAAAATGGCAGGTCTTTTGAATCTCCTATCATGAAAGTCAGATTTCCTGGATTAGAACTTATTCTCTTTTGAGCCCTTTTAATCATGTCTGGATTTATATCAATACCTGTTACTGAGCCTGAATCCCCTATCCTTTTTGAAATAAGAAAGGCAAGCCTTCCTGTACCTGTACAGACATCAAGGACATTATCTCCCTTCTTTATATAAGAGACGAGCCTTCTCCTCCAGTAAATATCAAGGCCAAAACTGAAGAGAGAACTTAAAAGGTCAATATGGGGCGAGACTATTGAGAAAATCCTTTTTATGAACTCTTCTTTTTCTCGAGACAATATTACCTCTAATTATCAATCCTTCTCTTTTATATGAACATCCATCTGGGGGAATGGTATCACTATACCGGCCTCTTTAAATCTCCTGTAAATCTCCCTGTTTATGGCATCCGTTACCTTGAATCTCAAGGCTGGGTCCTCGATCCAGCAGAAGATCTCGAAATTAAGGGCTGACTCCCCAAAGCTCATGAACAATACCTTAGGTTCTGGCTCTTTTAAAATATCTGGATTGCCTTCCATTATATCAAGCAGTATATCCTCGCCAAGTCCTATATCACTTCCATAAGCAACATTTACAGGCAGTCTAAGGCGTGTCCTTGTTGTGGGAGCACTCTCATTTATAATCTTTGAATTTACAAGAATAGAATTTGGGACTGTTATGAGTATATCATCATGGGTCTTTATCCTTGTGCTTTTTATACCTATGTCCATTACCTACCCCCCCTCAGGTTCTGATCAAGAACTACAAAGTCTCCAATCTTGAAAGGTTTGTCAACAAAGAGGCTCATTCCACCCTAACCCTAACAATGAATATATCCACAAGCTTTGCCAGGAGAATCATGGCAATAACACTCAAAAGGGATTAACATATGGTGATGACGAAATCTTAAAGGACTCGATTAATCCAGCCATAGAATTTCCTCCCTGAAAGATTTATTATAATTATACATCATGGCAATCCGACTTAAACAAAGAATGAAACTCAGAATTGGCCATCTATCAACCTTCTACCATACAGCCCTTCTTCTGATGGAGAAGACAGAAGAGATATCAGAAATCTTGCATTGGCCAATTGAATGGAAACTCTACGGCACAGGCCCTGCTATTGTAAAGGCCTTTGAAGAGAATGAAATAGACATGGCTTATATAGGTCTTCCACCTGCCGTCATAGGCATAGAAAAGGGAATACCAATTAAATGTATTGCTGGTGGTCATGTAGAAGGAACTGTGATAGCTGGCTCTGGGGATTTAAAAGGATTTCCTTATATTCAGGATATTGAAGAGTTCTTTTACTCCTTGAGGTCAAAGAGGATTGGAGTGCCTGGAAGAGGTTCTATCCATGATGTGCTTATAAGGGATAGTGTGGAAAGGCTCGGTCTTTTAGAAGAAATAGAGATATTAAACTTTTCGTGGGCCGACAGTATTGTTGAGGCGATGAAAAAGGGAGAGGTATCCATAGCGGTAGGGACACCTAATCTTGCCATCTCGATTAAAAGATTTCTCAAAGGGAAGATCCTCTGGCCTCCTGACAGGTTGTGGCCTTATAACCCAAGCTACGGCATTGTTGTAAGGGAAGAACTTTTGAAAGAAAAGGAGCTTCTAAAAAAATTCCTTCTTTTGCACGAAAAGGCAACGACCTTCTTAAGGGAAAGGCCTGAAGAGGCCTCAGAGATAATAACAAAGATAATCGGTTTAGTAGATAAGGAATTTGTTCTTGAGACCCTCAAGGTCTCTCCGAGATACTGTGCCCATCTTTCAAAGGAATATATTGACTCAACTATGAGACTTTTAAAGGCCATGAAGGAGCTCGGATATATAAAAAGGTATTTCAGGGAAGAGGAGATATTTTTTACTGACCTCATCAAGGAGATCCATCCTGAAGAAGGGCATTACTGAAGAGTTCCCTTATCTCAAGGGGTGTCAGGGGTATATCAGGGATGTCTTTATTGCCTGGCCTTGCAATGGCATGGATAAAAAAAGGACCCTTCCTTTTATTCTTGAGAATCCTCAGAAGCTCACGGGGAGAATCTGTCTTCTGAGTTCTCATTATACCAAAGGCCCTTGCAACTGCCTCGAGGTCAACGCATCGAGAACTCAGTGTAGGCTGGTCACCTGTTGAGCCATAGGAGCCATTGTCTATAGCAATAATGAATAGATCTTCAGGTGAGAGATAGGCTACTGTGCCAAGGGTTCCTGGATTCATCAGGAGACCTCCGTCTCCATCTATAACTATTACCCTTCTCTTTGTAAAAAGGGAGAGACCTGTTCCAATAGCTGTTGCCATACCCATACTTCCGAGCATATAGAAATTCAGAGGTCTGTGTTTTATATAAAAAAGCTCCTTTGATGGAATACCGAGATTAGAAACTACAACTTCTCCATCAAGTATGGAGGCAAGGGCTTCAATAAAATCAAAACGGATGAATCTTCTTGAAAACTTCCTGAGGGACCTCTGCACATGCTTAATAGAAGGGAGCCATCTCTGAAAATACGAATATTCTGGCTGTTCCTTCCACAAAAAAGGACTCATAAGAAAGACATGAATCTCCTTTTTTTCATAAACTCGGGAAAGCCGATCTTCCACAAGGGATAGGTCTTCTTCTTTTTCAAGGACAGTATAACCAATTCCACAGGCTTCAAAGACACCTGGAAGGGCCTTTCCAAAGGGAACCTGGGCCTGTATCTTCTCGTTATACACACCCCTCCAGCTTACAAAGATGCTGAGGGGCAGTGAATAGGTCTTTGTGAGGGACATGAGGGCATTGAGCATATTTCCCATACCTGAACTCTGAATAAACATACAGGGTCTTTTCCCTGCCAGGGCAGCACCAGCTGATATACCTACGCCCTCCTCTTCCCTTGTAAGGGGTATGTGGAGAAATTCCTTTTCAAGAAGGGATAAAAGGCCTTTAATCTTTTCGCAGGGAAGACTGAGAACAGGATTTATACCCACATCCTTAAGAATCTTTACTAACCTTTCCTCGCAGGTCTCCACAGGGCCTCCTCAATCTCCCTTGCCTCTGCCTTTTTTGATATAAAAATTGGTTGAACAGGATAGGTCCTAAATTTTCTTTTGTATCTCTCTTCACCTCCACCTGTGATGTGAAGGAGTATCAGGTCTTCTGAATTGACCTTTTTCTCTTTAACGGCCTGTAAAAGTCCAGCCACAGCTGCACCACTGGCTGGAACGATATCTATTCCTTCAGACTCATAAAACAATCTCATGGCTGAATAGATCTCCTCATTTGTAACACCATACATCTCACCACCACTCTTTTCGAGGAGGTCATAAACACCACCAATTATTGAATAGGCAGGATACCTGCTGGAAAGAACCCTTGTTGTTATACTTTCTATAAACGATGGGTCAAGGTCTTCTGGATGAATTTGCCTTGAGTATCTCTTCCATGCCCTGAACATAGGAGCAAAAGGAAGGTTCTGGATTAAGTGAAACCTTGGTAGCCTTGTGCCGAATCTTCCATCCTTCAAGAACCTCTCTGCCATTTCGAATACACCTATTGCTCCTGCACCACTTCCAACAGCCTGAAAATAATGGTCTGGAAGTCTTCCAATACGACTCACTGCCTCAAGAAGCACGGAGCCAAGACCGTCCCTCTTTGCCGGATTTTTCACGCCACCCTCTGAAGGTATGCCAGCTACATCGGAGACCCTTTTTGCAAGGTCTATCGCATCGGAGTAATCTCCATCAACAATGACAAGGGTTTGAGGATTTCCATCTTCATGGACATACCACATTTCTTTAAGGCAGGCTATAGGAACTACGATTATTACAGGATAGCCTGTATTAACGGAAAAATAGGCAAAGGACCTTGCTGTGTTTCCTGCAGAGGCTACCACAAGGCCCTCAATACTGTTTTCAATAGAGTTCTGGAGTACTGTTGCCACCTCCATCTCCTTGAAGGTGCAGGTCTTTAAATAAGCTCCCTTTTCGGGCCAATAACCGCTGAAGGCAATATAGAGATTCCTGAGACCAAGAAACCTTGCAAGGCCCTCTGAAGGATAGACAACTGTTGACTCTGCTTTAAAATTCATTCTATGAACAGGAAGCCAGTTGAATCTCCAGAGACCTTCTTTTAGGCTGTCCTCTCGGAAGGGCTCATTATATTCTGTTATAACAAGAGAACCCCTGCAATGTTCGCAAAAGGCACAAAATGAACCCTCAAGAACCTTTCCGCAGCCCCTGCATCTTAATACATAATGGCTCATAGCAAACTCCCAACAAGCTCCATGATGTCTGTAATCCTTATCTGTCTATGGTATCCCTCCATTGCCTCGTGCAACTTTGAATAACAGGCAGGACAGCTGAGGATTAACCGGTCAGCACCTTTTTCTACAGCCTCGTCAATAGTGAGTCTTCCCATCTTAATGGCATTCTCGTGAAAGACCTTCCTTGCAGCACCACCAGCACCACAGCACTGGGAGTTGAGGCCATGCCTCTCAAATTCAATGAGTTCAACGAAAGGTATGCTCCTCAATACATATCTCGGTTCTTCTATAACCCCTACTCCTCTACTCAAATAACAGGGATCATGGTAGACAATCCTCTCCCTGAGACTTTTTTTAATAAAGAGCCTTCCTCCTCTTATTGCCTCTGCTACGAACTGGCTTATATGCCTTATCTTAAAAGGCAGTGGTCCTCCATAAAGGGATGGCCAGTCCCTTGCCATTATATTTACACAGCAGGGACAGGAGCTCAGCAGGACCTTTACTCCCCTTGCCTCATAGGCCTTAACAAGCCTCTTAACAAGTTCTTCGAGCATCTCCCACTGGCCTGTTATAAAAAGGGGAAAGCCGCAACATACCTCCTCCTCTGGAGGAAGCATTGTAAAGGCATAACCAGTGGCATTGAGGACGAGGACATCTCCCCTCACCATTGGCTGGGCCTCGTAACAGCCTGTACATCCAGCATAATAACCAATCTCTGCCTTTTCATGAACCTTAACGCCTTCAGGAAACCAGGCAAATCTCTCCTGAGGAGGTTTGTTATAGACATTTCCTGTCTCTTTTACAAATCCTGGAAGATTTGCCTGAGGCCCTATAGGGCCGAGGCCCATCTCCACCATCTTTCTCCTCAGAACAGGCCAGAGCCTCTGAGAAAATATACCCACCTCACAGACCTCACCACAGGCGCCACAGGTCGTACATTCATATACAGCCCTGACAAAGTCCTCAAGGAGCCTTCTGTCAATCTTTTTACCGAGTATTCGGGCCTTCAGACCTTCCGTATTCTCTATGAATTCCCTGTAAAGTCTTATCTTCTCAGGAGGTGATATCTCCCTTCTTCCTGTCACCTCCTGAACAGGACACCACTTGAGACATTCACTGCACCTCGTGCAGGCATCGAGCTCAATTAACTGACGCCTTGAAAGGCCTTCTGTAAAGGAATATCTCTTCTCAGTCATGAACAATCTCCTTTAATCTCTCTGCCCTCTCAATTGAAAGCATCGTCGTAATCTGAGAGGCAAACATATGGAACTGCTTTGAAAAGGGTAGATAGGCAATAAAGCATAGGGCTGATAGAACATGAATGAACCAGAAGATTAAATATAGAGATTCACGGGCTCCCTGAAAAAGGAGAGAGAAGAGCCAACCCACGGGTGAAAGGTCAAACCTTTGAGTCATAGCAAGCCTTATCCCTTCAACAGAAAATCCACTAATAACTATGATCAAGAAGAGGAAAAGGACAGACAGGTCATACCATCCAGAAAGAACATCCTTTCTTAAGAAAAGCCTTCTCATTATAAAGAAGACAATCCCGATGAGAAGGCCAAGACCTGCTATATCGAGAATGAAAGAAAAACCAAGATAGATCTTTCCCTTTAAAACCTCAAGTTCAAGATAGTGGTCAATAGCCACTATCACGGTACCTGCAAAAAGGATAAGGAAGCCCCAGTAAACGAGTATGAGCATCCAGGCCCTTAAGGGACTTCTCAAAAAGACCCTCCTTGCAAAGAGGCATTCTGGAGAAAAGAAGTAAAAAAGACCTTTCAATAAAAATCTCAAAGGATTTTGATTTAGAGACTCCTCTTCAGCAGGAGTCCTGAACCATAGCCTGATTTTAAAATAAGAACCTGAAAGAAAAACAACAATGGCTACGAAAGTGCCAAGATAAAAGAGGCCTTGGACAAAATCAGGAATAAATATAAATACCTTTCTGGAAATCTCCATAACTAAACTGCCATCATAAAAGGAGTCTTTAACATATTTGCCCTTTTTGCAGACCTTACGGTATTTTCAAGAAGCATGGCAATAGTAACAGGGCCTACACCACCTGGAACAGGTGTTATATATGATGCCTTTTTTGAGACATTCTCAAAATCTACATCTCCCACAATCCTTCCATCTGTTAAGACATTTATCCCGATGTCCACAACTACTGCTCCTTCTTTAACCATCTCCTCTCTGATTAGATGAGGTACACCTGTAGCAGAACAGATGATATCGGCACTCCTTGTATGAAAAGATATATCAGATGTCTCTTTATGGCACACTGTTACAGTAGCCTCCTTTGAAAGAAACATGAGGGCAAGGGGTTTGCCTACTGCAAGGCTTTTACCTATGACAACGACATGCCTTCCTTTAATAGGGATATTATAGTATTCAAGGAGCCTTATAACTCCAAAGGGTGTGCAGGGCAAAAAGGCAGAGATAAAGGGTTCGCAGTCATTAAACTCATCTGTCCTTTCCCTGAAGAGCTGAAAGGTTGATTCCTCTGCTGCAAGTCTACCAATTGATAGAGAACCCAGGCCATCCACATCCTTCTCAGGCATAATGGCATTAACTACCCTTCTGGGATTTATCTTTTTTGGAAGAGGAAAGAGGACTAAAAGACCGTTAATCTTTTCATTTTGATTAATAAAATGAATAGTGTTAAGGATCTCATTGATAGAGACATCCTCTGAAAACCTGTATTCATAAGGAGTAATTCCAACCCTTTTACAACTGCTCAGGATAGCCTTAAGATACTGTTCTGAAGCAGGATTTCCTCCAGCAATAATAATTGCAAGACCAACCTCTATGCCTGAGGTCTTCAATTGCTCAACTTCCCTTCGAACCTTTTCCTTTATATCTTCTGCGAGTCTTCTTCCATCAAGGAGATTTGTCATCTTCCTCCTCCCTTGCTGAAGATAGGAACTCTATGCTCACATCCCTCGGCAGGGCAAGGCCTGCCTCAACCTCAAGGGCCTTTAATATCCCACTGGGCACAGGGCATGTTACATGCCTCAGGTGGTTAGAAGCTGCCTTGTATACAGGGTTGTTAAGAAATCCCGTAAAAGAGCTCATTATATGAAGTTCATTAAGCTCCTCAGCCATAGCCTTTACCATATCGCAGTCTGTTACAATGGTTAGCCTGACCTTCCTATTTTTTTGTCTTTCAGCTATCACCACTGTATCAAATCCGCATATGCCAGCCCTTATTTTTACCTTTGTCAACCCCTTATCTCCACAGGTATATTTGCCTCTTTAAGAAGGGTTTTTAGATTCGGGAATGGGTCCTTCATATGAGGGATATGCATTGCCATCATAAACTCCTTCTCAAATTCTGGCTCAACAGCAATCTCAACAAACTCGACCCACCGAGCCTTCACCTCTGCCTCTCTCCTCTTATCCCTGTTAATAAGGGCCATCCTTGCACCATCTCCAGCAGCATTACCTACAGCATAGATATTCTTTATGTCACAATCAGGAAACATCCCGAGGGTAAGAGCTGATTCTTTATCAATATAACTTCCAAAGGCACCTGCAAGGATTACTTTATCAAGTTTATTAATACCCATCCTCTTCATCATTAGCTTTGCCCCTGCATAAAGGGCTGCCTTTGCAAGCTGAAGGGCCCTCACATCAGCCTGTGTAACTGTAATATCTGTACCAATAGATGTTTCATGAGCCCAGGCAAGGACATACTCAGGCATTCCGTCAGAACCCCTTCTTACCCTTGGAGTATCAAGGTTCATATTGAACTTTCCTGTCTTATCAATTATGCCTGCCTTGAACATCTCAGCAACAACATCAATAATCCCTGAACCACAGATACCTTTTGCATCTATCTTCTCAATATGGGTATGCCAGTCTGCCTTACCGATTACCTTGTATTCAGGCTCCTTTGTAACAGGGTCAATCCTTACCTTTTCAATAGCACCGGGTGCTGCCCTCATGCCAAACTTGATCTGAGCACCTTCGAAGGCAGGACCTGTTGCACAGGAGGTAGAACAGACCCTGTGCCTGTTGCCAAGAAGAAGTTCACCATTCGTTCCAATATCGATAATGAGGACTATCTCGTCCATGTTATAAGGCTCCTCGGCAATAAGGACACCCACATTGTCAGCACCAACAAATCCTGCCTCAATTGGAAGGACATGGATATAGGCACTTTTTGATATCTTTATTCCCATATCCCTTGCCTTGATATTAAGGGAATGTTGAATTGCCGGAATAAATGGTGACCTTCCTATGTATTCAGGATTGAATCCGAGGAATATGTGGTGCATGGCAGTATTAAATACTATAGTCATATCAACAATAGCATCTCCGCCATCCCTTCCATTTACCCTGAGGTCTGAGGAGACCTTTTCTATTATCTCATTCAACCCATCAAGGATTGCCTTTTGCATCTTTTCAAGACCATCAGGATTTGTCATGGCATAGGTTATCCTTGACATGACATCCTCACCATAGGGAACCTGAGGATTCATCATAGACTCTGTATTAATAACCTTTCCTGTATTGAGGTCACAGAGATAACCAACAACAGTCGTTGTACCTACATCTACAGCAAGTCCATAAGAGGCCTCAACAAAACCTGGCTCCACCTTTATGACCTCTTTATCCATCCATACAGATACCGTAACCTTCCATTCACCCTTCCTGAGGATATCCTGAAGTTCCTTAATGACAAAATAGTCTATAGAGAGGCCTTCAAGGCCATAGTCCTCTCTCAGTTTCTTCAATAACCTTTCTGAATCACCTTCTGTGAGATCTTGAAGGGTCGGTTGTTTTAGCTCAACAAAATATTTCTTTACAGCGGGATTTACAGGTATGGAGAGCTCCTTTGCTGCCTTTCTTACCACCTGTTTCTGAGCCCTTGATTTTTCAGGGACAAAGACCTTTACATCTCCGTAAACCTCTGCCTTACAGGCAAGCCTCATATTCGGCCCATCTTCTGGCTTTATAAACTTCTTTTCCACCTCAAGAAGGGGGCTCAGGTGAGACATCCTTGAATCCATTGAGTCCTTCTCAAAATATCCCTCTTCTATCCTGACCTTACACTTCCCGCAGGTTCCCTTTCCTCCACATATGGACTCAATATCAACCCCAAGTTGTCTTGCAGCATCAAGGAGGGTTATACCTTCAGAAACCTCCCCCCTTCTTCCAGAGGGCTGAAAGATTACCCTATGCTTCTGCATTTATATCCTTCCTCCTTAGTCATATTTCTTCCAAAGGGACATATATTTATACAGAGTCCACAATTAGGCTTACCATGGACTGCCCGCATTCTCTTTTTATATTCATTACACTTCTTAATATCAACAAACTCTCCGTAGGGATCACCCATTGACCAATCCCTGCCCTTTATAGCACCTGCAGGGCAGAACTTCACACAAAGATGGCACTCTCCACAGAGGCTCTTTTCAATAGGTCTTCCAGGCTTAAATGGTGCATCTGTGAGGATAGTGGCGAGAGACAGCCGCGGACCGTATTCAGGATTTATGAAAAGACCATTCCTTCCGATCCATCCAAGACCAGAGCATGTTGCAGCTATTTTATGGGTGAATAAGGGATAAAGCCTCGATATAAACTTGTCCTTTTTTCTATCTGAATCAGGAGGTATTGCAAGATACCTGTATCCCTTTTTCCTCAAAAAGAGTATAACGGCCTTCTGTAAGTCTTCAAGCATCTCTACACCCTTTTCTGTGAGCCTTCTGTTTATTCCTATGGAGATTGCTGTCTTCAGATGAGCTATATCTCCTGTAACTACCCTGCTCACATCAGCAAAACCAACAACCTGAGCACCAAGCTCAAGGATTATATCCTCGAGCTCCTTATTAAGGTATTCCTTAACCTGCCTGTGGGGCATTTGCCTTTGCCTCTGCCTCTTCCTTCAGTTTTTTAAGGGAGCTGATCATGTTTATTGCCTCTTTGAGGGCATTGCTTGCATCCTTTGCATATCCGTCAGCACCCCACTTTTCAGCAATATCCTGAGACACAGGAGCTCCACCTATCATTATCTTTGCATTGGGATTCCTCTTCTTTATCTCCTCTATAACCTTCTTCATCCCGACCATGGTAGTTGTCATCATGGCAGAAAGACAAACCAGATCTGCGTCGGTCCTGAGCTGTTCCTCCACAAACTTGTCAAGGGGTACATCCCTTCCGAGGTCATAGACAGTAAATCCTGCTACATCAAACATCATCTTTACTATGTTCTTTCCTATGTCGTGAACGTCCCCCTCGACAGTACCGATAACTACAGTGCCCTTAACACCAAGGTCAAGTTTTTTCATATGAGGTTTCAATATATCAAGGCCTGCATAAAGGGCATCGGCACACATTAATAGTTCAGGGACAAAATATTCCTGTGCCTCGAAGAGTCTGCCAACCTCCTCCATACCTGACACAAGGCCATTAAATATAGCCTCTCCAGCATCAATCCCTGCCTCGAGGGCCTCTTTAGCTGCCTCCTTTGCTCCATCCTCGTCATAATTTATTACTGCCCTTTTAAGTTTCTCCAGAATCTCCTTCTTTCTTTCTTCATTTACCATTTTCTCACCTCGCTTTTTTATATCTTTTTACCTCATCCATCATGGCCTGGAAATTCTCTGGTGGAACAGTGGGCCAGATATCGCAGCCAGGCCAGAGGGCGCTTGCGCCATCATCAATGCATCTCCTTACGGCCTCTCTTACAGTCTCTGGTTTGCCCTGGACAAGGACATTATAAGGATCGAGGTTTCCAAATATAAGGACATCATTACCGAGGGTCTTCCTTGACTCCACTAAATCGTTTTTCTGATCAACACTTATGGCAGTGGCACCTGTTTCGACCATAAACTGAACTATATGATTTGTCTTTCCACATATATGGAGTACCGTAGGCACTGTTATCTGGGCAATTACCTTTTTAAGATAGGGCTGGATAAGGCTTTTGAAGACCCTGGGACTCAAGACATCAGAGGTCGCTCCCATCTCCCTTACAGTTAGATAATCCACACCTGCCTTTATGAATTCCCTCGCTACCCTAATTGCTACATCGGCAAGGATGTCAAGAAGCCTGCCAACCTTATCAGGTTTTTTGAAAGAGAGCTTCAGGAGCTCATTCAGGTCCATGACCTGACCTGCCAGGGTAAAAGGACCAAGGACATAAGACCCGATAGGAACATATTCTCCAATCCTTTTCTTTAGAAGCCTTATTGCCTCTGATACAAGGGGAATTCTTCCTCGACTCTCAAGCCCATCAGGTATGGATATCTCCATCTCAGTCTCGTTATTTATAAGTTTCTTCCTTATGGTTGGATAAAGGATACCCTCTTGATGGGCATAGACATTTATTTCACATCCAAGGGCCTCTGCCTCCACACAGAGGTCAAAAGGAACAACAGCACACTCATAACCAAAGAGCTCATATGTTGTAGCGGCTGAGTCTGCCATCATTGTTGCATCAAGATGAATATCAGCAAACCTATATCCAAGCCTCTTGAGACCATATTCTGTGATATTCCCCATTCCACTAAAGCAGGGTATCCTGTCTATCTCCTCTTTTTTGAAAAGGCGATTAATCCGATCCTTTGGAGTCATTGTAATAGTACTCATACTGCCTCCTTAACCTTTCTTGCTGTTACACCAGAAAGAAGTTTTTCAACAAAGTCTTTAAAATATAGCTTTATTGGAATCTGGGGATTCTCTGGAAGGGTACCTCTCTCGTAATATACAAGGGTGCTTAGAAGGATATGGGCCGTTGCAACAGCAGGGAATATCCTTCCTGCGGTAACAATGGGACCATAAAAATTGAAGTCGCTCCAGAGGATAGATCCCAGGGCCTGAGTGACAGCATCCATGGCCCTGAAACCCTCTATACCCCAAACCTCCTTGGCCTCTTTCCACATATGGGTACCATTTGAGTAGGCTCCACCACAGGGAAGCCCATATTTTTCCTTAATCAATCTATTTGCAATTAGGCTGAAGGATGTGGCAGGAAGATTCATAACAGAGGTATCTACAAGGATCGTCTCGAAGGTATCAGCTCCTTGAGATAAGATATCTTCAAGGGACTTGAGTCTTCCAGAAGGGGTCTGATCAGTATCGTCAAAGGCCTGTATAACTACATGCTTTATCCCTAAGTCTTTCAGTCTCTTAATCTGTCCTTTTATGTCTTTGTCCCAGGGTGTGATGCTATTATAGAGAAACTTATCCTGAAGCCCGAGTTTAGCAACATACTCTGTTGCCTTTTCCCTCTTCTCAGCAACCCACATGTCAATACCAAAGGGCATCTCTGTTGTCTCAACATAAAAATCTATGTAAACCTGTGCCTCTTCTGGTGTATTTGCTACCATAGCTACCATAGAGGGAATGCCTGTAGTCCTTGAAAGCTCCTCCTGCCTCTTAATCAGCTCCCTTGCCTTTTCTCTGTCAAAATTTCCTTTTCTGTCAATAAGAATCCTGTCCTTGTTATGAAACATGGATGCTATGAGGAGGGGTGGATTCTCTCCTGGCTGACCTCCGACTTTTATGTTTCCAATAGTGAAGACCTTCTGATCTTTCTTGAAGGTAAAGGTATCTTTAAATAATGATTCTCTCACCTATTTCACCTCTTCAGTTTTTCAGGGGCGGCACAGCCGCCCCTCTCTCAGAATTTAGTGGATTCCGTGGTCGAATTTTGGCTGAGGCAGATACTCCCAGGGCTCTCCCTTAATAACCTTCTGGGCTATCTCAACGCACTTAACAGCATATTCAAAGGCATAGGGAATTCCAGGACCATTCGGAACAAAGCCAGCAAGGATTGTGCCTATTGCTGCCGCCTCAAAGACCTCTTCAACAGTTGCACCAGCCTTTATAGCTGGCACGACATGGACTATGCACCTTGGAGACATATAGGCAACTCCACCTGCCATGAATATGAGCTCCTTGATCTTCCTCGGAAGGGCTCCATCCTTCCAAAGGGATTCATAAAAGTCTGCAAAGGTCTTTCCAGCCTCGGGATTAAGCTGATTGATAACTTTGAACATCCTTGGAAGAAAGAGCATGTGTTCTTCCATGTACTTATTGGCTTCCTCAGGTGTTAATTTTTTCTCAGCCATCGTTACCTCCCATAGAGTAATTAAGGGTCCAAAGGACCCACTTATAATCTCCAGTTCCTTGCCACCTGAATAAATCTCTGGATATTTTCATAAGGCACTGTTGGAGGAATATCGCATCCAGGCATAAGGACAAATCCTCCATCAGTGCCTGCTACCTCAATAATATGCCTGCAGGTCTTTTCTACATCATCAGGAGTTCCCTGAAGCATGATTTTCACTGGATCAACATTACCTGCAAAACAGATCTTTCCAAAAAGCACCTCCTTTGCCTTTGCTATATCTACCTTATGATCAAGGCTTATACAGCTTGCTCCTGTAAGAGGAAAAAGCTCAAGCCTGTCAGTTGTATTACCACAGATATGCACAAGGGTATGAACACCCTTTGACCTTGCCCAGTCTGTAAATCTCTTCAGATAGGGAAGGGCAAACTTCTCAAACTGCTTTTTTGATATAAGGTCACCTGATGCTGTGGGATCAGCAAGGCTTATAACCTCAAGGGTTTTATCTTCAACAAGGGGCTCGTAAAGATGTATGAGAAGATTTGTGGCAAAATCAACTATCTTTTCCACAAAAGCGGGCTTCTTAAAGGTTGCCTTCATCATGGGCTCCTCACCAATGAGCCTTGCTGCAAGGGTAAAGGGTCCCCAGGCTGTCATGGTAACGACATATTCATGGCCTATCTTCTCTTTTGCGATCTTTAAAGCCTTTTTAACGGTGTTTATGGTCTCGTCAAGGTCTATCCTCGTTATATCAAGTTTTTCGAGGTCCGACTCTTCTTTTATAATCGGCTCTTCAAGGTCAGGCGCGCCAATCTCCCGAAACTTGATCCTCCCACCAAGGGAGGCTGCATGGAAGTTGTTATATCCAGAACCAGCATAGACGATATCGCAGAGGAGCTTTTCTGACATCTTCACAAGCATCTCTGCCATCAAAGCAGCATCCCTTGAGAGGGCCTGAAAGGTAGTGCCAAAATTGTGAATACTCCACATTCCTCCACCAAAAAGTGTCACTGGGACCCTTTCTGGCTTTCCTCCCTCAAAGGCCTTGAGAATTACTTCCTTTGGCTTCATCCTCTCCTCCCAGCTTTTTATTTTTATCTTTGCAAATAAAGTGCCATAAATCCCTCAGAGATTATGTCTTGAATTTATTTAAAAAAATCCCTAGGGCCTCCAATCTTTTCCCTCTGAGAAACACCAGCAAAAGGAAAATTTCCCCAATATCGAGGCAAAATTACTCAATCAATAGACCTTCCCTTTCAGGGTCTTTAATATTGAAGTAACCATCTCTGACCTGTTTAATGTATAAAAGTGAAAAAACCTCACTCAATTGTGGTATAGCTCAAGACACTGCTCAATGGCTATATCAATGCCTGCTTTTCTCATCTCATCGGATTCATCCTCAATGCTTTCAAACCTCTTTCTTATCTTTTCAGGTATGGTGGCCTTGCAGTAAGAGGCGAATTCAGGAATCTTCTTTATATCATCAATAGGCATAAGGTCAGGAATAATCGGAATGGTGATGCCTATCTTGTCTGCGATATAAAGAAGATTGAAGGTGCTCAATTCCTTAACTACTACCATAGAATCTTCCCTCTCTATTTTTAAATTCCAAAGAGCTCCTAAAAAACGAGTGAATCTCTAAAGGGGCAACAGGATAGTAAGTTTATGGAATAAATTAATAGTTTAAGTTTTCTGGGGTCACAAGTAAGTATTTTGTACCTGAATGCTTAAATCTAATTCTAGGCAGTCAAGGTTGTGGTAAAATAAAAAATAGGGAGGTTATAGAAAAATTATTTTAAATGACAGAGAATTTCGAAAAAGAAAACAAAAAACTTTCTATCCTTTATGATGTAGCCCTCACAGTTGGGAAGTCTCTTGACCTAAAGGCAATCCTGAATGATGTTCTCGAAAAGATAATAAAGTTTATGGGAGTGGATGCAGGGGTAATATATGTGATAGATGATACAACACTTGAAATGATACCAGTTGCTTTCAAGAACCTTTCTGAAGAGGCTATTAAGGACCTCTGCGAAAGGAAAGTTAGAGTAGGAGAATGTCTGTGTGGAAATATAGCCAAATTTGAGCAAGAACTTATCATCTTCGAAAAGGCATCTCAAGACATAAGAATTACGAGGGATGCCCTCAAAAGAGAAGGAATGGAGTTTTATGCTGGTTTGCCTCTTAAATCAAAAGGTAAAGTCGTAGGTGTCCTTTGTGTCATAACCCATGAACCTTATGCTCCAGATCCCGACGACCTTGATATTTTAAGGGCAGCATCAATCCCTATAGGTCTTGCAATAGAAAATGCCCTTTTATTTGAGACAACAAAGAAAGAGTTAGATCTTCAAAAAAAAGTTTCTAATTTTGAAGGAATAATTACGACTAATCCCAGGATGTTATCTATTCTGGATCTCTTAAGAAAAATAAAGGACTTATCTACAACAATCCTTATCTATGGTGAGAGTGGCACAGGTAAAGAGCTTATCGCAAGAGCTCTCCATTTCAATAGTATCAGAAAAGATAAACCCTTCACTGTGGTAAATTGCGCTGCGATCCCAGAAACTCTTATTGAATCTGAATTATTCGGATATGTTAAAGGTGCCTTTACAGGTGCAAATGCTGAGAAGAAGGGGCTTTTCGAATCCAGTGATGGAGGCACAATATTTCTCGATGAGGTAGAGGCCATGAGCAAGAATCTACAATTAAAACTTTTGAGGTTTCTTCAGGATAGAACCTTTTTTAAGGTTGGAGGCACAAAACCTCTAACTGTAGATGTGAGGATAATAGCTGCAACAAATCAAAGACTTGAAGATCTTGTAAAGTTAAAACAGTTCAGGGAAGATCTTTTTTACAGGCTCAATGTAATCAAAATAGAACTCCCTCCTCTGAGAGAAAGGTCTGAAGACATCCCCCTTCTAGTCAGGTATTTTATTAACAAATATTCATCAAAAATGAGCAAACCCGTAAAGGGAATATCTCCAGAGGCCATGAGTATTATATTGAATTATCAATGGCCTGGAAATATAAGGGAACTCGAGAATACTATAGAAAGAGCAGTTGCTATTTCTGAAACAGAAGAGCTCACGATTAATGATCTCCCACCAGAGATTATGCCATCTCTTAAAACCAAAAAATCGGAAACATCTTTCAGATTAATAAAAGAACACTTTGAGCATGAATACATATGCAAAGTCCTTGCCTTGACAAACGGTAACAGAAAGAAGGCAGCTCAATTACTTGGACTTCATCCTTCCACACTTTGGAGAAAAATGAAAAGATTTACGATGCTGTGATTGCTTTTTTGCAATATAATGGTGTGGTTCTATTTCATTTTTGCAATATTTAAATACATCCCTTCTTATCTAAGATAAACTGGTTTTTTTAATAATTTATCTCATTTTTTCCTTTCAAATCAAAAAATCAAAATCAATCAGGCACAAGTTTTGCATATATCATTAAAAAAAGGGAGGTAAATACGATGGCAATAATTAATGGACTCGACACAGAAAAGCTCATGAAAGTAGTGGAAACTATTAAACAAAACTGGGAAATGGGTAAGACTGTATGGAAGGCTTCAACAGAATGGAAAGGCGCCTTCAGGGTACAAACCTGTTCAAGGGACTTTTCCCTGATGGCAGACGAACCTGAGATGCTATGCGGAACGAATACGGCTGCCAATCCGGTAGAGATGGTCCTTCAGGCCTATGGAGCCTGCCTAACAATTGGCTATGCCATGAATGCGGCAGTTAGGGGCATTGAGCTTGAGACTATCAAGACGGAAGTAGAAGGAGAGATAGACTTGCCTGGATTCTTAGGTCTTGAACCACCCGAAACTTATGGAATGGATAAACTCCCGGGATTCAAAACAGTAACAGCAACAGTTAAGATAAAAGCCAAAAATGCAGATGAGTCTACACTGAAAGCACTTCATGAGCATGTTGTGAAGACCTCTCCTGTAGGACTTACCCTATCAAGGCCTGTAAAGGTGATAACTAATCTTCAGATTATTTAAAAATCATGGACGATTCAAGGAAGGATTACTTCATCGTGCTTTGTGCCTCTGGATTTGAAAATCCTGAGAAGGTAAGGTCTGCTTTGATGTTTGCAACACTGGCAGCATCAGCAAATTATAGGACTATACTGTTTTGTATTCAGAATGCTGTAGAGGTAATGGTTAAAGGTGCTATAGAAAAAATAGAATCTTCAAAACCCAACACTCCTACAATTGCACAACGCCTTCAAGAAGCTCTGGAGATGGGTGTTGAAATCCAGTGTTGCTCACAAACCATGGCCAATAAAGGCCTTACAGAAAAGGACCTTATAGAAGGAGCCTCTGTAGCAGGGGCAATGAGCTTGATTGCCCTTGTCACAGAGGCAAAAGGAACGCTTTGTTTTTAATGCAGCTGGCTCTAAATAAAGATTTGTGTTATCAGAAAAGCAATTAAAGATGGGAAAGATAGTTGATGCAAGGGGTCTTCGCTGTCCTATACCTGTTATAAAGACGAAAAAGGCCCTTGATGAGATTGGTTCTGGAGAAATTCTCGAAGTAAAAACAACCGATCCGGCTTCACGGTCAGATATACCAGCCCTTGTGAATAGACTGGGCCACTACCTTATAGAATCGAAAGAAGAAGCCGGGGAATTTATATTTATCATAAAGAAGATTTAGCAAAAGATTTTTAGCTGCTAATCAAATGTTAACCTTCAGAAACTGGTACCTTCACTACCCGAGTGTTTGTCAGTTAACTTAAAATTCTACCATTTTATCACTCAATCCCGTATTTTTTTAACTTGAGATAAAGGGTTTTTCTGTCTATACCGAGAAGTTTGCTTGCTACCGAGCGATTCCCCCTTGCCTCCTGAAGAACCCTGAGAATATGGAGTCTCTCCATCTTGTCAAGAGAATAAATATCTTCTGAACCCTCACCATAACTCTTATTTTCGCCACCAGAAGTTCCTTTATCCTTATTATCATAGCCCGTGAGGGATAGAAGCTCCCTGGTTATATCCTCCCCCTCTGATAATATTACCGCCCTTTCTATGACATTCTCTAGCTCCCTTACATTGCCAGGCCATTCATAATTCAAAAGGGCCTCTATTGCATCAGGTGTGAATCCTTTCATGGATTTTGAAAGCTTCATGCTAAACTTCCTTAAAAAATATTCTGACAGTGCAGGAATATCGTCCCTTCTCTCCCTCAGGGGTGGAAGATAGATATTTATCACATTCAATCTGTAATAAAGGTCCTGTCTGAATTCTCCTTTTCTCACCATTTCATTCAAATCCCTGTTTGTGGCTGCAATGATTCTTACATCGGCCTTAAGATTCCTCGTTCCACCAACACGCCTGAATTCCCCTGAATCGAGGAATCTGAGAAGCTTTGCCTGAAGGCTCAAAGGCATTTCTGCAATCTCATCAAGAAAAAGGGTGCCTTTATTGGCAACCTCCACTATCCCGAGCTTTGTCTGATAGGCACCGGTAAAGGCACCCTTCTCATGGCCAAAGAGTTCAGATTCTATAAGGTTCTCAGAAAAGGTTGAGCAGTTTAAGGCAAAAAAGGGCAGAGCCTTTCTTCTGCTGTGAAACCATATTGTCTTTGCAATGACCTCCTTTCCTGTACCGCTCTCTCCTTGAATGAGGACAGGGGAGTCTGTTGGAGCAATCTTTTTTACTAAATCTATTATTTTCTTCATCTCTTCAGAGCTAAAGACCAGCTCAGGAAGCTCCTTCTTAACAAGTTCCTTTTCAAGGAGTTCACTCTTAATCTTCAGAGACCTGTATTCATAGGCCTTCTTTATTAGAACCTCAAGTTCGTCAAGTTTATAAGGTTTTGTTACATAATCAAAGGCCCCGCTTTTCATAGCTAAAACAGCGTTTTCAACTGTTGCCTTTCCTGTAAGGACAATAATTGCTGGTGCAAATGGATCGCTCTTGAGCTCCTTCATAAATTCTATTCCGTTCATGCCTGGCATCACAATATCAAGAAGGATAACATCAAAAGCATCTTCCCTCAAAAACCTCAAGGCTTCCTCACCATCCTGAGCCACCTCAACATAAAATCCCTTCCTTGTAAGCTCCTTCTTCAAGACCTTTCTTAGAGATTCTTCATCATCCACAACCAGGACCTTAATCATCTTATCTAAGACCTCTGGATTAAAGAAGGAAGCTTTACTATGAGTTTTGTGCCCTGACCGATCTTGCTCTCCACATCTATAGTGCCTCCATGCTCCTCCACAATTCTGTAAGAGATAGCAAGGCCAAGACCCGTACCCTCACCAACAGGTTTAGTTGAAAAGAATGGATCGAAGATCCTCTCTTTCACCTCATCAGGGATACCGGGTCCTGTATCAGCAATGATAACCTTTAAAGGAATCACTTCTGTGCTGAATCTCTGATCATAGCTATCATCTAGCCCTGTTGAGATACTTATAGTTCCACCTTCAGGAGTAAAATAAAGGGAATTGAGTATGATATTGAGAAAGACCTGCCTCAGGTTTCCGGGATTTCCATAAACCTTTGGAAGGTCTCTCTGGAGATTGAGCTCTATTTGGTGTTTCAGGTTCTTTGCCCTGTGTTTTACGAGAAGGATCACCTCCTTTATTATCTCATTAACATCTATCTCCCTGAAAGTCGCGCCTGAGGGCCTTGCAAATTCAAGAAGACTCTCGAGTATCTCCTTGCATCGGAAGATCTCCTTATGGATAATCTCGAGATATTCAGGAAAATCTTCAAATTCCTTGAGTCTTCTTAAGGAGACCTTCTTACTCCTCTCAATTAAAGCCTCTGCACAGGTCGCTATGGCTGTTAGGGGGTTATTTATCTCATGGGCTATACCAGCTGCAAGGGTCCCAATGGCAGCAAGTTTTTCTGTTTTTATAAGGTGCTGTTCCATAAGCTTCTGGGACGTAACATCCTTGAGATAGTGAACTGTTGCATAAAGTCTTCCCTCTTCATCAATTAATGGATAGGCCCAGAAATGGAATGTTTTTCCTCCTGTACCTTTGAGTTCTTTAAATGAAGTTCTCTTAGTTATAAAGGTATCGATGCAAAGACACTCCTGAGTTATAACACCTATCCTGCCGAGGAGTTCTTTACAATCCACACCTCTTATTGATATGGCGCTATAGCCTGTTCTTGCAAGGAGGGCCTGATTCGCCCTGATCACCTTCATGGTATCATCTTCGATCCAGACCATATCAGTTATGGCATCAAAGGTCCTCTCCCATTCCTTTTTCTCCTTAGTAAGTTCTTCAAAGAGAATGGCATTCTCTAAGGCAATGGATATGTGCTTTGCCACAGGGTTGAGGATCCTAAGGGTCTTCTCAGAGTACATGCGGGGCTCTCTGGAGTCAAGATTAAAAACACCGAGTATCCTGTCTTTATAAAGAGGTATGCTAATCGTGGAACGGATGCCTTCTTTGAAGAGCTTACTGTCGAGCCTGAAGGGCATATAGGACTGAAGGTCATAATTGATCCAGTGTTTATTGTTTCTTATAACCCATCCTGCAGAGGTCTCTTCAACAGGTGCCTTTACACCTTTTTTGAGGAGGGTATTCATCTCTGTGTCAAGGGCATAGATGGTAAGCCTGTCAGCCCTCTCATCATAAAGGAGGAGACTCGCCCTGTCATAGGGAATGAATCTCTTTATCTCTGAGGCCATAATCCTGAAGATGGTCCCTATGCTAAGGGAGGAATTTACAATCCAGCTCATTTCATTGATAAGCTCACCTATCTTTTGATCTGTTATATCCTGCAGGGCTATTATACGGCTGGTATCGGAAAAATTTATTATCTTTATCCTTCCAATAAATATATCACCATCATTCAGCTTAATGAGGACCTCATCTTCGGCGAGAAATTCTGCCTTTAAAAGCTCCCAGAGAGGAATTCCCGGTACATTATCTTCTAACCGGAATAAACTGTATGCCCTCTGATTAGGGCAAAGAAGAACCTCTTGATCGCCAACCTCGAAGGCCGGTAGTTCAAGAAGGTCAAGAACATCAAGGATAGCCTCTTTCTCCGTTAACTCTACCCCATTTATTTTATTATAATAAATCTTTAATTATTCTTTCTTGCAAGATAAAATCCCTTGTCTCTGTTATTACTAATACCTAAATCGAGCGATTCTTTTTTACTAAACAATCTTGCCTGCTAAAATTTGTAACCGTTTAGTTTTTCTGGCTAATCCCGGATTATGTCTTCTCTTAATAGCAAGTGTTACAGCTATTACACAGTCAGGCTAAAAGGTCTTCCTTGCCTCTCTTACTGTCCCAACATGGTCAATATTAACACGAAGCTGTATAATACCTCCTAATATGCAAATTTGTAATATAATCTTCCAAGATATTCATGTAAAGCCATATAGGACTTCTTTAGGTCAGAAATTTCAGGTAGATAATCCCTCCAGCCATATTTTTTATCTTCCCATGTTATAAAATATGCAGGAAATGGTGTAACCCTCATTTTAATCTTTTCAAAACTCATAACAGCTCGCCTCATATGAAAAGCTGAAGTTACCAGTATCGGTTTTGTGAAATTATATCTGTCGCATATCTCTTTTGCAAACCTTGCATTCTCGATAGTATCTCTGCTTCTGTCTTCAATAATCACCATATCTGCAGGAACTCCAAGGTCAATGAGAAATCTTTTTACAATAGGTGCGTCTGCCTCTTCATGCTTATAAACCTTGCCACCTGAAACAATGACAGGGATATTAAGTCTTTTTTGAAGCCTTACAGCCGTAACAATCCTTCCGAGTGTGACTTCCGACGGAACACCTGTGCCTGAAAGGTCAGGGGCTTTATCATAGGCACCACCGCCTAAAAGGATAATCACATCTCCGCGAGGGTTTGGTGGTATTTCAAAATCCGATTCGAGCCCTCTAAGCATGGCATCAGCAACAGGCGATATAGAAAGAGCCCATATAAAAATACCAATAAAACAATTCATAATACCAACCCTCCAGTTCTTCTTAAACAAAAAATACATCCCTGAAGATAATAAAAGGACAACGAATATCCCTGGAGGCAGAAGAAATGCAGTTATAATCTTTTTCGCTATAAACATTTGTTAATCCGAATCAGTTTGCCTTTCTCACCCTGAAGAGATGGCGAGGTCTTAAAGCTTTTAATACATCTATGGAAAACTATATTATGAGCCTGACTTATGGGCTAACCATTTTTGATGCGTCCTGATAAGCTCATTAGAAAAAACGAGAGTTCAAAGGTTACATAACTTTATGACACGGTTAACTTTTAAAACCTTTACACCAGCCTAAGGCTTTCATCCTCTATGATAGTAAATAGAGGGTAATCCCACCAAGGCCTCTCTAAATAGCCTTTTTAAACCATCACACCTGCTTCTTTAAGCCAGAGGAGTCGGGAATTATTTATTATGGGTGCGTTAATGGATTCTATGAACCTCCTTGCATCAATATCCATACCCTCTTTTTTCTCAAAAACAGAAGGTTTGTTCTTCGAAGGAAGTTTTACAAGTCTCTTTATCTCTGCCTCCTTAGGAAGCTTGAGCTCTGCCTTCATGAGTTTTGCAATGTCCCTGAAAACATCCCTGTGAGATGGCATATCTGTATCTATTGCCTTTGTTACCTTTTTCAGTCTTCCAAGGTAATCCACTATGGTGCCACTTGTCTCAAGATAGCTTGCTACTGGCAGCACTACATCAGCACTCCTTGCAAGATCTGTCATGTAGGTGCCCTGGTATATGAGGGTCTCAACATTAGGCCTCATATTAATTGGAACATCTCCAACAACATAAAGAACTCTCAAGCCTCCCTTTGCCATATCTTTGATTGAAAGGCCTGAAGGTACAAGCCCCATTAGTATAACTCCCTTTGCATTTGCTTCAAGAGATACTGATACAGCCTTTCCTTTTATAAGGCTAAGGTTTGCCGCTGCACCATAAAGGGATGGTGAGGAAAGTATAAGTGGTGCCTTTGATGCCTCTATAAGCTCTGATGCCTTGAGGATTGCCTCTGTAACTTGAGCATCCTCTGTGAGCTTTGTTAGGGCTTTGTCCTTAGAAAGACCCTTATCAATAAGGGCCTTTGTTATAGCCTTGAGGAACCCAACCTCATTACCAGTCAGTTTTACATGGGCAATTCCTGAAAGGGGTATATCCTCAGAGCTTATCACTATGAGTTTTGCTCCTCCCTTTACCTTTTTTCTTATAATGGCGTCTATGGAGGCAAGGGCCCTTGTCCATTGAGATGGATTTATGCCAGCTGTAATTATGAGGTCTGCCTCATCTATCTGAGCCACAGGTGAAAGGAGGGTATCTCTGTCTCCATAAAGGCTTACTGTTGAGTCTATGTTCTTTGTCTTTACAACCTTTGACGCAAAGCCCTTAAACATAAGGGCATCTTCATTGAGAATTGAACCAGTTGTAATAAAGCCCGTGTCCTTGCCCGCCTTCTTAAGAAGTTCTGCTACATGTCTTAAAGCCTCTTCCCAGGAAACCTCCCTCAATTCTCCGTCTATCCTCAACATAGGAGTCCTTATCCTTCCATGGGACTCTATTGCATCATAACCAAATCTTCCATAGGCACAGATGTATCTCTCATGAGATGCCTCAGGTGCACCAGCATTTATCTTCATTACCCTGCCATCCATGGTGCTTACAACTATATCGCAGGCACCTCCACAAAGAAGACAGGTTGAATTCACACGCTCATAGTCCCATTCCCTCCCCTTACGCCACCTGTCTGCCTCAAGAATGGCATTTACAGGACAGACATCTATACAGCTTCCGCAGAAGGTACACCCTGACTCCTGAAGGGGTTTATCAGCAGCAGTGGTCACTTTTGAGCCCACTCCTCTTCCCATAAAGTCAAGGACATTTGTGCCCTGGGCCTTACAGATCCTTACGCACCTTCCGCAGAGTATGCAGTAGTCAGGATCTCTCTTTATAAAAGGATTCCCTTCGTCAGGTGAAAAACCAAATCTTTTACGGGTGAAAGAAGACTCTCTTATCTCAAACTGATAGGCATAGTCCTGAAGTCTACAAACACCTGCCTTTGTGCAGGTCATGCAGTCAAGGGGATGCATTGATACAATAAGGTCTATAACAAATTTCCTTATATCCCTTATCTCATCTGTCTCTGTCTTTACAACCATACCATCCTTAACCTTTGTTGTGCAGGCAATAACAGGCCCTTTCTGGCCCTCTATCTCCACAAGGCAGAGCCTGCAGGCACCAATACCCCGCATCCCCTTTATATAACAGAGGTTTGGTATATGGATTCCACAGAGCTCTGCTGCCTCTATGAGGTTCATGCCTTCAGGAACCTGAAAGGTTTTACCGTTAATTGTGATATTCACATTGTTTGACATCTAAGCCTCCTTAAAACTGAATCATGATTTTATCAATATACTTAGTATTTTGCAATCTTGGCATTTTCCAGTTTAATTTTAAATAACCATGAATGGTCTCATTTTTACACTCCTCAATCTCCCTTATATCAAAACTGCCCTTAAGGGTCCTCTAAAAAGGATTAAAGAAAGGTATAAGTAGCTCCCTTTTCAAGGCTACCTCCACTCCTCCAGAAGGACCTTTTACAGAACCGTTTTATAAGGCCTTTCATAATTAACTCCTTTCAGGGTGGTTGCCCCGGGTTTTATAGAATATAACCCTTTAGGCCACCTTTGCTTCGAGCCTTTCAATCCTCAATAACATGTCCTCAATGACCTCTTTCCTCGAAAGGGCCTCCCTTACCTCTCCCCTCATCTGGGAAACCTCTGTATATAAGAAATCTACCCTCTTGCCCAGATCATCAAATCTCTTATTTGTTTCATCGATTCTTTTATTCGTATCATCAATTCTTTTGCTCAACTCATCAATCCTGCTATTCGTATCATCAATTCTGTTATTTGTATCATCAATTCTTTTACTCAGCTCATCAATCCTGTTATTTGTATCATCAATCCTGTTATTTGTATCATCAATTCTTTTACTCAGCTCATCAATTCTCTTATTTGTCTCGTCTATCCTTTTGTTCGTCTCGTCTATCCTTAGAGTATTTTGCATTATCTCGCCCTTAAGCTCTACCCTCATCTCATCCATCCTCAGAGTATTCTGCATTATCTCACCCTTAAGTTCCACCCTCATCTCGCCCATCCTCTTGTTTGTCTCATCAATCCTCTTATTTGTCTCGTCTATCCTGTTATTTGTCTCATCTATTCTCTTGTTTGTCTCGTCTATCCTGTTGTTTACATACTCTATTGCCCGTCTTATATCCCTTAATTCATTCTCCAGATTGTCCTGACGGGCCTCAAGGGAGGCCATCCTTGCCTCAATCCCTGAAAGCCTTCCATTCATGGCTTCAATGGCAAGCCTGAATCCATTGAGTTCTCCACTTACAGAGGCTTTAAAATCCCTGAACTCCTCTTTTATCTCGCCCAGTATCACATCCCTGATCTTCTCTGCTATCTTCTCCAAGTCCATAGTTAACCTCTCTTGAGCTCTTTCATAAACCTAATTGTATCACACAATTTCCATATAATCTTCAGCCACAGGATCTCTTCTAATTTCCTGCCATCTGTAGCCTTCTATTACATAGTTTATAACACTGGTAGCAATCTTGGATCCATCCAGACTTTGTGCCTCTTTAGCTAACGCACCTTATCAAATGTCAATGCCTCAAAAACTGCCTTGCTTTCAAGAATGACTGCCTTTGTTGGACATACCTTTATACATTCTCCACAACTTGTGCACCGTCTCTGCCTTATCTCAAAAGGAAGAAATCCACTCTGAAAGGGCTTCCTCTCCTCTCCGAGGATTGCATTAAATCTGCAGACCTTCTTGCACTCTCCGCACATTATACAGAGCTCAGGTATTATCCTGTATCTTATAAGGCCCCTGCACTCCATCTGGGGGCATTCACCTTTTGTATGGGCATTGAACTCTTCTGAGCCGAGCCATTCAAGGACGAACCTTGCTGTATTTTTACCCTTCATGCACATGGAGGCCGTAAGCATGTACTTCATTATCCTTCTTAAGGCCTCTATGTCTTCATCAGTACCATTGCCCTCAACAAGGTTTTCAAGCCTTATCTTTGCCTCATAGGTGCCCATCTCGCAGGGAAAACATCTTCCACACATGGGTCCAGCAAGGAACTCCTTGATGTAATATAAAGACCTCTGAACAGGGCACTTAAGGGATTCTGCCTCTTTTTTTATATCCTCAACCTTTTTCTCCTTTACCTCTGTCATAAGCCTCTCCTATTTTTTTATTTCCTTTCTCGGGGCCTTTTCTATCTTTACTGCACCAATGGGGCAGGCAAGATAGCAGGCCTTGCACTTTGTACAGTAGTCCTGATCAATAAAGTATCTATCCTTTGTCTCCTTTACAGCATCATAGGCACAGGCCTGCTTGCAGAGGCCACATCTAAAACAGGTCTCCTGATCAATGCTGAATACACCAAGGCCTCTACAGACCTTTGCCCTGCAGTATTTATCATAAATATGCTCCTCGTATTCTTCTCTAAAGTATCTAATAGTTGAAAGCACCGGATTTGGAGCACTCTGACCGAGGCCACAGAGGGAGCCCTTCTGGACGAGTTTTCCGAGCTCCTCAAGCCTTTCTATATCTCCTGGCTCTCCTTGACCAGAGCATATCCTCTCCATTATCTGTAGCATCTGGTATGTGCCGATCCTACAGGGTGGACATTTTCCACAGGACTCAGACTGGGTAAAGCTCAAAAAATATCTTGCAACATCAACCATGCAGGTGTCCTCATCCATAACAACCATTCCACCAGAGCCCATCATTGAGCCTACCTTTGTGAGGGAGTCGAAATCAACTGGCATGTCAAGAAACTCCTCAGGAATACATCCACCAGAAGGTCCACCTGTCTGGACTGCCTTAAATTTTTTGTCGCCTATAATTCCACCACCAATCTCAAAGATTATCTCCCTAAGGGTTATTCCCATGGGTACTTCTACGAGGCCTGTATTCTTGACCTTTCCAGTAAGGGCAAAGACCTTAGTGCCAGGGGAATTCTCTGTTCCGATACTCCTGAACCAGTCTGCGCCCTTTTCTATGATCATGGGAACACAGGCATAGGTCTCTATGTTGTTAAGATTTGTTGGATAACCAAAGACACCTCCACCAGGCTCAGAAAGCCTTGGAGGCCTTGGCCTCGGAAATCCCCTTTCACCCTCTATGGAGGCAACAAGGGCAGTGGACTCACCGCAAACAAAGGCACCAGCACCCTCACGAACATCTATATCAAGAGAAAACCCTGTCCCAAGGATATTCTTTCCAAGAAGTCCGATTTCCTCTGCCTGTTTTATGGCGTGTCTTAAATGCTTTACTGCAAGGGGATATTCATGCCTCACATAGATAAAGCCATATCTTGCACCAATGGCATAAGCACAGAGAAGCATCCCTTCAAGAAGGCTGTGGGGGTCACCCTCCATAATTGCCCTGTCCATAAAGGCACCAGGGTCACCCTCGTCACCATTGGCAACAACGAATTTTATGTCTCCAGGGGACTTCTTTGTATGACGCCACTTCTTTCCAGCAGGAAAACCTGCACCTCCCCTTCCTCGAAGATTTGCCCTGTCAACCTCGTCAAGGACCTCATCAGGTGTCATCTCTGAGAGGGCCTTTTCAAGGGCCCTGTAACCACCAACAGCTATATAGTGGAATATGTTTGTAGGGTCGATCTTATCATTATTTCTGAGGGCTATTCTTACCTGTTTTTTATAAAATGGAAGCTCCGTCATGTGCTCAAGAGGCTCATGCATAATATCTTCCCTGTAGAGACTCGGCCTGTAGGGTCTTCCTCCAGCCAGGGTATATGTTATAAGCCATCGGGCATTCTCAGGTGTAACCCTCTGGTAATAGATATTATGGGGCTCTATCCTTAGGTTTGGACCCCTCTGGCACATACCCTGACATCCTGTCTTAATTATCTCGAGATCAATCCCTCTTGACTTTGCCTCTTCCTTAAGGGTATCTATGACCTTAAGGGAGCCTGTTGCCTGACAGGCTGTGCCGCAACAAACCCTTGCCCTTGGCCTTTCACTATAAAATTCAGTAGCAAGTTTCTCCCTCAACCTTCTTAGATCATCTATACTCTTCAGTCTTTCCATAGTCACTCCTATTTTATCTTCTGGATTATCTCATCAATCTTTTGAGGTCCAACAGAACCTATGACCTCTTCATTTATTGTAACCACAGGTGCAAGACCACAGCAACCAACGCATCCAACGGTCTCGAGGGTAACGGATAGATCAGGCGTGGTCTCTCCTTCTTTTATCTTAAAGGTCTCCTCAAGCCTCTCAAGGACCTTTGAGGCACCCCTAACATGACAGGCTGTTCCCATACATACACAGACAACATTCCTTCCTCGGGGTTTAAAATAGAAGTGCTTATAAAAGGAGGCAGTGCTATATATGTCAGCAAGGGGTATCTGGAGCTTCTTTGAGAGCTGTCTTAAGGCCTCCTCTGGAAGATAATTGTATTCCTTTTGTATCTCCTGAAAGGCATGGATAAGAAGGCCTCTTCTTTTCTGCTCTGGTGTGAGGACCTCTGCTGCACCTTTATAGGCGAGGTCTATAAGTTCCTCATTTAATTCTTCAATTTTCATAATTACCTCCTACCACAAAAGTAACGCATCTACTACAAGTAGCCTGATTTCAGATTATGTGGAATTTTATTTTAACATAAAGAATCCTTAATTTGTCTAATTTTTTTATTTTATGTATTTATAAAACTACCAGCTTAAAAGCCTTAAAAGGGGATAGGAAGGAAAAAATAACGGCTGCCCCTGAGGCGTAGATGGGACTGAGTCATTGTAAGGGCCAGTCACAAATAAAGCATCATAAAAATCTCCATTATGATTGGTAGAAGTAACAGCCCCTGGCACGCCCTCCCAGCCACCATAGGATATGAAGATTGTAAGGCCTCCTATGACTATTCCAAAGGATACATAAATTGTAAATTCTGTTTTATCTGCACGGGCCTTGAATGGAATTGTAAAGATAAGTATCAGGACAAGGAATATAGAAATAACTGTCCTTATAATCATTTTATTCCCAAAGTTGTAGAATAACTCTTGCCATCATCAAGACTAACTGTAATCCTCCATAGACCTTCAAAGAGTTTATCCGTTGAGAGGTTATAAACATATTGAGAGTTTAAATAGTCATACCAGAATTCATCTCCTTTATCACCGAACAGGGGTTGTTCTCCTATCTCAACAGGCACCTCTTCAGGTAGAGTCCTTGAAATGAGTTCAATTTTGATCTTTGCTTGTGCATCTGAAACAGGATTTCCACAGCCATCAGAAATGCGGAATATAACCGGTATCACGCTACCTTTCCTGAAGGGTTTCTCCAGGCTCACAGGAGGTCTGAATCCTTCAAATTTATACTTAATACTGTAAGATAGTTTCAATTCTGTTTTATTATCAGCTATATCAGATGCTCTAACTGCATAGAACAATTCACCCACTCTTCTGTCTTCTGTATGGAATGATTGAGCATTCTTCAGACCCGAAAGCCCATCCTCTGCCATAAACTCAGGGAAAGGTCTCTCACAAATATAATAGGCCCTTTTATTTTCCACTCCTTTCACTGATACAAAGGGCGGGGTCTTATCAATATTTATTACCACCTCAATTTGTTGACTATTGCCAACCTTATCAATAGCCCTTGCCCTTATTATCTGGTTCTTGCCTTCATTTGAGACCCTTACGGACTGAGGACATTCCCTGATACCTGATTCATAATCCCTGCAGTAAAAGGATACTGTTACATCGGTATTGTTCCAGCCATCCTTATTTGGTGGTGGATCTATTGAGGCAATAACCTCTGGTGGTTTTCTGTCAATATTTATGACATATAATCCATATCTGTATTTCCCTGATGACATCCTGGGCTTGTAAAGGATAGAGGTTGTATTGCACACCTCAAATCCTTCGTTATAGATACTCCATGTCTTGCCACCATCAATGCTATATTCAATCAATAGATTATCCTGACCAGTCATTGAGACAATCACACAGGAACCATAAACTCCCTCAACCCCCTGGCCCTCAACTCTTACAGAGATATTTTTTTCTGCTGGTATAAGCTCCTGAATCTCTGACTGTGAAGGAATGCTCTTAGCATAACAGGATAAAAGAGAAAGGCTTAATAAAAAGATTAAAATTCTCATCCAGTTCATATATAACCTCCGTAAATATCGTCAGAAATCAGAGGTCAGAACCCCAAACCTACTCCACCAAGAATTATAAAACAATCTATATATTAAATCAAAAAAATCTAACTACGGACTTCCCTATGGGTTATAATAAAATATGAGGTGTAGATCCTGTAATGGAATTATAGAGCTAGTGGCAGACTGAAGAACTATTTATCTGCGCTGCAGGTCCTGCGGCAAGGTATATAAGATAAGTGAATATCTGGACGAGATTGATGAAAAGACATGGCAGCTCCTATCCCTGAGACCTGCAAACAGGGCATAGAAATGAAGAATCCCCTATATACAGAAATAATATGCAAAGGCTATTGCAGATATTACAGTCCGGGCAAAGAAGAGCTTATGTGTGGTTCCTACGAGGTCTTACGGCTTAACCTTACACCCCAAGAATTAAGAAATCTTGAAAAGATAAGATTTAGAGTGCTGGCAGAAAACCTCTCAGATTATCTCCGAAATCTTTTCTGCAATAAATGCAAATTCAAAAGAAACGATTGTGACTTCTATGCAGGCCTTTCAGATACACCCTGCGGTGGTTATATGATATTGAAAAAGATATTAAGCAAGGAATAATGGAATCTCATAAACTCAAGGCCCTCTCTGATGAATACAGTCTTCTTATGCACACCTTCAGCAAAAAGACCATAGAAGCCCTGAAGTCTCAGCCCTTTTTCAATATTCTCTTTCCCGCTGTATCAAGATTCCTTGATGAAAATGTGGAAAAGGAGATTAAAAAAGACATCCTCACCATGAAGCTTGTCTTCAATGCCTATGAGCTTGAAAAAAAGGTCTCTGAAAAGGAATTTGATGAGATATTTGAGAAAACAAAGGAGATAGATGAAGAATTCCTGAAAAAGACTAAATCCCTTCCTTTATCTCTAAATCTATCGTATAAAGAGATTGCGGATATCAGAAAGAAAAGGATAAAGTTCCTTGCTGAAATTGTCTGTGATCTTCTCAATAACTGGGAGAATCATGCTGAATTATATGAAACAATAAATCTCATCTACAGGCAGGAAGGTTTTAAAAAGATTATACTCGAGCTTCTTCATCTTTATAATATCGAAACAAGGTTAATCGCTGATTCAATAAAATTACCCTTTTTCCTTCAATCGTCAAAGTCTGCAATTACAAAGAATCTTTATTTAACCATGGAAAGAGTTGCTAAGGAGTTAGCTGAAGAATGGAGCAATAAAGGGCGAAACAGAAGTCAGAGTTCAGAAATCAAACTCAAAAACCCCACAGGATCCGACCTCCGTTAACGATGCTCCCTGAGTCTTGGGTCAAGACTATCCCTCAGGGCTTCTCCAAGGAGGTTATAACTCAGAGTGGTTATAAATATAGCAAGACCTGGAAATACAGAGAGCCACCAGGCAACCTCTATGTTGTCCTTTCCTGAAGAGAGGATGTTTCCCCAGCTCGGCTCAGGAGGCCTTATTCCAAATCCAAGGAACGAAAGGGCAGACTCTGTAAGGATCGCACCGGCAATTCCAAAAACAGCTGCAACAAATACAGGTGCGAGAGCATTTGGAAGGATGTGTCTGAATATAATTCTCGAATTACTCATGCCAAGGGCCCTTGCAGCCTGAACAAACTCCCTCTCCTTTAGGCTCAAAAACTCTGCCCTTACAAGCCTTGCAACATCCATCCAGCCTGTTAGACCAATAACAACCATTATAGTCCATATATTCTGCTCAACAATTACCATAATTGCAAGGATCAAAAATATTGTCGGGAATGTAAGCATTATGTCCACAAATCTCATAAGGATGGAATCAATTCTGCCGCCATAATAACCTGCGATTGAGCCTATGAGTGTACCGATAAGAATTGCGATACTTACTGCTATAAATCCTACAGAAAGGGAGATCCTGGCACCATAAATCATCCTTGAAAGGACATCCCTGCCGAGCTCATCTGTACCGAAGGGGTGTTTGAGGCTTGGTGGTGAAAGGACATTATCTACATCTATCTCTGTTGGAGAATATAATGCAATTACAGGTGCAAGAAGGGAGATCATGAATAGAAAAATAATTATTAAAAATGCAATAAGGGCTACAGGATTCTTCCTCAGAAATCCCATTACCTCTTACCCCCGAGTCTTATCCTTGGATCAACAATCGCATAGGCAATATCTGCAAGGAGATTACCAAGGAGTGTAAGAAAGGCGATTATTACAAGCATTCCCATGACTGTAGGATAATCCCTTGCCATTGCAGAGGAATAATAAAGCTGTCCCATCCCTGGAATAGCAAATATAGTCTCGAATATTACACTTCCACCTATAAGACCCGGGATAGAAAGTCCAAGAATCGTTATAACAGGCAGAAGGGCATTTCTGAGACCATGTCTGAAGATGACCGTCTTTTCCGGCAGACCTTTTGCCCTTGCAGTCCTTATGTAATCCTGCCTTAAGACCTCAAGCATGCTCGATCTTGCATATCTTGAAAGGCCTGCCAGCCCGCCAACTGTGGCAACACATACTGGAAGGACAAGATGCCTTGCAATATCGAGCAATCTTTCAAAGAAATTCATATCAGCTGTCTCTATACTCTGAATCCCCGATATGGGAAACCATCCGAGCTCTACACCAAAAAGCATCATCAACAGAAGGGCGAGCCAGAAATGAGGAATGGAAAAACCCGCAAAGACAAATACCGTTGTTATCCTGTCAAAAAGGGAGTGTCTCTTCCAGGCAGAGATTACACCAATAGGGATGGCAAAGAGGAAGATTATGACCATAGATATGATATTAATAGCTAATGTTATGGGAAGTCTTTCTTTGATCTTGTCAATAACCTTTCTCTGATCAACAAAGGACTCTCCGAAGTCCAGTTTCATAAACCTCTTGAGCCAGTCAATATACTGGACATGAAGGGGCCTGTCAAGACCATAGAGCTTTTTTAGATTCTCCCTTGCCTCTGCACCCACTTTTATATTAAGCTCTGTCTGGGCCTCTACAGGACCTCCAGGTGCAAGGTGGATTACTACGAATGTTATGAGGGTAATTCCGAAAAATACTGGTATTATCTCAATAAGCCTTTTAAGAATAAAGGAAGTCATATTAAATTTCAGGCTCTATGAAGGTGCCTAAAAGGCTAACCTGCCTGTTTCAACTCCAAACTCTTACCCGTGCCACCCCTCACTGCCCTGAGCATTGACTTAAAGATATAAAGGCCATCGGTATTACCAAGTATCTCTTCTGATGCCCTTTCTGGATGGGGCATCATCCCGAGGATGTTGCCCTCTTTATTTATAATGCCAGCTATGTTATCAAGGGAGCCATTAGGGTTTGCTGAATCAGTAATCTCACCATCCTGAGTACAGTATCGGAATACTATCTGACCATTATCGTTAAGTTCTCTTATTACCTCTGGAGGTGCAAAATAATTTCCTTCACCGTGGGCTATTGGAATGCGGAGGACCTGACCTTCTTCACACTCCTTTGTAAAAGGTGTTTTATTATTCTCAACCCTTATATAAACATCCCTGCAGATAAATCTGAGGCCCCTGTTCCGGAGCATTGCCCCTGGCAGTAGCCTTGCCTCAAGGAGTATCTGGAAGCCATTGCAAATGCCTATTACAAGCCCTCCATTTTCAGCAAACCTCTTAACAGCCTTCATAATAGGTGAAAACCTCGCGATAGCACCAGTTCTAAGATAATCTCCATAGGAAAATCCACCAGGAAGGACTATTACCTTAAAGGCAGGGTCAATACTTTCCTCCTGATGCCAGATAAAATAAGTGGGCTCGCCAAGGACATGTTTTAATACATGATAACAGTCGTGGTCACAATTACTTCCAGGAAATACCACTACACCAAACATCTAATATCCTTTCTGACAGCATAATTAATATTTGAGTGCCCTACAGGCACTTCAGGTCTTTCAGGCGATAACCCTTCCCTGCTCAAGAATGCATTTCTCCGTAACCTTTGTTTCACCGTCTTCTATCTCAAAGTGATAATCCTCTATAACAGTGTTTGCAAGAAGACTCTCGCACATATCCTTAAGGGATTTCTGGGCTTCTTCAATACTGAGGTCGTCAAGCTCTATCTCTATGAACTTCCCTACCCTTAGATCCTTTATCCCCTTAAAGCCCAGATTCTCAAGACCTGATTGAACAGCTCTGCCTTGTGGATCAAGGACACCCTTTTTTAATGTTATATACACCTTTGCTTTCATGTTGTATATTTTAGCATATTGTCACAGTTTAGTTTTTTTTCCAAAAAGCCCTGTTACCTCGCCACTAATAGCGACAGTTCCTTCGCCACAGAAGGCAATACTTGCATTTTTAGATTTAAATATGTTTATAATTATAACCATCAATTTTCATGCCAAGGAAAAAGGAAGTCATAAAAACCCTTACTGAAGAGGACAAAAAAGGCCTTCCCCTCTATCCCATTGGTGTTGTAGCAGACCTCCTTGGAACTACTGAACAGACCCTCAGGCTTTATGAAAAACACGGACTCATAAAACCTGCAAGGAGAAACAAAAATAGGTATTATTCAGAAAATGATATTAAGTGGCTTCAGTGTGTAAGGGAACTTATTCACCAGAAAAAGATAAGTATCGAAGGCATAAAGAGGCTCCTTGAATACGCACCATGCTGGGAGATTACTCAGTGTTCAGAGGAAAGAAGAAAGACCTGCACCGCCTTTATAGATAGGTCAAAGCCCTGCTGGGAGCTCAATAGGATGATCTGCCAGAGGAATTCAGGAAGGATCTGCGAGGAGTGTGTGGTATATCTTTCAAAAAAATTGCTTAAGACCACCCCAGGTAATAAATAATAGTGCACAAGAATAGAAGAGCCTCTAATTTGAGCATTAGAGGCAATTGAAGAGCAACAGATGATGATCTAATTCGCTATCACCGAATCCATGGCCTGCCTTAGGGCATCCTCAACGATCTTTCTTATCCTCTCAAGACCT